>JAESGU010000053.1_pt1 | contig 100029 bp, 98 predicted proteins | sample 9266271 | NCBI WGS metagenome assembly JAESGU01 (sample SAMN15740544, study PRJNA653495) | algae metagenome | isolation source: Scytonematopsis contorta HA4267-MV1 and co-occurring heterotrophs from mud... | place: USA: Palolo Valley Trail, Honolulu, Hawaii | collected 2009-07-25 | reverse complement strand
CCTAGGGCGATATGCTTACTCCTAGGGCGATATGCTTACTCCTAGGGCGATATGCTTACTCCTAGGGCGATATGCTTACTCCTAGGGCGATATGCTTACTCCTAGGGCGATATGCTTACTCCTAGGGCGATATGCTTACTCCTAGGGGCGATATGCTTACTCCTAGGGGCGATATGCTTACTCCTAGGGGCGATATGCTTACTCCAAGAGGCGGGCAAGATGCCCGCACTACAATTTTATAGATTGATGAGGTTTAGAGCTTATTTATCAGTTTGAGAGTGGGGTATAGATAAAACTAATTAATAAAATACTAAAAACCGATAGAGATAAAGTAATACTTTACCTTTTAGATACTTGTGTTTCAGTATTTCTTATGGAATGGTAGTACTATAAAGTAAATACTGTTTTCCGACCTTGATACAGTAGATTTGCATATTTACTGTAAATAAATATCTTTTACCTGACGCGACTCTCCAGTATTTGCGAAGTTCAATTGCTTGTTTAAACTTACAAAAACATGATTTTGAGAGCATAGTTATGAAATTTAAACTTATCAATTCTAAGCTGAAAAGACCAAGATTTTTTACTTTGTTGGTAGCTTTTTGTGCTTGCTTAGTAATGTTTCCGCTAATATCACTTCCAGCTTTTTCTGCTAGTCCAAAATCTAATATCCAATTTGTTTCACCAACTTGGTTTGCTCAGAATTCCAAAGACTCAAATCTAAGGATTTTGGATGTGCGTAATCTTCCATTAGACTATATTGCTGGTCACCTTCCTAATGCTGTGAATATTGCTGATAATGCTTTCCGTGGTCCAAAGGAAGGTCTTCCTGTGCAGTATTGGAATAATCAAAAGCTAGGTGAGATATTCGCCAACTCTGGCATTACTAATAATAGTCGCGTCCTTGTTTACTCAGACGGTAGAGATGTTCTAGGTGCAACGATGGTGGCTTATTTATTGGAACGTTCTGGAGTATCCAACATTGCGGTTTTAGATGGTGGCTATAAAAGCTATGCTGCAACACAGAATGTTACTAAAGAATTTCCTAAATATAAGCTAAATAAATTCACAGTTCGAGATAATCCCTCTGTTCGAGTAAGTTTAGCTGAAGTAAGAAAGTTAATTGGAAAACCAGGAGTTACCTTTATTGACCCTCGACCAGAAAAACTATTTCGGGGTGAAGAAAATATTTGGGTTCGTAACGGACACATTCCTGGTGCGCGAAATATTCCTTGGCCGACATTTACAGAGGCAGAAAATCCTCATAAGTTAAAGTCATTAGATGAAATTAAACAAATTTTGGCAGATAGAAAAATTACTCCATCCAATGACATTATCGTTACTTGTAGCACCGGACGCGAAGCCACACTGCAATATATAGTCCTGAAACATTTACTAGGCTATCCCAAAGTCAGAATTTACGAAGGTTCTTGGACTGAGTATAGTACTTACCCAGATTTACCTGTAGCTACTGGTGCTGAACAAATAAGCTAAACAAAAAAGAAGGAAATGAATATTATGAAATTCGCAATTTTGTTGTTTGCAATATTACTCAGTTATTTCGGTATAGCCTACACAAAATTGGCTAACAGTGGAAACCATGAAAACTTGGTGAGTTGTACTACTAGTGAACCACCACCTAAAAACTCTAGAGGTGGTAAAGGAGCCTAGGCTTACTAATAAAAGGTTCGTAGTTGGGCTTCAGCCCCAATCGGAAGACTGGCAAAGACAGCGCAACTACGAACCTAATAGCTATGTTGGTAATTGAGGTAAATTTTTATGAGCAGTTCTGTTGATAACACGCTTCCATCGCAGGAGCGTGTTTTGCGTCCGCGTTCCCAAAAGTCTATTGTGGCTATAACTTTAGCGCTGATTACTTGTGGAACTATCGCTTTGAGTAATTTTGGGTGGCGACAAAGCGTTTTGTTTCTGATTAGTGTACTACTGGGTATGAGTTTATTTAATTACAGGTTTGGCTTTGCTTCAGCTTACCGTAAATTAATTGTTAATCGGGATGTTAGCTTCATTTATGCCCAGTTAATTATGCTTGGTATTGCCACAATTTTATTTGCTCCTGTACTAGCGAATGGTTCTATTTTTGGTCAAGAAGTAAAAGGAACAATCGCACCAGTGGGATTGCAAGGAGCTATAGGTGCATTTTTATTTGGTGTCGGAATGCAACTTGGTGGAGCTTGTGGCTGTGGTACACTTTATACCATTGGTAGCGGTAGCATTTCGATGCTGTTAACCTTAATCGCTTTTTGTTTAGGCTCATTTTGGGCAAGCGTGACAAGGCAAATATGGAAAGACTTACCAACGACTGAACCAATTGTTTTTGGACAAACTTTAGGTTGGTTAGGAGCCGTCTTTTTGCAATTAGCATTATTTGTACTGTTAGCAAATATACTTTGGCGATGGAGTAAAACCAAAAGACAGGAAGAACGATTACCTCATCCCCCTTATCTCCCCCTTCCCCTTATCAAGGCAGCCATAGCTTTAGCAGTCCTCAACTGGCTGACTTTAATAATCTCCGGTCAACCCTGGCGAATTACCTGGGGTTTTGTTTTATGGGCAGCAAAAATAGCAACTTTTTTGGGTTGGGATTTATCCGACAGTCCATTCTGGAGTAGCAAAGTACAGCAAACAGCCTTGTCTGAGAGTGTATTTGCCGATGTTACATCTGTAATGAATATTGGTATTATTCTGGGAGCATTACTAGCTGCTGCGTTCGCTGGTAGATTAATTTTTCAAACTCAAATTCCCTTAATGACAGCTGCAGCAAACCTTTTGGGGGGCTTAGTGATGGGCTATGGCGCTCTACTGGCTTTCGGTTGCAATGTTAGTGCTTTTTTTGGTGGGATTGCTTCCACTAGCTTACATGGCTGGGTATGGATTATTTGTGCTCTGTTGGGAACTTTACTGGGGGTGCGGTTGCGTTCGGTATTTAAGTTACAAAAATAAAAAACTAATTGTCAGGTAATCTACATATTACTCATATACTCTACCAACAATATGTAGATTTACTCTTGCAATTTTGTCAACTTCTGTGTAATCTATGACCATAGGTGCATTATACAAATACTCTATAGATTAACCGTAGTTTGATAGGAGAAGGTTAGATGAATTTTTGGCGAAGTCCCCAAAGGTTATTGAAAAAAATTCAGATGGAGAAAGCTTTTAGGTTTAAATCTAGTTCGCTAAAAAGTTTCGCATCTTTATTTTTGGTAGGAGCATTCTTAAGTCTGACAATAGCTGCTTGCGGTGGCAATGCCAACAATTCTGCCAGTGGGGGAGATTCTACAGCAAATCCAGGCGCAAGTCCTGTAGCCCAAAAGTCTGGGGATGCTCGGATAACCTTGGTTTCCTTTGCTGTGACGAAAGCAGCACACGAAGCTATTATTCCTAAGTTTGTAGAACAGTGGAAGAAAGAACATAACCAAAACGTCACCTTCAAAACCAGCTATGGGGGTTCCGGTTCCCAAACTCGCGCAGTTATTGATGGTTTGGAAGCAGACATTGTTCACTTAGCACTGGCTTTAGATACCCAAAAAATAGAGAAAGCTGGATTAATTCAGCCCGGTTGGGAAAAAGAAGTTCCCAATGATGCCATAGTCTCTAAATCTGTAGCAGCCTTAGTAACTCGTCCTGGCAATCCCAAAGCGATAAAAACCTGGTCAGATTTAGCCAAAGATGGAGTCAAATTAATTACCGCAGACCCGAAAACATCAGGTGTTGCTCGATGGAATTTCCTAGCACTGTGGAATTCGGTTATTAAGACTGGTGGTGATGAAGCAAAAGCTACAGAGTTTGTGACTAAAGTCTATAAAAACGTGCCTATTTTGACGAAAGATGCTCGTGAAGCCACTGATGCATTTTTCAAACAAGGTCAGGGTGACGCTTTGATTAATTACGAAAACGAGATTATCTTGGCACAGCAAAAGGGTGAAAAGGTGGAATACATAGTTCCAGATGTAAATATTTCCATCGACAATCCTATTGCAGTAGTAGACAAAAACGTCGAGAAACATGGTAATCGTGAAGTTGCAGAAGCTTTTGTTAAATTCCTTTATACACCGGAAGCACAACAAGAGTTTGCCAAAGTAGGATTTCGACCTGTGGATGAGACAGTAGCTCAAACCAAGGAAATTCAAGACAAATATCCTAAGGTTCAAACTTTGGGTACAGTTCAAGAATTAGGTGGATGGAGTGCTGTACAGCAGAAATTCTTTGAAGACGGAGCTCTGTTTGACCAAATTCAAAAGAAAAACAGAGGTTAATTTCCCCTGTAGAGACGCGATTAATCGCGTCTCTACGTATATCCCACTCCCCATTCCCAATTCCCCAATCCAAAATTGCTATGACAGTATCATCTCCTAGGCAACAACTTGATTCACAAACGCCAGCTTGGAAGAAATTTTTGAACGTATTTACTCAAAGTACTTGGGCATGGCGGGTTACTGTTGGATACTTGACAGTTTCATTGTTCTTGCCGATGGTAGCGATTTTCCAAAAATCTAGTACTGAACCTCTGGATAATTTTTGGAAAATTGCTACAAGTGAAATGGCGCTGTCGGCTTACGATGTTACCTTTAACACAGCATTAATTGCCGCTCTGATAAACGGTGTATTTGGGACTTTACTTGCCTGGGTTTTGGTTCGCTACGACTTTCCGTTGAAAAAAATTATTGATGCCAGCGTAGATTTACCATTTGCTTTACCAACAGCGGTAGCAGGTTTAACTTTAGCAACTGTTTACAGTGAAAATGGCTGGATTGGTTCAATTTTCGCACCTTTTGGAATAAAAATATCTTTCACCCGTGTGGGTGTTGGGATAGCGATGATATTTATTTCCTTTTCCTTCATCGTGCGAACAGTACAGCCAGTACTTTTAGAATTGGATAAAGATACGGAAGAAGCTGCTTGGAGTTTAGGTGCTTCCCAATTCACGACTTTCATAAAGGTTATTTTGCCACCTTTATTTCCAGCAATCTTGACTGGTGTGGCTTTGGGTTTTGCACGTGCAGTCGGAGAGTTTGGTTCAACAGTAATTATTTCCTCTAACACGCCTTTCGTAGATTTAATTGCACCAGTCCTTATTTTCCAAAGATTGGAACAGTATGACTATTCTGGTGCAACTGTAATTGGTGTGGTGTTGTTATTGATTTCTTTATTTTTGTTGTTAGCTATTAACCTGCTACAAGCATGGGGGAGAAGATATGACAGTAAGTAATTCTGGACAGGGTAAACAAAAAAGTTTTGTTCCGGCAATTTTGATTGGAATTTCGCTTCTCTACTTAGCTTTAGTTTTATATATTCCAGCTGCGAATGTATTTGCTCAAGCTTTTAAAAAGGGAGTTGGACCTTTCTTTTCTAATCTGACTGAACCAAACTTTATTACTGCTGCGACGCTAACAATTGTATTAGCATTAATTGCTGTACCTTTAAATACGGTGTTTGGTTTGTTTGCTGCTTGGGCACTTACTCGTAACACAAGATTTCGTGGTCGTGCTTTTATCTTAAGTATTCTCGACCTACCTTTTTCTATCTCCCCGGTAGTCGCAGGTTTGATGATTGTACTACTGTATGGTCGCAATGGCTGGTTTGGTCCTTTGTTGGAACAATATGACCTCAAGATTATCTTTGCCTTTCCGGGAATGTTACTAGCATCGGCGTTTGTTAGTATGCCCTTTGTAGCACGGGAAGTAATTCCGGTGTTGGAGGAATTAGGCAAAGACCAAGAGGAAGCAGCACGAACTCTTGGCGCAAAAGGTTTTCAGATATTTTGGCGTGTCACTTTGCCTAGTATCCGTTGGGGTTTGCTATATGGCGTACTTTTGACAAATGCCAGAGTTATGGGTGAATTTGGTGCTGTTTCTGTAGTATCTGGAAATATCGCTGGTGATACCCAAACTTTACCTCTGTTTATTGAAGATGCTTACAAGCAGTATCAAACTGAAGCTGCATTTTCTGCTGCTGCAATTTTGGCACTGTTAGCATTGGTGACGTTGGTGTTAAAAGAAATTCTCGAGAAGAAAACAGGTTCTTCTAAAAAAGGCGCACATTAAAAGGGTGGTTTGTATATGTCTTCTCACATTGCTTCTCACACACACACAACTATTTCTCAAAAACGAATTCGTCTGAGAATTCCCAAAAACTATCACGAACAACCAGTAATTTCTCGGTTAGTTTCTGATTTTGGTTTGGTCATTAATATTAGAGCTGCAATTTTAGGAGCTGATGCTGTTGGTGATGGTTGGTTTGATTTAGATTTGCAAGGGACAAGTACTCAAATTGAAAATGCTATAACCTATATCCGTGATTTGGAATTAGAAATTTGGGAAGATGACCAGGGTGAAAGCTGGTAAACCCAAAGTTTCAACCTGTACAAGTATAGCTTTATCTACTCTCTATTTTTTATCCTCCTCATACTTGAGGAGGAATTACTTTTTTGAATTTGTAAGTAAATCCTTTTACTCACCAATTTAATCCCATGTCCCGCACTAAATTTCCAAAAATTACTCCTCTTAAGAGTCTAATTAAGATGCCTGGAAATTACCATAGACAACCTGTAATTTCTCGGTTAGTTTCGCGTTATGGTCTCACACTAAATATTACTGCTGCATCTCTAGGTCATAATCATGAAAATGATGGTTGGTTCGAGATAGAAATGTCTGGAAATTCTGAACAATTGGTTTTGAGTCTTTCCTACTTACAACAGTTAGGAGTAGATGTATTAGAATTAGGAATTCATAGTCATCTAAAACCTAGCGAAAATCTACCTTTTTCAGCGTTGTTCCATAATCAAGAAAAACATACCAAAAACAATTACTTAAGTGATTTTTCAGGCAATAATGTATCTAGTAGTAACTCTGAGTCTAGAACAGTGGGTAGTAAAACGACACGACTGCGCTTGCAATTGTGCATATTAAAAATGTATCAAAATAAGCCAGTAATTTCTCGTTTAATTTCTGATTTTGGAACAATAGTTAATATTAATAGTGCGTCTCTTAAATCCGACGTCAAAGATGATGGTTGGTTTGATTTGGAACTTTGGGGAAAACCACAACAAATTAACTCCAGCCTCAATTACTTAGAAAAGCTGAAGTTACCACATTGGATAAATGATTCTCATTCGGCAAAATATTACTGGGTTGAATAAAAAATAACCCCACACCAATTTCTCCCCCTAGGCTACCGTGTACAAACAAGTTGAATTATTTGTCATTGCGTTCACTCCGTGAACGCAATGACAGTTTATATTTCGTAATGCCACAATTCCTGCGCTTGCACAACAGTCAGATGCAAAGGCAAACGTTGAATCATACCCTGTTCTTCTAGCTGAATCAAAATTCTAGTCACCGTAACGCGAGTAGTATTAAGTAATTCGGCAATATCTTGGTGAGTTAAACGTAAATCAATTAATTGCCCACTTTCTACAGTCCGACCAAACTTTTTGGTAAGCCAACCCAATAATTTAAGTACCATAACATCCACAGTTTTATAACTACGAATTAACATTAATTCTTCATTTTGGTAAATATGCTTCAATAGCACATCACTCAAAAAAACTAACTCTTCCATAGGTAAGACAGTTGCTTCCACTGTAGTCAAACACTCTATTTCTAAAGGCTCTATCTTACTTAATGCTCGACCAATAACGTCTCCTGCAGTCCATAAACCCAAAGTGACATTATTACCATTATCCAGCCATGTATATGTTCGTACAACACCGTTTTCAATTTTCCAAAGATTAGCTCTATCTGGAAAAAGCTTCCGTCTCCTGAAGACATGTTTTTTAGGAACAGAGGAACTATTTAAAGACGCGGTTGACTTATGATTTGTCAAGGTTTTCATATCCCAGCTCCATCTAAAAATTCTTCTATCAATAAATTAGAAGCCTTTGAAGTAGCTTCCATTTTTTTATACTCAGCGGAACTAACTTCAATACCTAAATCCTTCTGTAAACGATTAACTTCCTGTTCTAAGTTCCGAACCCGCTCAAACAAAATACCTATTACTTTAGCTTCCATGTCCGGTAAAATATTCTGCTGTATAGAATTAACTAAGTCTTTTTCTTGATACACTATCCGACCTGGAATTCCCATTACGGTATGGTTTGCTGGCACATCTCGCAACACTACTGAACCAGCAACAATATGTACGCTGTCACCAATATTGATACTCCCCAAAACTTTAGCATCAGCTCCCACAACAGCATTGTTACCAATAGTAGGGTGACGCTTTCCTGTTTGTTTGCCGGTTCCACCCAAAGTAACTCCTTGGTAAATTACTACATCATTCCCAACTACCGCAGTTTCTCCAATCACCACTCCCATACCATGCTTTATAAAAACTCGCTTACCAATTTTAGCTCCTGGATGAATCTCAACTCCGGTCAGAAAACGATTCAGATGAGAAATGAAACGAGGAAAAAGTGGAATACTCCAGGAATAAAGTAAAGAAGCCAATCTATGAAAGACCAAGGCATGGAATCCTGGATAGCAAAACAAAGCTTCCAACCATTTTACGGGCGCTCGGTCATGCTCTGAAATCGTCTGTAAATCTGAAAGCAGCATATCTACCTTCTCCTTTGCTGGCTGTTTATTTCACCAATAGCACTACTTTACTATTGACAACTGCTTATTTAATTACTAAACTACGGTAAGTCGGTCGATTATTTGGACTTTATGTTTCAAGTATTATATCAGACTTCTGTTCTTTTACAAGCTTCTGCGACCGATAAATAGTTAGTTACGAAAACCTACAATTTAAGGATTTTAGATTAAATCCTATTTATCTATCGGGGAAGAGTAGTATATTGGTATGGAACATTAAATATACTGAAATATTGTGGGATTATCTTCGCGGGTAGAATACGCTTTTCTGGCGTTAATGGAACTAGCAGATTGCTACGGCACACCATCGTGCTTAAAGATTGGTGAGATTGCAGAACGTCACTCTCTACCAGAACGTTATTTAGAGCAAATCCTTTCTAATCTCAGGCGTGAAGGAATCGTCCAAAGCTTACGTGGCGCTAAAGGGGGGTATGTACTTGTTCGTGAACCCTGGCAAATTACTTTGCAGGAGGTAATCACTGTTATCGAAGGTGAGGATAAGCCTAGAGAAGGTGATAGTTCCGAGTCTTCAACGGTAGAGAAGGGTGTCATTTACGAAATATGGCTACAAGCGAATCAAGCATCTCAAGGTATTTTTAAGAACTATACAATTCAAGATTTGTGCCGACAACGAGATGAGTATCGGCAACAGAATACTATGTATTATATTTAGCTGATAATCTACAGTTTTTTTGACCATCGGGTTTTTAAAGTAATAGCACCCCTAAAATTTCTTTGGGCGACAAAAGTTATAATAAGCTAAAACAGTTTTAGAAGTCTTCTAAAATTTTATGAGTGCTGATATTGTATGAATATTCATAACCAAACAATTGCAAAAATTAATCAAATGCCAGAATCGCTAGTTAAGGAAGTAAGTGATTACATTGACTTCTTGTTATGGAAGCATGGAAATTCAGACTCTTCTACGTGGCTTCATTCAAAAGAATCAATGGAAATTGTTGAATCAGATTTTTCTGATTACTTATCAAATTTAGAAGATTACGAAAATCGTTTGGCGCTTGGAGAGATTAAATGGTAGATATTAAGCGTGGAGATGTCATTCTCTGCGATTTAAATCCTGTTGTGGGGACAGAACAAGCAGGCATTAGACCTGCATTAATTATACAAATTGACCGAGCAAACAATGTTAGCCCTCATACAATTATTGCACCATTTACGTCAAAAATACGACGCGCTCTTTTACCGTCTCATGTATTTGTCCCTGCTGGGATTGGTGGTTTGAGCCAAGATTCTGTAATACTGTGCGAACAAATCCGAGCGATTGATAAATCGAGAATCATTCGAGTTATTGGACATTTGGACAATAATTATATAATGCAATTGGGAACAGCTTTGTCTAATATCCTTGGTTTACAAAATTTAGGTGACATTGAATGACTCAACATTACTCAAGATTTTTTATTTAATTCCCCAAATTTAGGACTCCACCAACCTTTCTGGGTATTAAAATAAACCGCTTCTTTATGTTTAGGGTCGTTTCGGGACTCTTGTTTAGAACACCGCAACATACTCTTATTCTGTCCATCTTTCACATAACTATACTCTTCCATTGGCTTTTTACAGACCGGACAAGGAAATTTTGTGATTTTGGCTGGAGGCTTCTGTGAATTTTCATCTTTTTTATTTCCATCAGTATTTCCATCTTTTGCAGCTTGAGACCGAGGAGCTTCCCAACTTTTGCTATACTCGCTCCAAAAGAGAACAGAATTTTCACATCCACTAACGCACTTGAGAAAAAATTTCTTTTTCAGCTTAGTGCTAGGTATTTTGGCTAAGAAATTACTGCAATCTGGACAACGAGTTCTGGAAGTTTCGTATTTGCGTTCAGCAACAGAAACGCCTTTGCTTCCATTTGAGGAAGGAGTAATGGGTACAGTTTTTGCTTTCGCTAATGCTGGTGCAAAATAATTTTGATTCCAATTTGTTAAATATTCTTGCCAAGGTTCCCTACCTGAGGCAATTGCATCTAGCGCACTCTCCATTTTAGCAGTAAATTCTGTCTCTAATAAATCCGGTAAAGCTTTCGACATAAAAGTATCAACTTCCAAACCCAAAGCTGTCGGCTGTAAATTATCCTTTAGTAACTGGATATAATCTCGTTTTTTCAGAGTTGCAATGGTAGGAGAATATGTACTCGGACGACCAATTCCTTTGCGTTCCATTAATTGTACTAATTTTGGTTCGCTGTAGCGTGGTGGTGGTTGAGTTTGTTTTTTCTCATGACCAGCATTCTCCAAAGTCAGCATTTGACCTTTTTGTAAATTTGGCAGAATTGTATCTTTGCTTAGATTTGACCAGTAGCGAGCATAACCAAGAAATTCAACTACTTGTCCTCTAGCTTGCCACAAAAGTTGCCCAGATTGAGTAATGATAAGAGTTTTGCGTAATTGTGCTGGACAACATTGGGAAGCCATTGCCCGTTTCCAGATTAAAACGTAAAGACTAAATTCGTCAGCAGTCAGTTGAATTCGTAACTCTGCGGAAGGACGAAACACATCTGTGGGACGGATAGCTTCGTGAGCTTCCTGAGCGGTTTTGTTACTGCGATGTCTAGCGGTTTTCTGGGGTACATTGTCTGGGTCATTTTCTTCCAACCACTTACGTGCATCATCACAGAACTCTGGACTCAACATTACCGAGTCTGTCCGCATGTAAGTAATTAGACCTGCCTCATAAAGTTTTTGAGCCACCTGCATAGTCTTCTCGGAAGGGAATTTCAACCTCGAACCAGCTGCTTGCTGAAGACTAGAAGTAATAAAAGGTGGGGGTGGTTGACGGCTGGCTATCTTTCCTTCAAATTGCACAACTTGATGAGGATGGCGTCGCGCTTCTTCTACTAAACGATTTGCCTCTGCTTCCGAAAGAACGCGAGTAGACTCAGGAGCTTCTGCGGTCTTATTTGTTGTGGTATCGTCATGAGCTTCAGCTTCTTCCTTTGGTGTTTCTGAGGGAGCATTTACCGTTCCTTTGTAGAAAGCGCGGAACCCCTCAGCATAATCAACCCAAACACTCCAATAATCTTGAGGAACAAAAGATAAAATTTCTCTCTCACGTTGGCAAATTAAGTGTAAAGTCGGACATTGAACTCTCCCAACACTCTTTGCTCCATTATTAAGTGCCCATACCAAGGGGCTTCCTTTATAACCAACTAATTTATCTAAACAATCTCTGCATAATCCTGCACCTACCAAATTAAGGTCAAGCTGTCTAGGATTTGCAACAGCAGCACGAACCGCAGATTCTGTAATTTCGGTGTAGATAACTCGTTTCGGTTGCTTAAGTCCTAAGGCTTCTTTTAGATGCCAAGCAATAGTTTCCCCTTCTCGGTCTGGGTCGGTCGCTAAAACTACTTCATTTACCTGTTTGACTGCTTCTTTTAGCTTTTGAATCGTTTCTTTTGCCCTTTGGTCGCGGGGTATATAGCGACATTTCACACTGTTGCCATCCATAGTAAAACCAAGAGAGTCTTCTCCTTCGTTGCTGAGTTCTCTAATATGACCGCAGCTAGCACGAACAATCCAGTCGGCTCCTAGGATTTGACTGAGTTTTTTGACTTTACCAGGAGATTCGACTACTAGGAGGCGTTTTGGCATAAGAGCTTACCTTTGGATGCAACCGAAAAATTGGTAGTTTCATGGAGACTCAGATTTATAATTTTAGTAGTAATATACTAAATTAGTCAACAAAAAAATATTATACAAAAAAACCTCGCAAGAAAATCTATCTAAGTAATACGTAGGATGGGTTAGGCGCATTCGCAAAAATTATTGAAGGTTATTTAAATTACATAAAGCGCCGTAACCTGTCACTTGATGTGGCTTAATTGTGGCTTAATTGTGGCTTAATATTACCTGATAAATCAACTTTTAATATTGAGCTAAAGGTCTTGAACGTAATAATGATGATACTATATTTAGAGTCAGAATGGCACAAGTTATTTTCCCTTTACCAGGTTGAGCCAGCTTCAAGTCAAAAAATATTTGATGAAATAGTAGCAGCATATTCTAGCAACGAACGTCATTATCATAATTTATTACATATTCAGCAAGTTCTTAAAACAGCTAGTATCTTAAAACCTCTTGCTTTTAATTTCCCTACTATCCAAATCGCTATATGGTTTCATGATTTTGTTTATGACCCTAAAGCAAAAGACAATGAAGAAAAAAGTGCTGAATATGCTTTTATTTATTTTAAAAATTTAAATATACCACTGTCCATAATCAATGATGTAGTAAATATGATTTTAAATACCAAAAATCATTATGCTTGTCCAAAAGATATTGATAGTCAAATTCTTATAGATTCCGACTTAAGTATTTTAGGGTCAGAAAGTTTAGAGTATAAAGCTTATGCTCGTGCGATTCGTCTGGAATATGCTTGGGTTTCTGATACGGAATACCAAATCGGACGCACAAAAGTATTACAGAAGTTTTTGCAAAGAGAGAGAATATATTTTACAGAGTTCGCTTTTAAAATGTTTGAATTCAAAGCGAGAGAAAATATAAATAATGAGATATTTAATCTTAGCCAGCCAGGGGATGAATTCCCTGTCTAAAAGCTGAAGTCTTCTTATAGCCGTTCCCGCTCTGGTGAGGTACACAAGGGCGGGCAAGGATGCCCACCCCACAATACTGTGCTATTTTAATCTGTACCTTACTTGACTGAGAAACGCTATAAGAGGACTAAAATAATATATTAAAAATAGATATTTTGACAAAACTAAAACTCTACCAAAAATTTTATTATTAGTCCTCTTCCAGAGGACTTAAGCTTTTAGACAGGGAATTTATTCCCTGGCTTATGATGCCAGTGAAGCTTACTATTTTATTTCTAAACACCCTCTAAGCCGCAAATCCACCATTAACCCGAATATTTTGTCCAGTAATCCAGCTAGAATCATCACTCGCTAAAAATGCTACAGTATTTGCAATATCTTTCACCTCACCTAATCTTCCAAAAGCACTCATATTAGCAAGACGATTAATTTGTTCTTCGGTTTTCCCTTCTCTAAAAAGTTCTGTATCTGTTGGACCAGGTGAAACCGTATTGATAGTAATTGCTTTTGCTCCTAATTCTTTAGCTAAATGACGGGTAAGTTGTTCAACTGCTCCTTTTGTGGCTGCATAAGTTGCGTAGGTTGGCAACATGACTGCTGTTACAGAAGTCGAAAAGTTGATGATTCTGCCACCGTTTGCTAAACGTTTAGCTGCTTGTTGACAAGCAAAAAATGTACCTTTAACATTAATATTAAAAATCTTATCAAATTCATCTTCGGTAACCTCAGCAACTGCTTTGTAAACAGCAATCCCTGCATTGTTAACTAGAATATCAACTTTACCAAACTTGGATATTGCTTCGTCAAATAATTTTTCGATGTCAGCTATTTTGCTCACATCAGCTTTTACTGCGATTGCTTTTCCCCCAGTAGCTTCTATCCCAGCAACTGTTTCCTCTGCTTGTTCTGCACCTTGAGCGTAGTTAATCACAACACTAGCGCCATCACATGATAACCTTTCTGCGATTGCTTTGCCAATACCTCGTGATGCACCTGTAATAATTGCTACTTTACCTTGTAATTTGCCAGTCATATTTTTAGATTTTTGACTTTTTTCGACTTTTTTTTGACTTGTTAATTTTTTAATAGGTCGTGATGTCTTTAACCTGACTAAGTTTTCCAAAACTGGAAACTAGGTTTCATTTCTAGTAGGTGCCCAGTCGCAGTTAATTCCTTATTATATATATTCAGCAGAAAAAATGTATTTAATATCATTTATTTAAATTCAGGATTAATAATAGTGCATAACTACTTTGCTACTCAACCAACTGCTAAGGTCAATCAAGTTACATCAGCTACTCAACTTCAGGTTACATCTAGTGCAACAACTATAAGTGTTATCACTGCTTCTTTTTCTTTATTGTTGTTCTTAGTAATACTTATTCGTAGAGAATCTCATACATCCTCCAAACGAAGGCAAATTCAAAGATTGGAGCAAATTTGGCAAGTTAACAGCAAAGACAACTTTAAATAAACTTTTGTTAGATATATTTCTTAATCTTTTATTAAAATTTATTTATTTGTAACAAAAGAAATAACTTTTCAATTAAAGTTAATAGTAGGGGAGCAAAGCTTTATCGTCTTCCTTTACATAATTAAAAAAGAGATATGAGCCAACCCACGAGTAAACAAAATCAACATATATTTTTGGTGGTAGATGACCACGAAACAATTTTGGAAGGTACGGTTCCAGCTTTAAAGAAAGAATATCCCGATGCGAATATTTTTACTGCTGGTGATGCTCAAACTGCTCAAGAATTGATTCGATGTTATCGTCCTACTCTGATATTATTGGATTTGAGTATACCAGCCAAGCCCGACACCCATGCTAGTTTGGATGTGGGAATGCAGCTGCTCAAGTTGTTGATGGAAAGTCATCTTGCTCCTAATATTATGGTACTAAGCACTTACATCAAGCCGTTAATCCAACTTAAACCAATGATTAATGCTTATGAAGGTGGATTCGCTGCTGTGGATAAGTCGTTACCAATTCGAGAAATGCTGCGACTTCTGGATTTTGCTTTACGTGGTTCTGTTTATCTTCCTTCTGAATTGCGTTCCCGTCCAGAATTTGACCGTAAGTGGCTCCAAGTATTAAAACTCAAGTATCAAGATGGACTTACCGATAAAGCCATTGCTGAACGTTTACAAGTCAGTGACCGCACTATCCGCAACTACTGGATAAGGCTTCAGGACGCACTAGGTGTTTACGATGACCCAGAAAAAGACTTGAGAATTCAAATTGAAATTGCAGCCAGAAAAATTGGATTATTAAACTGATGTTTACGAAATTGATTTTTATTAAAAAAAAACCGCAAAGCGGGTATAAAAAATGAATTTCTCTAACTTGTGGCAAAGAGTAAAAAAAAACACAAGTATATTGTGTAAAGGAGGACTACCAGGGTTAGCGGTAACGGGATGTGTGGTCATCACAAGATTAACAGGAGGTATGCAAACCTTAGAGTGGATGGCTTTTGACACTTTTTGGCGTTCGCATCCTTTGGAGCCAGCAGATACAAGAGTTGTGATTGTAGGAATTAACGAAGAAGATATTCGTGCAGTTGGGGACTATCCAATACCAGACAAAGACCTTGCAAAACTGCTAAAAAAGTTACAAAGCTATAAACCTAGAGTAATTGGTTTGGATATTTTTCGTGACCTGAGCAAAAATAAGGAATTATCTCAAGTACTAGCCAATAGCCCTAATTTAATAGGAATAGAACAACTTTTAGGAGATACATTAAAGCTAAAAATTAAACCACCCCCACAACTACCGACAGAAAGGGTTGGGTTTGCAGACATGATTTTTGACGCAGATGGTAAATTGCGACGAGTGATTCTTTCTACTCGGGAAGAAAAATCAAAAAAAATTCGCTATTCATTGTCGCTACTTCTCGCAAAACACTATCTAGAAGCAGAAGGTATTAAATTTGAACATGGAAAGCGAGTTACATCACCTATTAGCTTTGGTAATACGCAATTGCCTAGGTTTCGTTCTAATACAGGTGCTTACGTGAAAGCCTTGTCAGGTGGGTATCAAATGCTGCTTGCGTTCAGGAATAATCCGCAGCCTTTTTCTATAGTTACTCTCTCAGATATCTTAAACTCTCAAGTAAAGCCTGAGTTATTTCGCGACAATATTGTCATAATTGGTATGACGGCAGTGAGTGTAAAAGATTACTCTATGACTTCAGCAGTCAAAGATACTTTGTTTAATAAATCTTTGACAACTGATGTAGCAGACCAATATAAATTAATTTATGGTGTAGAAATCCATGCTCATGCTACCAGTCAAATCATCAGTAGTGTTTTGGACAATAGGATACCAGTGTATGCTTTTTCAGATGAATTAGAGCATATTTGGATTTTGGCTTGGGGAGCGTGGGGAATAGCTTTAGGACTTTTATTACAGTCACCGTGGAAAACGTTACTCAGTATAGTAGCAAGTAGTTTTGCCCTCACTGGGATTTGTTATGGAATGTTAAACTGGTCTTGCTGGGTTCCTTTTGTCCCATCATTGTTAGCTTTAATTGGTGCAGGATTAACAACATCTTTTTTTGATAGCAATTCTAAAGCATTATTAGAAGAACGTAGCTTAACACTCAAACGTACTTATGACAAAGTTCATAACGGACCACTACAAACTTTAGCGGCTATTTTGCGTAGCGATGAACCATCAGAGGAACTGCGGAAAAAACTACAAGAACTTAATCATGAATTACGAGCAGTATTTGAATTCATGAACCAGTCACTGATTTTTGGAGACGAATCTTACTTGCAAACACCATTACCAGAATTACTTTATCAAGTATACGAGCATACTTTAGGTCGTGATTTACCAGGTTTTACAACAATTGTCAGTTACATTCCTCCTGACTTTAGTCCATTAGAAGATTGTCCTCTAACTGTAGAGCAGAAACAAAGTTTGTGTATTTTTTTACAAGAAGCTTTGTGTAATGTTGGTAAACATGCAGCTAAAGCTACTTGTCTTGATGTTTTTTGTCGAAAGGATAAAGCAAAATATAGCTTATTTGTGATTGATAATGGTGTTAACCTGGAAATGGTTAACTTGTACCAAGAAGGACGTGGTAGCGTTCAAGCAAAAGAATTAGCCAGACTCCTGAAAGGTAAATTCTCAAGACGACAAAACCATCCTAGTGGAACTGTTTGCGAGCTAACTTGGTCTATAAATACGTTAAATAAATGGATGCGTTGGCGATAAGATTAAATTACTTTATTAAATAAATATTTGTAGGTTCCTGGAAATTTAAAGGCTAAACGTTATTTAATGCTTACAGTCAGTACGCAATGGGAGTGTAAGGATTTTGATACTTTTATCTTAAGTGGGTATCGTATCACCTCTATCTTAGGGTAGAGGTTAGGAAAAACAGGGAGTAAGTTTCGGAGATTAAGTTAGAATTAGCATAATAAATAATTACTTATCCCATATATATATAGAAGCATTTTTAACAAGATTATGAAACTACTGACCAAGTGTATCTACCAAAAATTAGCTCGTGCATTGCTTGTGGGAATCCTAGCAGGATTATGGTTATCTGTATCCATCTCAGCCAAAGCTTATGATGACGAAGAAGCACCCCCCAGTGCTCGCTCAAGTGGCAGTAGAGGATGTGCAACGGAAGCTCTTCCCCAAGCTGCTACAGTACCAGGAATAATTTTACTTGTACCTGATAGACAAGTTAGTAAAACTGTTTCCACCCGTCCAACTTTTGCCTGGTTTGTACGTGATGCTAATAACCGCCCGATAGAGTTTCGACTATATGAAAGTAGAGGTAACGATTTTAAGTTACTCAAAGAAATCAAGGGTGAAAACTTCACAAGTCGTCCAGGGATTATGGTATTGTCATCGCAGGACATACCAGAGTTGTCACCTCAAAAAAGATATCGTTGGCAAGTCGAAGTAATCTGTAACCCCAGTCGTCCTTCTAGCAATATTTTTGCTGAAGCGGAAGTACAAGTCGTGCCAATCTCAGCAGAACTAAAAAACCAGATAGATACTACAAAAGACCCACTAAAGCAAGCTAAGTTATATGCTGAAGCTAACTTGTGGTATGACTCTTTAGCAAGTGTTTTGACTTTTGCTGGAAACTCACCCAGCATTGAAAATTTTCGTTTATCTTTGTTTAGAAAAATCGCAACCAACAATAAAGAGGAACAGTTATTTAAATATAGTGCCATCTTCCCTGTAAATCTTGGATTCAATTAATGTGAGTTTCAGTTGACAGAGTCGTCTAAAGAGACGACTTTAGCTTTTAGCAATGAAATTCCTGTACACCTATAGTTCAATATCAAGAAGGTTGGGATTATTCGACTGTTGATTACTTTGTAATTGTTGAGTAAGTGTTTGCCAGTATTGTTTATCCTGTTGTGTAGGATTAGATGCAATGACAGCACTATCTTGCAAGTCATATACAATGACTTCCCTGCTGTCAGATTTAGATAGAATATTGAGAGTTCCAGTATTGCGATTAACCTGTAAGTTATAATGTCATCATAATCACCATGTTTACTTAAATACGGTCATCCCTTTCCACGACAGCCAGGGAATAAATTCCCTGTCTAAAAGCTAAAGTCCTCTAAAGAGGACTAGAAACAGCGTTTTATTTTAAGTATAAATATTAAATAGGTTATCTTTATATTAGTTGTTTATACGTAAGATGCAAGATATAAGGTAATAGTTGATTTACCGCTGCCATTGGCTCCTGCGAACACGACCAGTTTGGGTTGATTATTTGGCTGCGTCATCGTTTTGGCTAATAATAATTGGAGTTAGCGTACCATCTGGGTGACGTAGATGGCGCGTACCGTCGGCTGCTACTTCGACTGTGGGTACTCCCTTTGAGTGCATTCTTTTGATGGCCTGGGTGACTGCCTCAATAGCTAGTGCCTCCTGTTCTTCTGGAGTCATCTGTTCGGTGACTTTTTTGTTTTATATCATCGATGTTTCGATTACTGTTGGTGTTGCTCATATTCAGAAATCCGGAGTAATGGGGTAAGGTGGTATGTAAATTTTACCAAGTATGTTAGAAGCATTTGCTTCATAGTGGTGGTTTTTGTAAATTACTCCAGAAAAGGAATCATATATTTTATTAAATCAAACTCAGCAACTTACTAATGATTTAAACCCCATCGCTTCCTCAGTTCGCTTGTTGAAGTTGTTGCTAAAGCTACTCACCTGGCTTTTTAACTTTTATTTCTTGATAGCAAAACCGCGTTGAAACATACACCTCACTTAAACTGGAAGACTTCATAAATGGTGCAGAAAATTGTCTTCATACTTTACACCTATTTTCAGAAAGTTTGGGAGATATTGAAGATTTTCAGCAAAGTTTTGAAAATCTAGAGTTCTTTAAATTTTTCTAAAGCTGAACCTAATTGTAATTTTTTCGCTAATATAGCTTAAGTAATCACACTTAGGTTTTATGGTATTAGATACTAGAATTAAAGGGCTTTACAACGTCTTCGACCCCGGTTTACCTTTACCAGCAGGTGACCCCGCATACGTAGACTGTAACGATGTACGGGGTGAGGGTGATATTTTAATAGATATAGGTAAAGATATTTTATTATCCGAAGATAAAACTTGTCAGCTTTATTCAGGACATCGTGGTGCTGGAAAATCAACGGAACTATTACGATTGCAGAAAGATTTAGACGACAAAGGTTTTTTTGTAGTATATTTTGCCGCAGATGAGCAGGACATTGAACCCCAAGACGTTGAATTTAGCGATATTCTTTTAGCTTGTACGCGACGGATATTAGAAGCTTTAAAAGATAATGGCAATCCTTTACCCGTTTTGGAGTGGTTAAAAAATCTCGCTCAAGATTTAAAAGACATCATCCCCGATATATCTTTATCAGAAGTCACCGTAGAAAAAGATATCCCGACTTTTGCGAAAATCACAGCAAAAATCCAAGGTGAACCAACCCAGCGTCGCAAAATACGCAATTTAGTTAATCCCCATACTCAAACTTTAATTCAAGCTTTAAATCAGTTTATCAACGATGCTAGAAAAAAACTACCAGAAAAATATGTTGATATTGTCGTCATCACAGATAATTTAGATAGAATTGTTCCTATCATGTATGATGACGGACGTAGCAATCACGAGAAAATTTTTCTTGACTATAACGAACAACTTAAAGCGCTAGATTGTCATTTAGTTTATACAGTACCAATTTCTTTAGTTTATTCTGGAAATGGCACTAATTTACAAGATATATATGCCGATATACCTTCAGTTTTACCAATGGTAATGGTACATACCCCAAACAATGAAACCTACGAACGCGGGTTAAATAAGTTTAAGCAATTATTACAAGAGCGAATAAAAAGAGTTGACACTAGTATTTCCATTGTACAATTATTTGCAGACACCAAAGATTTAGATGAGTTATGTTTAATGAGTGGGGGACATTTAAGAAATTTAATACTTTTAATGAAAGAGGCAATAACATATACGGACTCCTTACCAATCTCAACAAAAGCAGTACAAAAATCTATTAGCTCACTGCGTAATACTTACCACAATACAGTTTACGCTGACCAGTGGTCAACATTAGCTTCTGTATTTTTATCTAAAAAAATCCAGAATGATGAAAAGCATCGCAATTTATTATTTAATCGTTGTATCTTAGAATATCGCTACCTAGACGCTAAAAACAATGTGTGCTGTTGGTATGACGTTCATCCTATAATTAGAAATATTAATGATTTTCAAACTGCTTTCGCGGCATTAAAATCCTAACAGTTAGGCTAAAGAAACACTTTTTAACAGAAGCAGTCTTAAACCCCTTCCTTTCCTACTCCCTATTCTCTCCTTCAATCCATGAGTCCACAACAACCGATTGACTTAAAAAAACTTTTTTCCGAGTCAGCAACAGAAGAATATCAAGCCTTACTACGTGCCTTAAAATGGACTGATGGTTTTGGTTTAATGTTTGTGCGTTGTTCTCCTGTGGAAGGGGAGAAAGTCATTTCTCTTATCAAAGAGGAGATGACAAATAAAAATATTCAAGTATTAACTTTAGATAGAGATGTAGAAAATTTATACCAAGAAATAGAAGATTTTCCCAATATCCAGGAAATAGATATTTTATTTATCAAAAATCTGGAATATTCTTTACGAAAATATGAAGAAAGTAAAAAAAATAATGGTTGGAGTAGCAGAGATACCCATACTTATAGTTGGAAAGACGTACCGCCAATTTTTATCAATCTCAACCAACAACGAGAAAGTTTCAAAAGAAATTTTCCCATCTGCTTTATATTTTTAGTCCCAGTATTTGTTCTTAAATACTTTATCCAAAGAGCGCCTGATTTTTTTGATTGGCGTTCGGGATACTTTGATTTTCCCACAGATGCAGAAACTTTACAACGAGAATCATCTCGTATCATCGAGGATGCCGATTCCCAAACATATCTTAATTTTACACCGGAATTAAAAAATAAACACATTCTAGAAATACAAGAGTTATTACAAGAACATTATCAAACACCCGAAAATAAAGCTAAATTATTTCGCGAATTAGGTAGAATATATGGTGTTAGCGAAGAACATGAAGAAGCATTTATACATTTTGATAAAGCAGCAGAAATTAAACCTGATGACCACCAAGCTTGGTACAATCGAGGTATTGCCCTGAGTCAATTAGTGAGATTAAAAGAAGCAATTGCTTCCTTTGACAAAGCGATAGAAATTAAACCTGGTTTACACGAAGCCTGGAACTTTCGAGGTATTGTGCTGGATGAGTTAGGAAGATTAGAAGAAGCAATTGCTTCCTACGATAAAGCAGTAGAAATTAAACCTGATTACCACGAAGCTTGGTACTTTAGAGGTATTTCTTTGGGTGAATCAGGGAGATTAGAAGAAGAAATTACTTCCTACGATAAAGCAGTAGAAATTAAACCTGATTACCACGAAGCTTGGTACTTTCGGGGCATTGCGCTGCGTCAATTAGGAAGATTAGAAGAAGCAATTGCTTCCTACGATAAAGCAGTAGAAATTAAACCTGATTACCACGAAGCTTGGTACTTCAGAGGTATTGCTTTGGGTCAATCAGGGAGATTAAAAGAAGAAATTGCTTCCTATGATAAAGCAGTAGAAATTAAACCTGATTTACACGAAGCTTGGTATCTTAAAGGTATTGCACTGCGCCAATTAGGAAGATTAAAAGAAGGAATGGCTTCCTTTGATAAAGCAGTAGAAATTAAACCTGATTTACATGAAGCTTGGTACTTTCGAGGTATTGTACTTGATGAGTTAGGAAGATTAGAAGAAGCAATTGCATCCTACGATAAAGCAGTAGAAATTAAACCTAATGACCACCAAACTTGGTGCATTCGAGGTAATACGCTGGATAAGTTAGGTAGATTAGAAGAAGCAATTGCATCTTACGATAAAGCAGTAGAAATTAAACCTAATGACCACCAAACTTGGTACTTTCGAGGTTATACACTGATTAATTTAGGAAGATTAGAAGAAGCAATCGTATCCTACGATAAAGCAGTAGAAATTAAACCTAATTACCATCAAGCTTGGTACTTGCGAGGTCATGTGCTGAATAATTTAGGAAGATTAGAAGAAGCAATTACATCCTACGATAGAGCAGCAGAAATTAAACCTTATGACCACGAAGCTTGGTACTTTCGAGGTATTGCGCTGGGTCAATTAGGAAGATTAGAAGAAGCAATTGCATCCTACGATAAAGCAGTAGAAATTAAACTTGATTATCACCAAGCTTGGAACAATCGGGGTATTGCGCTGGGTCAACTAGGAAGATTAGAAGAAGCCATTGCATCCTACGGTAAAGCAATAGAAATTAAACCTGATGACCACCAACCTTGGTACTTTCGAGGTCATGTGCTGGGTGATTTAAGAAGATTAGAAGAAGCAGTTGCTTCCTTTGATAAAGCAGTGGAAATTAAAACTGATTTACACGAAGCTTGGTACTTTCGAGGTATTGCGCTGGGTCAATTAGGGAGATTAGAAGAATCAACTACTTCCTTTGATAAAGCTGTAGAAATTAAACCTGATTTATACGAAGCTTGGTACGTTCGAGGTATTGAGATGGGTCAATTAGGGAGATTAGAAGAAGCAATTACTTCCTTTGATAAAGCTGTAGAAATTAAGCCTAATGACCACGAAGCTTGGTACTTTAAAGGTATTGCCCTTGGTGATTTAGGAAGATTAGAAGAAGCGATTGCTTCCTTTGATAAAGCAGTAGAAGTTAAGCCTGATTTACACGAAGTTTGGCACAATCGGGGTATTGCACTGGGTCAATTAGGGAGATTAGAAGAAGCAATTGCATCCTACGATAAAGCAATAGAAATTAACCCTGATTACCACCAGGCTTGGTACAATCGAGGTATTGCGCTGAGTCAATTAGGGAGATTAGAAAAAGCAATTGCATCCTACGATAAAGCAGTAGAAATTAAACCTAATTTACACGAAGCTTGGTACAATCGAGGTAATGCGCTGGATGAGTTAGGGAGATTAGAAGAAGCAATTACTTCCTACGATAAAGCAGTAGAAATTAAACCTGATTTACACGAAGCTTGGTATTTTCGAGGTCTTGCACTGGGTCAATTAGAGAGATTAGAAGAAGCAATTGCATCCTTTGAGAAAGCAGTAGAACTTAAACCTGATTTACACGAAGCTTGGTACTATAGAGGTAATACGCTAGGCCAATTAGGGAGATTAGAAGAAGCAATTTTTTCCTACGATAAAGTAGTAGAAATTAAACCTGATTACCACCAAGCTTGGTACAGTAGAGGTTATGGACTGGGGCAATTAGGAAGATTAGAAGAAGCAATTGCATCCTACGATAAAGCAGTAGAAATTAAACCTGACGACCCATCTATTTTTTATAACAAAGCCTGTACCTATGCCTTAAATAATAATATTGATTTGGCAATAGAAAATTTACAACAAGCAATTAGTCTTTACCCAGAAAAATGCAAAGAAATTGCGAAAACCGACCCTGATTTTGATAACATCCGAAATAGCGATGCTGTAAACCAGTTGCAGCGTGACCGCTTTCAAAGATTAATTTCAGAAAACCAGTAGGGATTGGCAAGCAAGACGTTAAAAATCGCTCGCCGGCTTTCTAGTTCGCGTCCCATTTCTTCCATAATACCAATAAAGACAGCTAACCAGTCCATAAACACAATTGATACCAAAGTTTACTATTTTTGATTGTATCGCGTCTTCAACAAGAAGGTCGATAAATTTACTACCCCATCATAACTTGGAGTTTCTGACTTGAACCGCAAAAACTAAGTAAGTGTATCCGCGTTAATAAATATAAAATTATTATTTAGCTGGAAGCAGAGAATTTATTAGGATTGCTGTCTCCTCTAATTCCTCTACCAAGCCTTTCTAAATATTCACTTACGCTACAACCGCAATGGTTCCCTATTCCTGTAATTCCTGATAACTAGTATCCGTAACCTTGAAATTGTGAATTTAAATTGCGATCGCTTTTCTAGTTCGCAAAAACCGCGTTTCCCCTAGAACCAACGCAAACCCTTATAAAACAACGTGAGTTCGACGGATTTTAGGGGCTAAAAACCTTGTAAAACAACGATTATAGAAACTAAGGCTTCAAGGAACTCTCAATCCTTAGTTGATAATAGAGTCAATAATTGACATATTAAAGAGTTACTGATTTTATTCTCAATAAGCTCAACAATTTTGACAAATGCTATTGAGCAAACAACATACTGCTTAAGGGTTTCACAGCTTAAAGTTCATCGAACTCACGTTAAAACAGCGCTCCTATTTACCCCCGTGATGCTAAAATTCGGGTTTGAATGGAGAATTTTAGCGCTCCACTCCACTACGTGAACGCGAATATAGGGATAATCATTATCGAAAATATCTAAATGTATTGCTATATATGAATTGCTAATTTAAATTGATTTACATTAATTAAAAAACATAGATATCAAGCTATTGCAAAATCTACTAAATGATAATGATTATCCCTGTGTTCGCACAAAAACTGTTTGTCAACTTGAATTTTAACAAGAAGAATCAACTTCTATTCAACAACCAATACTAAATTAATAAAGCGCGTGCTTGATTCTAGTTCACAACGACGACGGACACAAAAATTCAGGTTGTTTCCAATACTGCTCGGTCAAGAAATCGCAAAGTAGAGACGTTACATGTAACGTCTCTACGTTCGTCAACTCCTAACTTGCACATCCCAGTACTCATATATAGCAAGGTTTACAAAAAATGTGCTTGTTCTAGATTTTACGGTTGGGGCAAACGCGACCGTCGGAGGCTGATATCTTGCAACTTACGTATATACAACTAATTAAAACATTCGTAGTCTTAAAATTAATGCTTACAATATCACCTCATTTCCAGTCCTCTACCCTTCGGGAACACTTCGTGTACAGAGAACTTTAGCTTTTAGACAGGGAATTTATTCCCTGGCGGTTGTGGAAAGGGGTGACTATACTGAAATAAGTCTAGTAGTGATTATGACATTAACTTTTATTGGTGCAAGTTAGGAGTTAACCGTATTATTTAGATGAACTTTTGAGAAAATTGTAAAAAATTCTCCACAATAGGAGTTAAACTATTTTCTTGCCAGATTACAGCAGTTTCTATAACAGGAACTTCTTCTAATATAGGGCGATAAGCAACACCAGACCTTTGAAGATTCTCAAGAGTTGATGGTGTAATTGCCACACCCATTCCAGCCGATACTAATCCAATAATTGTTTGCATTTGAATCGCCTCCTGAGTAATATTAGGTTTGAAATTTCTTTGCTCAAAAATACTCATGATGCGGTCGTAAAGTCCCGGTGCTAGGTAGCGGGGAAATACAATCAGAGGTTCGTGCAAAAGCGATAGCACCGAGATATATTCTTGTTGAGCCAATGAATGAGTTGACGACAAAGCCACAACTAAGCTTTCTCTGTAAATACATTTATATGATATTGTGTCATCTTCTAAAGGTGGATGAGCAAAACCCACATGAATCAGGGAATCTTTCAGTGCTTGTTCCTGTTGACTTGTAGTTAACTCCAGTAAGACTAGTTCTACTTCTGGAAACTGCTTGCGAAATTGTCGCAAAATCGAAGGTAATAGGTTATAAATTGCCAAACTAGTAAATCCGATTCGGAGTTGACCTGTTTGACCTCTTCCAATCCTTTGAGTCAGTGCTACTGCTGTTTCTAATTGCACCAGTAGTTGATAAGCCTCCTGTAAAAAAACCTTACCGGCTTCTGTAAGCTGTATTTGTCGCTTAGTTTTGCGATGAAAAAGTTTTACTCCTAATTCTGCTTCTAGCTGCTGAATTTGTTGACTCAAGGGTGGTTGAGCTATATGCAATCTTTCTGCTGCTTTCCCGAAATGTAGTTCCTCAGCTACTGCAATAAAGTAGCGCAAGTGTCGTAGTTCCATATTTATGATACTTTATAAGTCTCAATTTTAAATAAATATATATTGGACATATCAAAAAAGTCTACCTACGATACTCCTATAGAGATTTGCAATATTCAAAGCAACAGGTAAAACACAATGTCAGAAAATTTCAGAAGTAAAGTTGTCACACAAGGGGCACAGCGGTCACCAAACCGCGCTCTGCTGCGTGCAGTTGGTTTTCAGGACGAAGATTTTAAGAAAGCAATTGTGGGTGTAGCATCGGCTTACAGCACTATCACTCCCTGCAATATAGGGATTAATCAACTAGCACAAAGAGCCGAAACTGGAATTAAACTAGCTGGAGCAATGCCGCAAATATTCGGCACAATTACTGTCAGTGATGGGATATCGATGGGAACTGAGGGGATGAAATATTCCCTGGTGTCACGAGAAGTGATTGCTGACTCCATTGAAACTGTCTGTAACGGTCAAAGTATGGATGGGGTAATTGCCATCGGTGGCTGTGATAAAAATATGCCAGGTGCAATGATTGCAATGGCACGAATGAATATCCCGGCTATCTTTGTTTACGGTGGAACAATTAAACCCGGACGCTATCAGGAGCGCGACTTGACTGTTGTGAGTTGCTTTGAGGCTGTCGGTCAATACAGTTCAGGAAAAATTGATGACGAAGAACTGATGTCTGTAGAACACCGCGCTTGTCCTGGTGCTGGTTCTTGCGGTGGAATGTTCACAGCCAATACCATGTCCTCGGCTTTTGAAGCGATGGGCATGAGTTTACCTTATTCTTCTACAATGGCGGCTGAAGATGACGAAAAAGCTGATAGCACCGAACAATCGGCTCGGATATTAGTAGAAGCAATTCGCAATCAATTATTACCCCGGCAAATTATCACGCGCAAATCTATAGAAAATGCTATCTCTGTAGTTATGGCTGTGGGTGGTTCAACTAACGCTGTGTTACATTTTCTGGCGATTGCTCATGCTGCGGGTGTAAAACTTAACCTAGATGATTTTGAAATTATCCGCAGTCGCGTCCCTGTTTTATGCGATTTAAAACCTAGTGGTACATATGTCGCGACGGACTTACATCAAGCTGGTGGTATTCCCCAAGTGATGAAAATGCTATTAGTGAGTGGATTACTTCATGGTGACTGTATCACCATCACAGGTAAAACCATCGCCGAAATTTTAGAGGATGTCCCCAATGAACCACCCACCAATCAAGATGTGATTCGTCCAATTAATAAACCGATGTATACCCAAGGTCACTTAGCTATCCTTAAAGGGAATCTTGCTACAGAGGGAGCAGTAGCAAAAATTACCGGAGTGAAAAATCCCTGTATTATCGGACCTGCACGGGTATTTGATTCCGAGGAAGAATGCTTAGATGCCATCCTCGCAGGTAAGATTAAAGCTGGTGATGTAATTATCATCCGCTATGAAGGACCTATTGGCGGCCCTGGTATGCGGGAAATGCTTGCACCCAGTTCTGCAATTATTGGCGCGGGTTTAGGTGGTGCAGTCGGTTTAATTACTGATGGACGCTTTTCTGGTGGTACTTACGGGATGGTAGTCGGACACGTCGCTCCCGAAGCTGCCGTTGGTGGTGCGATTGCTCTGGTCGAATCTGGCGATATCATTACTATTGATACTAATTCTCGCTTGTTACAAGTCAATATTTCTGATGCAGAACTAGCTAGCCGTCGTGCCAAATGGCAACCCCGTTCACCCCGTTATACAAAAGGCATCTTAGCAAAATATGCGAAGTTAGTTTCCTCTAGCAGTGTTGGTGCTGTCACAGACTTTTAGAACTGATTTATAAAGTAAATATTAAGTCTACAAAAGTGATGGGTTACGGCGCTTCATCCGACTTAAAGAGCCTACAACTAAGTGCTACAAATGCGCCTAACCCAACAATCGTGTATTTAACTTTTAGTTTATAAATGACCTGTTAAACTCAACTTCCAGTAATGTAATAAATAGATTCTCCGGAAATTAATTATGCTTTGCCTGCAACTTTGGGGATTTGTCAAAGGCAAACACCGTTCCGCCAAAAATTTTCGCGTTTGCCTTTGTGAAATTTTCCACTCTCCTAATACCTCGAAGTAAAAAATTGGGAACTATATAGTTGACGAGTAAACTTCTATGTTCCCTAAAACAATGATTAAGAATACATGTATACCAGGATACAACTTACTCAGTATCATCAATACTGGTGTAATTACTAATATTTATCGTGCCACAAAACAAGACGGAGATGTAACAGTAATTCTCAAAGCTCTCAAGGATGATTATCCCACATTAGGAGCCATAGCTCGTCTCAAGCACGAGTATTCTATCGCTGCGGGTATTGAACATAAAAATATTGTCAAAATTATACGGCTGGAGAATAATGATAATTTCCATGCGATTATATTTGAGGATTTTGGGGGTATTTCTCTAAAACAATATTTAGAAGTCAATTCGTCATCATTACAGCTAACCCTCCAGGTCGCGATGGCTATTGCCAAAGCACTTATATATATTCACAGCCACAATATTATTCACAAAGATATTAAACCAGCGAATATTATTATTGAAAATAAACAGGACAATGGAACTTCAGATTTTCAGCCTATAGTTAAACTCACGGATTTCAGTATTTCTTCCTATTTAGAAAGGGAAATTACACAACAAACAAACCTCAGCCATTTAGAAGGCACTCTTGCTTATATTTCTCCTGAACAAAGTGGAAGGATGAATCGTAGCTTAGACCACCGTAGTGATTTTTATTCCTTAGGAGTAACATTATATGAAATGTTAACAGGTCAATTACCATTTATTAGCGATGACCCCTTAGAACTAGTACATGCTCACATTGCCCAACAGCCTACTCCTATCCAGAAAATAAATCCAGATGTTAACAATATTGTTTGTGCGATTGTCGAAAAATTAATGGCGAAAAATGCTGAAGATAGATACCAAAGTGCTAAAGGTTTGCTAGCAGATTTAGAGGAATGCTGGAAACAATTACAAGCCACTGGAAGAATTGTGGACTTTATTCCAGGACGGTTGGAGGTTATATCGCAGTTGTTTATTCCCCAAAAGTTATATGGAAGGGCATCTCAAGTCAATTTATTACTCGATGCTTTTGAAAGAACAACTTGTGGAAATAGCGAATTAATTTTAGTGTCGGGTTATTCTGGTATTGGTAAAACATCGTTAATTAATGAAATAAACAAACCAATAACAAAAACCAGAGGATATTTTATTAGCGGCAAGTCAGACCAATTTAAACGAGATATTCCCTATGCATCTTTTGCCCAAGCTTTTTCCAGTTTGTGTGAGCAAATACTTACAGAAAGTCGCCCCCAATTGGAACTCTGGCGCAAGAAAATACAAGATGCCGTTGGTAATAATGGGCAAGTTATAATTGATATAATTCCAGAAGTGGAGTTAATTATTGGTAAACAGCCAGAGTTACCACAATTAGAAGCGATAGAAACACAAAACAGGTTAAATATAGTATTCCAAAAATTTGTTAGTGTTTTTCCTCAAAAAGAACATCCCCTAGTTATATTTTTAGATGACTTACAATGGTCGGATTCTGCTACTCTGAAATTGATACAATTATTGATAGCTGATTACAATATTCAATATTTATTAGTAATTGGTGCTTATCGCGACTCAGAAGTTAATGCTGCTCATCCTTTGATTATGACTATTGAGGAAATTGAAAAAAAACGCACAGTTAATAATATTAACTTGCAGCCTGTATCAGCAAATCATGTTTTGGAGTTAGTAGCAGAAACTCTAAACCATAAAAAAGAATATTGTGAACCTCTCGCAAAGTTAATTTTTAACAAAACGGCAGGAAACCCATTTTTTATAGTTCAACTACTACAGACATTAAAGCAAGAATCATTACTTACATTTGATTTTAATCAACAAAAGTGGTTGTGGAATATTGAAGAAATACAGGTGGTTGGAGTTACAGAGAAAAGTGTTGTAGAATTGGTGATATCTCAAATTGAAAAATTACCAAAAACCACCCAGAAAGTATTACAGCTAGCTGCTTGCATTGGGAACAAATTTAATCTAGATATGCTGTCGCTGGTAAACGAAAGCTCAATTTATGAAACTGCCTATCAATTAAATTTAGCGCTTCAAGCTGGTTTAATTTTACCACTGAATAATAACTATCGCATTCCTTTATTATTTAGCGATAGCAAAAGCATTAATTCATTTGATACCAGCCAAATTGATTATAAATTTTTGCATGACCGCGTTCAGCAAGCTGCTTATTCATTGATTCCAGATAGCGATAAGCAAACAACACATTTGAGAATTGGGCAGCTTTTAAAAGCATCGAGCAGCCAGGAGAACTGGGAAAGCAATATTTTAGATATTGTCAATCAACTAAATTTTGGTGTACAATTGCTAAATTCCAGTAAGGAAAAATATGAGTTGGCGAATTTAAATTTTATAGCAGGTAGAAAAGCAAAGAAAAATTCTGCATTTGCAGTTGCACTTAACTATTTCCATGTTGCATTGGGCTTATTGGGTAGAAATGCTTGGCAAGATGATTACGAATTAACTCTAGATTTGTATGCAGAAACCGCAGAAGCTGAATATTTATGTGGTAGTTTTGATAAATCACAAGAGCTATCCAGTATTTCATTAAGCAAGTGTCAAGATATTTTAGATAAAGTTAAGTTTTATGAAATACAAATTCAATCTTACACAGCAAAAGGAGAAATGACAAAAGCATTAGAGATAGGGGTAATTGCGTTGAAAGAGTTGGGTTTAAATTTACCAAAGCAAGCTACAACAATTCATGTTTTATATGCATTTGCCCAAACTAAATTAGCTTTAGCTGGTAAAAAAATAGAGGATTTACTTTATTTACCAGAAATGCAAGACTATTATAAATTAGCAACGATGAAAATGCTAATGCTTATTACCCCTGTAGCTTCTCTATTGGGTTCATTACTACTTCCGATAATGACACTAGAAATGGTGACATTATCCGTTAAATATGGTAATAGCATATATTCGACCTATGCATATAGTGGCTATGGTGCGGTACTATGCGACAAATTTGGAGATATTAATTCAGGCTATCGCTTTGGTCAATTAGGAGTTCAACTTATTTCCAAGTTAAATGCTTATTCTTTAAAGGCAAAAGTTTATATGCTCTACAATGCAATGATTAAGCATTTTAAAGACCATATATCTCAAACTCTTCCCGAACTAACTGAAGGAATGCAAAGTGGTATCGAAACAGGAGATATACTATTTTCCAGCTACAATACTTATTGGTTGGTTCTAAATATATTTGTCTGTAATACCAATCTCGACACATTTATTAAAGAAATTGATAAATATATTGAATTGGTAAATAATAATTTCAAAATTGAATCTGATATTGTATCGCTAAAAGTATTAAAACAAAGTGCCTTACAACTTCAAGGATTATCGTTAAATCAAATCTCATTGACAGGTAATGACTTAAATGAAACTAATTTGCTATCTCCATATAAAGATGATTCAGCAGTAATGAGAATTCTTTGCTTTTGTAAAACCCAGAAACATTATTTTTTTGGTGATTATAAAGCTGCTATTGAAGCTGCACAAGAATCACAAAAATATAGCGATTTAGGATTTTTTGTGTATCTTGTCAATAGTTTTTACTATTCTTTATCTTTGCTAGCTGACAGCAAAAATATATTCAAGAAAGACAAACAAAAGTACCTTAATCAAGTAAAATTAAACCAGAAAAAAATGCAACTCTGGGCACACCATGCTCCTTGTAATTTCCAACATAAATATGATTTGATAGAAGCAGAAAGAGACCGAGTATTGGGCAAAAATAATTTAGCTGCTGATTTATACGATAAAGCGATCGCGGGAGCGAAAGCAAATAATTTTATCGCCGAAGAAGCTTTGGCTAAGGAACTAGCTGCAAAGTTCTATATTAAGTGGGGCAAAAAAAAATTTGCCCAGATTTACATGACAGATGCTTACTATGGTTATGCAAAATGGAGTGCTTTTGCAAAAGTAAAAGATTTGGAAGATAATTATCCCGACTATATTATCCGTGGTCAAGATGCTACATATTCAGAGACAAAAACAACCGCAGTTTCAACAAGTTACAGTCAAAGCTTAGCGTTAGATACCTCAACTTTAATTAAATCATCGCTAGCATTAAGTAGCGAATTAATTTTAGAAGATTTAATAGAGAAATTGATGCGTTTAGTTAAAGTCAATGGGGGAGCGGAAAAAGTTTTATTTATCGCTATACGTCAAAATGAATTAGTTATTGAAGCTTCGTTAAACCAACAAAATGAGATAGCGGTTTTACAATCCTTGATAACTGACACAAAAAATAATTGCCAAAATCTGCTACCTATAACCCTGGTAAATTATGTCAAACGGACTCAAAAACCAATTGTTTTAGATGATGCAAATAACGCCAATCATTTTAATAATGACCCTTATATTATCAACCATAAGCCAAAATCGATTTTAGCGTCTCCCATTATCCATAATGGGAAGATGGGTGGAGTATTATATTTGGAAAACAATCTAACTAACGGTGCATTTACTAAAGATAGACTGGAAATTTTGAAAGTATTATCTGCACAAGCTGCTGTTTCTCTAGAAAATGTTCGCTTTTACTCCACCTTAGAATCGCGAGTGCAAGAAAGGACACAGCAATTGTCAGAAAAAAATCAGGAATTGCAAGCCATTACCAAACAATTACAAACTACCCTAAAAGAGCTAAAACGTACTCAATCCCAGTTAGTTCATAATGAGAAAATAGTATATTTGGCACAAAAAGCATAGCCTTTGACATTTATTCCCAAAACTTTATCCCAATCCAGATTTGAAGCTTCCTCAACAGGACCAATAGCTAAAATTCCGGCATTAGCAACCAAAATATCTATACTTTGCCATTGATTAACAACATTTGTAATCCAATCTTTAACCTCACTTTCATTACTAACATCGCAGGTGTCGAACATTACATCTCCACCACTGTGTTTTATCTCCTCAAGCAGTGATAAACCACCAGCAGTATCAATATCAGCGATTGCCACCTTAGCACCCTCAGAGGCAAAAAGTTTAGCTGTCTCTCGACCAATACCGGAACTACCTCCAGTAACTAAAGCTACTTTGTTTGCTAGCTGCATAAATTCAAAGTCCTTTTAACAAGTAGTAAGACAAGTCTGCACGAAGTATAAATTTTACCGACTATTAGAGTAATCGTTGAATTGTAACTGTAATTTGTTAGTTAAATCTTGTACTTTAGAACTGTATAAATTTTTTAATTGTGTACGTACATTACTGTATGCTTGAGAATTTAATGGCTGCATTACTGCTGCAATCGAACCAATTTGACGCACAGGAAGCCCCATATCATACATCAAAGTGTCTAAATAATGAAAAGTAGACGAGAAAAAGCAAGTACCTCCGTATCCTGCATACCCATTTTGCTTGCGCCACTCTAAATCAGCTTCCATTTCCGCTATCATTTGATGGGTCGCTGGCTTCTTTATGTTTCCTTTTAGGAATTGTACTAACCATAAAGCACCAATATCACCCGTTAAGGTTGCAGATAGTCCTGCGTTGTAACCAACAAAAGCTAGATTTGGAATTTCAGGATGAATTAAATTGCGGTACAAATGGAAATAACCCTCATTATCAAGACATAAGTAGCGATATTTTTCCTCTAGAAAAGGTATAGCTTGTTTAAATCCAGTACCAAATACTACAAGGTGCGGATTTAACTTCTCACCTGATGCTAATTCAATACCATCTTCTACAAATCTTGTAATTGATGTTTGATGAGGAATTATTTTATGATTACGAATATATTTATAGAAATTTTTAGGAGCAATATTTAACTTAGCTACTATAGCTTTTATAAGTGGTTTTTTTGGTACAAGACCACACACATCTAGTCCGAAAGTATAACACATTATATTTTCTTGAAGTTTCCAAAATACATCTATTAACAATTTTCCATGAGAGTGCAACCACTTTTCAATTTTATTTGGGTTGTATTTTGGAGTCATCGATTCTGCAAAACGTGTCAAAAACAAGTGCTTTATGTTGATAAAGCCAAAGAAAAATCTGGGAGCTTTCCAGTCTGCTTCGCGAAAGACAATATGACATGATAAAGCATTTTCAACAGCCAACATAGCAATATCACAAGCTGACTTTCCAAAGCCTACCACTACTACATCTTTTCCTTCTATTTGAGCAGTTGAGCCAACTTCTGTAGTATGTAAAACAGTACCACCATTTAACTTAAATTCATCAATTCCCGGTATCGCTGGAATATTAGGGATATGATTTACACCATTGCATATCGCAACAAAATCAAAACACGATGTTTCTATGACTATTCCGTCAAATATGCGAGTTGTAACTTCCCATCCTTTATGTCCATTATCTATGGCTTTTAAAGCGATTACTTCAGTATTAAACTGAATTCTTTTTAATAATTCAAAATGGTTAGCATATGATTCAAGGTAAGCATTAACTTGCTCACCTGATGGCCACTCTGGGTATGAATCTGGTAAAGGATAATCAGGATATGAGTACATCCGACCTGGTGTTTGAGTTCTAACGTTTGGATAACGTCGTGACTTTTCCCAAACACCCCCTAGAGCATGTTGTTTTTCATAAACTAATACTTCATAACCCTCTTCTACAAAGGTTTTAGCTGTTACTAAACCGCTAATACCCGCTCCTATTATGCAAACTCTTTGTACTAGCATATCGCAATAATTCAATTTATAAAGATTTGTTTTCTTATACTTCTATAACTGGTTGACAGAAGTATTCTCAAATATTCTCAAAATTGATTTGACCCTCCGAGGGAGGGTTTACAAAAAACATTGAGATTAGGCTTCAACTAATCCTGAGAATATACCTTGACCTGAAGTTTGTATATTATCTGTTGTATTACCAATAGATGTTCCAGATTGCTTAATACCATCAATTGTTATAAACGGTTGATCGTAAGTATGCTTTTGGGTAAACGTAAACATCTCATCCATTGCTTCTGCACAATATGCAAACACTTTCTCTACCAGGGTAAAAGCTTTTTCTTTCTGTGCTTCTGTTAGCTGTATAGTTTCGATAAAATTCTCTACCGAGTCCATACCTACTTGGATATGACCTGTCTCTTTTGCAAGGTGAGAAGCACCAAAATAAGGGTAATGTTGCTTGGTTATTTCTGTAAGTTCTTTTGCTATTTGTGAAAACTCGGTGAAACCACAATTACCCGCTGCTTCAATCGATTCAGCTACAACTAACTTTATCAAAATATCTTCTTCTAAGGGACATATTGCAAATATCTTATAAGCCCATTGGCGGACTTTAATATTTTCCTTTCCCCAAAGGAATCTCAAAGTATCAGCATAGTTTATAGGGCAATTATATCCCATCAATTTTAAATCTTGAAGAAACCATACCCAGTGTTGTGCATCTTCATTGGAGTGCTGATTAATAATTTCTTGAAGTTCGCTACCTGCTGGCTCTTTACAAAGTATGATTTCGTTAAAATCTTTGAACATCATTACAAAAGGAGCAAAGGCTGGCACCCAAGCAAACCTTTGTCTTGGGTCTACACTTTTATCTTGCAGAAATTTAATGAACTGAGTTTGAGCAAGTTCTTGCTTATTCTTTTCGATGAACTCTAAAACTTCTTTCATTTTTATCACTCCAATATTGCAATTGTTTTATTGTTGAGAAAATTAACTATCATTGCTCTTTAAGAGATAAAGGTTATTCATATGGATGGGATTCCAAAGCTAGGTAAACTGTGACTCGTGGTTGTTGCAGCTTATCCCGACGGAATGAAATACAAGAATGTATTCCAGAATGATTGCTCAAAGGACGGGTTGCAACTGCTTTAATGGAACTGTCGTAAATCAAACTAGGAAGATTTTTTTCTACAAGATAGTTGTGAATGCGGTCACGCATAATAGCATCATTCGTAGCGTAGAGTGTAAGTGGTATTTGAATTGTAGCGGTATTTGGGGTACTGGCACTACCTTCAATAAAAGAGAAACAAGAAAAAATAGGTCTCTTAGAAAGTCTTGTTGTACCTGCAATCGTTCGACAAAATTCAGTAACATCTCCTGGTACGTAATTACGTGCAACAGAATACATTTTCTCTAATTCATCTGCCGTAATATCATGATGTCGCCAATAAATTTTAACTCTTGACTCTGGTTTGGCTGAAAGGTCGAGAGAAAAATACTTTAGTTCGTTCTTACTTGCATCTTGCTCTTGTAAAATAGCTTCCACTGCTAGCCAAGACTCTTTTAGTCCAAGCCTTTTGAAAGCTTCTTGAATCAAATCGTTAGCTTGTTCTTTTCCTTGAGCTTGTGGATTCAAATAAATTTTAAACTCCGATTTTTTGTTGGGCAAAAAGCAAGCTCCATGCCACATGGCGAAATGAGCAGATTCATCTTCCGGAAAAAATAGGTCGCTGACTTGATTTAACCGAGTCAAAGAAGCACCATAATTATCCATCAACCAGTAATTGAATTTCATTCCCGCTCGCCAGTTGGATAGCAAGTTAAAACCTTCTCGTTGACATTCACATAAGATTCGTAACTCTGGAGTATCACTATCTATCGCAACGGAAAACTCAAACGGAGTATGGTCATCAGCGATTCCAGATAACCATAGCGGTTTATCTTTAATAAAATTATTTCCCCAAGGTAAAGTCATCTGCTTAAAGACTTCCATTATCTCAGGGGTTTTATGCTTCATTCCACAGATATCAACAAGCGATTGTAATTTTTTTGAACCATATTCCAAGTATGTAAATGTTTTTAAGGCAATCTGTTCAGCATACATAGCCACGACTCCAAATATTTTGTGATATTTTTTGATGCTATTGAATGGGTAGTCCCATACATTTCCAAAGAATCTCCCTAGAGCCTCACCGACTTAGAGTATCAAATAATTACAATTCGCTTTTTCTAAGAAAGTAGTGTGACGAAGGTAGATGTCAGAAGGAATGCAACATGACGAGTGCAGTTGTACAGGCATTTTCCCACCGTAACAACTGCCGAACCATGAAGTGCTAGAAGGTTTTTCGGAAGAGACGCGGTGAAGCAGGGACGTGGTGACGTAGAGAAAAAGGCTGTCTTCAATCGAAACCGTGTCTCCATGTCCCAATATCACCGCGTCTCTCTAAAGGTCGCTTAAACCCTTTCTTCCCTTGCGGTCGCTTTAAGTGCGAGGGCATAGAACGGATACATAGCTAGTTGATATTTGTACTTCTGCCTCCAAGCTAATTGCAGTCCAACAGAAGCCAATACTGCGAAGGTTTTGCTCGAAAATACGAAAACTCGTAGGTTGGGTAGCTCTACTCAACCCAACATTTGCGGGCTTTGTTGGGTTATCTTTTATCGGACGCTGCGCGAACGCAAAGCCTCAACCTAACCTACAAAATCTCTTAACCAAGCAGTATTGCAACAGGAGCAACACCAATAATCAAGTATCCAATAATTTCTTTTTTTCTATGATGAGAATTGGCAAATTTGCTAATACTAAGCTTCTTCATAATTGTCAAGCGATTGGTATTTAAACAGAAAATTTCAAAATTTTAGACTCAAACGATAATTGAATAACTCCTTTAATAAATGCAACTAACACAATAATATAATTGTGGAAATATATACATTTCCACGCTTATGTATAAATCAATTGCACTTAGTAAAATACTTACCAGACACTACAGGAATATTCAAATAAGTAACATCAACTAGATAACTAGGACAAAACTTATAGGATTTACCTAGAATATATTTAAACAGCGCCAAGTATTAGATGACACCGCAAATTTGATGAACTATTAAGAATGATAGTATAGCAATACACTTAGTATGTCAACATATTATCTGTTTACTTGCTGCTTAGTAGCCGCTTAGATGCTGTATACATTTTATCGCATTCAAAAAATAATGATTAGAATTAACTATAGTATTTGTTAGTGTATATGCATCTATCGCAGGGTATACTTATTTAAAAATTATCAAACTCGATAAGCCCCTCTGAAATAGTGACAGGTAGAGTGAACACATTTAAATGTGGCACAAGATAAGTTAATGATTGTTCCGTTTATGCATTATCACCGAAGATAACATTTGTACTAAAAGCCATAATCTTCCGTTTCATCAAAGCGACAACAACAGCTAAAACCAAAAGCAGCCCTCCACTCAAAGCATAAGTCATATCCAAACCCACCCGCACACTAACAGGCTGGGCAATAATGGGAGAAAGAAATTGCCCTAAAAATAACGATGTTGAAAGCCCACCCAGAGCTCTTCCCCGTACCGCATCTGGTACAGTTGAAGATACCCACACCGTCATATTCGGCATTAAAAGTCCCAGTCCCACACCCGCAACAGCTAAACCAAGCATTATTACCCCCAAGTTTTTCCCAAAACCGATGAGGGTATAACCGATACCCAAAAAAGTGAAAATGAAAGGTAAAATACTGACAAAATCCAACCGTGCTTTAACTTTGCCGTACATTATCGAACCAAAAGCGCTCAATAACGTACAAAGAGCAATCGCTTGTCCACTTTGTGCGGGGGTTGCATTATTCAGGTTGCGGAGATAAAAGGGTAACTGTACTGGTATCAAATAAAAAATTGTTTGAACAAGAGTTGTAATCCCATACACAAGTATCAATAAATTTCTTGGTGTTGCAGGGCTAGTCTTTTGTTGATTTTCTCCCGACAACATCTCAGGGATTGTACGATTTGGCTCAAATATAGATACTAATATCAATGGCAAAAGTATCCAAGAAAACAAATAAATTAGGAATGGGTAACGCCAATTTGCCTCAGCTAAAGCACCACCAGCAGAGAGAAATATTACTCCTCCCAGTCCCATAAATCCCGCTTGCAAACCCATAAAATTTGCGCGAGCTTGTCCTATATAATAGTCAGCAATTAGCGTCGTAGCACTTACCATTACTCCCGCGACAGCTAAACCCAATAAAGCGCGACCAGCTAAAATAGCAAACAAAGAATTGAGGAAAAAGCCAGAACAACCTGCTAAACCATACAACACAGCAGAGACAACTAATAAAGGTTTACGTCCCAATCGGTCTACAATTACTCCAGCAATGGGGGAACCAATAACTATAAATAAAGCTGGAATAGTTAAAACCAGTCTTACCCAAAGTTGAGCGTTTGTAATTGATGCAAAATGGTCTTGCATTGCTGGTAAAGAAGGAGCAATAGTTGCACCAGACATCACTGTTAGGCTACTGCTTGCAAGTAAAGCGATTTTTGTCAGAATTGAGTTAGGATTAGGTTGATTCATATATTTTTTTAGAATGAATGTTTTTAGAATGAAAAGACCGTTCGCAATGTACCTGTAAGAATCGTACCGTTAGCGTTTTGATTTGCAGGGTTAGTAACTACCTGCAACAAGGGCGTAACGCGAATATTATCATTGAGCGGTAAGTTATAAAATGCTTCAAAGTTCGTTTGGGTTGTATTCCCCAAGTTGCTTTCAATAAACGGTTGCCCCACAGCGATACCAGCTAAAGAACCCCGCATTAAAATATCTCGAAGTGCAATCCCAGCCATCCAGTAGTTGGGATTAATATCACCCAAGCTTGTATCAGGATAACTAGCATAACCATAACGACCAAAAACTCCTAAGTACTGATTTACTTTTAAGTCAAAATTGACACCAATCCCATTGAAGCTACTACCAAATATTTTGCCGCCACTGTATTGAAATTTAAGATTAAAAGCTTTGCTGGGAGAATATTCTAACTCCACAAAACCCTGGTATGGGTCGCCAAATAAACCTCCAGCAGCACCCCCACCTGCTGTTGGAAATAAGCGAATATTTTCTGGTGCGCCACCACCGATTAAACGTTGGTTTTCTGGTAATCTATCTGCAGCATCACTAGAAACATACAATGCTCGTAATTTTATTGAGCCTCCTCCTGGATGCCAATCAACAACCGCACCCGCACCCCCTGGTCTGGGAAGTAAAATAAAGTTGTTTACTAAGGCTTGTGTAGAAAAGTCCAAAAAGCTGTTGCCAGCATAACGGTTTTTATCGACAAAATCTGGGGCAACAATCGCTGGGCCAATTGTTACTTTTAAATCTTTCACGGGAGCAAAGGTATAGTACAACCTTGCTAAACTAAATCTATCGTTCCTTCCTGGAATTGAGAAGTCTAAGGTACTGCCCAAATTGGGTTCTAGAAATCCTGCTGCGTTATCACCCGCACCATTGCTACCCGTTACCAGTCGAACTTTTAGCAGGTCACTACCACTAAAGCTGCTGTTTAAGTCTAGACTAGCTCGGTAAATAAAAGTTGCGTTGGGATTATCTTCAGAAATTACAGCACCCCTGGGAGCAATTATGCGCTCACCATCAAAGCCACCTGCGTTAAGAGCGAAAATAGCTTGACCAGTTAATTTAGTTGTGGTAGAGAATTGATTCGCTTCTAAGTTTGCGGAACCTGCTTCTAAGTTGTCCATGCGACTGCGTAAACTTGCTAATTCTGCTGCAAATTCCTGCTGTAGTCGTTTTAAAACTTCTAGGTCTTCACGAACAACGAATATATTTGGAAGATTGTCCGTCCTCTCACTTATTACTGTCAGCGCTTTATTAAGAGCAGCAGCAAATTCGTAGCGCGTAATAGCACGGTTTCCGCGAAAAGTACCGTCAGGATAACCTGTGATTACACCATAGCGTTCAACTAAAGACTGAAGTGCTTGAAATGCCCAATCTGTGGGTTGCACATCTTTCAGTTGACTAACAGAAGTGACTCGGTTGTTCTGCGTTAACTGTAAATTATTTTGCTCCTGAGAAATAAATGGTATATCTATGACTGGGTGATTAATGCTTACAGCAGGCATTGATTGTGGAAGCTTCTCTGGTTCTGCATTAGCGGTAAATTCAGCTAACGTCCTAGATTGTTGCCAAGTAATTAATAAGACACATATGCTACTGCCGAAAAGTTGACTAATCAATTTTATCATTTAAGTTTGGAACTCCCATAATGCCTAAATGGGCGCGTATTTTACTAAAAATTGCCACATTTGCTGTATTCTGGATAAAGTTTACCATTTTTCAATATCCTCACAAAAAAGCCGTATCAATCGCAATTTGTCCTAATTTGTTAACCATAAAATTGGCTATAGAGTTACTTTTCTTCTTTCAACTCTGAACAAAATATATAAGCATGAATCTACTACTGTCTATCTCATTCTTGTGAAAAATTGTCTAATCTTGGGATTTTCACAGTCAACGACTAAGAAAAATTCGGTTTCCCGCACCTTGATATTAGAGAGAGATATATTGTAAATTTTATTTAGTCGGCTAACTAAATTATCATATGGCTGATAAACCAATGCAAGAAACCATGGCCTACTTGATGATGCAAGTCTCTAGAGCGCATCGTCACAAAGTAAGTACGGCTTTGGCTGAATTCGGACTCCACATAGGACAAGAGATATTACTCGCGTACCTGTGGGAAACAGACGGGTTAATTCAATCAGAACTAGCAGAACTGATGATGGTAGAACCTCCAACCCTGACGAAAATGCTAAACCGTATGCAACAAGTGGGGTTATTAGAAAGATGTCGAGATTGCGAAGATGGCCGTGCTTACCGAGTCTATTTAACAGATAAGGGACGCGAGCTTGAAGAACCAGTTACTCAAGCTTGGAATACTGTGAACAAGCAGATATTGCAAGGCTTGAACCTAGAGGAGCAACTTCTATTTCGCCGCTTGCTTTTGCAAATTCGTGATAACTGAAGCTGAATTTATTTTTTCACAATTTAATTAGCTGGCTAAATAAAGTCAAACCCGCGAATCTGAGAAAGAGGTTTGAAGAAGGCAGAAGGCAGATGGAGCAATCGGATGGGGATTCAGACCCCAACCGATTGCAAACACCGTGCAGACGGTGGGGTTTTATACCGAATGGCACTAAGAAAAGCTTCCCCGATATCTATCCAGGAAATTTATACACTCAGGTAAAATAGTTATTGAACATGATATTCAACCTCCTGACGAATTTGAATCTCCTCCATTAAACCATCATATTCTTGTTCTCAACCTGAATAATTATTCCCCACGTCAAGTACATCAGTTTGCTGGGAAAGAGTATGACGGACAACTACGCAAAGGAGATTTTTTTTTGCTTCCTGCTGGTATTCCTGCATTTTTCCACTGGGAAAGTACAGATGAAGCTCTAGTATTTATGATAAGTCCAGATTTTTTGTATCAAATTGCAATAGAAACCGATTATATTAATCCCGATAAGGTTGAATTATCTCCAGTCATTTTGAGTAATGACCCACAATTGGAATCAATTGCTTTATCATTGAAAAGTGAAATGATTCAAGATGGTATTGGGTGTCTGTTATACATAGAATCTCTTACTAATATTTTGGGTATTCATTTGCTAAGAAATTATTGTTGCTTTAAATCATCTGCTCAGGAGTATAAGGATGGACTTTCCAAATATAAATTAAAGGAAATACTAGAATATATCAATGCCCATATTGATGAAGAAATTAGTTTAATAGCCTTAGCTAAATTAGCTGAAATCAGCCAATACTATTTTTGTCAATTGTTCAAACAATCGATGGGTATTTCTCCTTATCAATACGTAATTCAGCAAAGGGTGGAACGAGCAAAGTTGTTGTTGAAGTTTGGGGATGTAGCTATTTGTGATGTTGCTTTGGCATCTGGATTTGCAAATCAAAGTCATTTAACTAAGCATTTCCGGAAACTTACGGGAGTTACCCCAAAAGCCTATCGTCTGGGGTAAAGACTTCACCTTTTCCCTTGATTTCGTATTAACTTTTTTTGTGGGATTAACTTTGATTGCCGTCCTTACCAACTAGAGGAGCGATTTATAAAATAAATGTCGCGGCTCTTAATGAGTTTGCAGCAAGCGCTACATGGGTTTTAGTAAAGGATTATATAGTGCTTGCTACAAACTATCAACTTTGCATTAAAAAAGCTATTAAATAACCTGTAATTTCATATTTCCAGGTTAATCATCACCAATGCTCGCAATTATTAGCATTAGTGAATTGATGCTAGTAGCTTTAGTTAATGAGATTTTTTGCCAAAGTATTTGTCATATCCTTTGTCAAAGTATTTGTCAAAGTAATTGTCAAAGTATTTGCCAAAGTCAAAGTCTTTATCTTTGCCTTTTTTATCATCCTTATCGTAATCTTTCTTATGGTATTTACCCCCGCTACCACCGATAGCATTGAGGGCTTGTTCAGAAGTATCCAAGTGTTGTAAATCTAGAATCTTCATGATTTTTTCTCCTTGAGAAAGTAGTAACCCTGTATCAACTTTAATTGAGTTGACATCAATATTCTATAACTGAATTTACAGCTTGATAAACATAAAAATTAACTTTATTCTTTTAGATAGATTTTGCTTGGTAGAGCTTGATTGACTATAAAAAGTATGTTACTGGAAGTGCGAGTAAATCTGATAATAATAATTGACGTAGTTAAATATTTTAAATATTTATAGATAGAGTAAGCATATTGAAAACAGACACAACATTAAATAGTAGCTATTACTATGTAGAATTTACCTGTAACTTATTTAAGTCAGGGACTTCCAAATAAAAAAATCACCAATTTTGATTGTGGAATTGCATGGAATGTTGTCAATAAACGCGGGCGGGCAAGGATGCCCACCCCACAAGATTGAATAATTTATTTTTTGGAGCTCCCTTTACTTGCTAATATTCTTGGCTGTGCTTTTAATTGCTTCGAGGAAGAAAAGGAGTGCCATTACAATAGTAATCCCATTTCCCAATCACTCAATTTTTTAATTATTTAATTTAGGATACTTCGACAATTGATAATTTCAAAAATATCAACTTATTTTTAAATTATTTTCAATTTTTCATTACTATTTCTTAGCTAAAAATTTTGAATTTATGTCACTAACGATGATTAACTAAGCTCTAGATTTTTTTGTGTTGACAGGAAAGTATATAGTGCATAAACTAAAAAACTTATCCCTATATAGTTACAGAAGGAGTGGAAACACAACTTCATATCGATTCAAAATTATCAGAGTACACCATATTATTTACGCAAGGAATTATTAATCATGTCTATCTTACAACAAATTAAGTATCATAAATCCGTCGCGCAATTATTGGCGCTAATTAGTATAAGCGTTCCTTTGCTTGCACTAAACTTTGGCGGAAATGCAATCGCTTCTACTTCTGTACAGAAAGGAAGTTGTCCTAAAAATATAGGAGGAAGACTGATAAATTATTTTGAAACTAAAAATTTTAAGATTTATATCTGTGATAAAAAACAGGGTTACTTTTATACGGGGATTGATAAAATAAGTGGCAAACGTACTGCACCTCTCCCTGCTGAAACCGAAGAAGGTACTGGATACGTTGTAAAAAGTGGAAATATCACTTACATTGTAAATGGCGCTTCCTTGGATATTTTCCGTGGCAAGAAACTCTTACAACAAGACCGTGTAATCAAATCAATTTAATTTTCTAAGCACATCCTCCCTTTATTGTAGGGAGGCTCTTATTTTCTCAATTATTTAGCTAGGTTGTGCCTGGATTATAAATAAAAATAATTAAAAATGGAACTGAGTTCTAAAAGTTGAAATTTCTTTTAGTCCTTACTACGGATTGAAACTCGGTTTGTTCCGGTAGTGCTAGAGCTACTGTGAATTGGAGGTCAGGATTTATCTTACTCCCTATTAGGGATTGACCGTTATCCCCAGTAGTAAGAGAATTTTAGTTATCGCTGACGGGGATGCCGAAACTTGTTGTGAGTCGATTTTGTGTCATTGTTATTTCTCTATTTCTCTTCCATTTAGGGCTGGGGGGTAGGGTTGTTTATTGCTAGCGGGGTAGAGAGTTAGGATACCTTTTTAACTAGGCAACATGGTCGCCAGTCATGTTTCAATCCTCAATTCCCATTAGCGGAAATTGCCACTTTAATCGTACACAAATTTTATTGCTTTGGTCTTTCCTGTTCTTGTGGAAAATTGTCTAATCTTGCTGAATTTTGTATAATTCATTTTCTGAATTTTACCTTTTTAAATGCTTTGCCATCTGTAGCACTGGCAAACTTAGTCCACCAGACATAGGAATTTCATATCGCTGCACAACGGTGTAACCAAAAGATTTGTAAAGCGGTTCACCCCCTAAAGTCGCCACTAAGTTAATTTTGTGAAAATGTGCCTCTCGTATTGCCTTTTCACACGCAGTTAAAATGCTACTACCCAGACCTTTACGTGTCCATCCTGGGTGAACAAAAAATGCCCTGATACGAGCGGGGTCGTGCTGTGGGTCTAGCATTAAGTCTTCTTCCATTCTCCCATCATCTCCTCCAAAAAGTGACTTACGCTGACTCCAACCACCGCAAGCAATAATTTCTTTTTCTTGCTCAACAACAAAATATGTGCCGTCCTTAATAAGTTGACGGTCAACAGCAAAAATCGTCCCTAATGCTGCTTCCATTTGGTCTGAGGAATAATACGCTGCTTGCAAAGAACGAACGGATAGCGGGATAAGTTCTTGCAATCTTGGGATATCAGATGGAAGTGCTAATCTTATTGCCCTACTAGAAAGTTCCATTTACAACACTTTTGTAAACATTTATTAAGTATGTGAAATAGCGGCTCAAATAGAGGGTTTTACTTGTTTATTTCGTGTACCATTCGCGAATGAAAGATATATCAGTAGAATTATCTAGGACAATTCTAGATAATGCATACTCTCGGTAATTAGTTGAATATTAGCAGACTATAATTGCTTATGAAGCAGATTGTAAAAAGTGGTAGTGCAAGCATCTTGCTTGCTACCAAATTCGGGTAGTACATACTGCCGAAATTAGCTAGTACATACTGCCGAAATTAGCTAGTACATACTGCCGAAATTAGCTAGTACATACTGCCGAAATTAGCTAGTACATACTGCCAAAAGCGAGTACTACCTACTACCAAAAGCGGGCAAGATGCCCGCACTACAACCCAGCGATTAATCTATGGAGGAATGAAGAGCATGGATACAAAGCAACAACGACAGCAATGGCTACTAATTTTGCTTGTAATAAATATAGTTATCACGGCATTTCATTATACTGATAACTTTCTTCACTTTGAACACTATCCGGCTCCCGCTTGGATTACCCAAAGGGGCGTTTATATTTCTTGGCTAATCCTGACCGCTATTGGTATGCTTGGCTACTTGTTATATATTAAACAGGCTTTTTGGGCAGCATATTTATGTCTTGGTATTTACTCCATCACAGGTGGTTTCAGCCCTGGACACTATTTTTTCCCAGCTACTGAGGCTTTTTCTTTCAAAATGCACACCTTGATTTGGTTGGATGCAATAGTCGGATTATCTATATTATGGTTTACTCTTTGGTCTGCTTTCTTTAAAAAAGAGTGGCAAATGACTTGAGCCAAAAGCATATGGAAAGGAAGATGAAAATAGGTACGAGGTAGAATTAAAAAAACTAGCCGCTAAGCAAAAAAATGGTCGCTTCCCCTCAACCTATCTACCTCACACCTGAAGAATACCTCCAAATGGAGGAAAAAAGCGATGTCAAACACGAATATATTGATGGGGAAATCTACGCAATGGCAGGGGCACTTGACCCTCATGTTACTATTGCTCTAAACCTGGCGTCATCCTTACGTAACCATGTCAGGGGTTCAGGTTGCCGAGTTTATATATCTGACATGAAAACGCAAATTGAAAAACTAAATCGCTATTACTACCCTGATGTGATGGTAACCTGTGACGAACGCGACCGAGAAACATCTAGGTTTAAAAAATTTCCCTGTTTAATCGTAGAAGTTTTATCTGAATCCACCGAAGCCTTTGACCGAGGTGACAAATTTGCTGACTACCAGTTGCTAGAAAGCTTACAAGAATATGTCCTAATTAACACCAAACGCCAACGGGTTGAGTGCTTTCGGCGCAATAGCGAAGGACTTTGGGTATTACAATCTTACACCTCAGAGCAGCAATCCTTTCAACTTAAAAGTATTCGCTTTGAAGGCAGTATGGATGAACTGTATGAGGATGTGGTATTTGAATAAAATAGTGGTGATAGCAAATAATTTCAACGAAGTTTTTGTGCAGTTGATGCGATATTAATGAACTGACTAGTTTATTAGCTTCCGTCCCACTCAAGTTGATTAAACGCGAAAATTCGAGACCATTTTGTGAGAGCTTAGTGTTATCCATGTACATCACAGTATCTTTGATGATTGGGAAAGCCCAAGAAACCTGACTCCCCTGCACCTGGAACCCCACCCCAAACCCCCTCCCCGCACGCCTACCGTGTACACACAAGTCCATAAATCCCTGAACGGTCATTTCGGGCTAAAAGCTGAAACCCGTTGAAACGGGTTTGAATTTACATTCTTATCTTGCTTTTAACCCGTTTTTAACGGGTTTTAGCTTTTAGCCCGAAATGACCGTTCAGGGGTATTTCGTGGAACTTTAGGACTATTTCAATACTTGTGTGTACACGGCAGGCACGTGGGGAGGGGGCTACGAACAAAGACTAGTTTTTTTGTTTTGGTTATCTTTAATTTCATCCATCAAAATCTTAGCCCCCTGTTGACCTAGCGCGTACACACAAGTTGAAATAGACGATAATTCGACTTGTGTGTACACGGTAGCCTCGTTCGCAGGGAGGGGTTTGGGTGTGGGGTTCTCTTTGCGATAAAAAACATCCGTATTTATAACGCTGACATTTGATACCTAAATCTCGTAAAATAAATATCTAATTAACATGACATTTGTATATGCCTAATCTTTAATTATATGGGTTAAGAAGTACAAAATATAAAAGTATCATTTTTATGTTTTTTTTAATGCTCATATAAAAAAAACATGCTATTGAAATTATCCTATTTTAAAATTATAAAAATGCAACAAATTAATCGATTTATAAGCACAGCTATCTTATTTTTAGGTATCATTGCTACTACGATTTATCCCGCTATGGCTGATAAACAATATGATAACTTTATCAAAAATCAATTAGCTCAATTTCAAAGTGAAGCTGCACCTAAAAATTGTAAAGAGAAAAAGAGAAAAGTTGATTCCCGTACCACTTATGAATTGTGTGAAAAAAATGATAAACCTACATATTTGAGACACACTTATTTTGATAAATTTTACAATGTCACTCTTTATAGTTACAGAAACGGTCAATTAGTACAAGTTTGTAATTATAGTTGCTTTGGATATAAAAATAACCGACTAGTCGTAGAGTGGTTGGATACCGATAAAACGGTAAATTTTAATGTTTCGTCATCAGAATTTAAAACAAAGGAAAAAAATGATTTAGCAGAATCGAGAGAAGGTTTAAGATTATTTGGAATTAATCCCAAGTAGTCAAACGTCATCAGATAAAGTTACACACCTGAGTGTCACGCTATGCGAATATAGGAAAGCGGGGTAGGGGGTTAGGTCAGAAATTTGAAGTGTATCGTATAATGCTCCCAGCATTCACGAGAGCGAACCTGTCCAACATGCAAATTTTAGAGCTAATTGTCCAGACAAACCCAATTCAGCAATATATTGTTAATCAAATCCCATTCAGTATTGGGAGTGACCTGGGCAATGATTTGGTAATTAATGACCCGACTGTCGATAGCTTCCATGCTAAAATTATTCTAAAACAGGAACAATTTTTGCTAGTTGACTTAGGTAGTATTACTGGCACTAAGGTAAGTAATTCTCAGCTAAAACCTCACGAACCACAAATACTAGCAGATGGAAACTTGCTGCAAATCGGGTCTGTTATTATCCAAACAAAAATAAAAGGTTCGACAAAACAAAAACCGCAGCCTATACAATCGCAAAGCGTAATCCCTGACGGACTGAGATTAGATGCTGTCCGCTTATATAAATCTACCAGACCAATATTTGGAACAACTATAATTAACGGTATTTATTTGTCCATTTTACCCAAAGAATTCGTTGTCATCGCCGGAGTTAGCGGAGGGGGTAAATCGACTTTGATGGATGCTCTTAATGGACAGCGAAGAGTTGCGGGTAAAGTTCTAGTTAATGGAATAAACCTTTATCGGAATTTTAGTGCTTTTAAAAATACTATCGGTTACGTACCACAAGACGATATTGTCCACCCAGAATTGACTGTAAGAGAAGCACTTAACTACGCATCTCAGTTAAGAATGCCTTGGATGACAAAAAGTCAAAGACAACAAAGGATACAAGAAGTTTTAGAAGAATTGGAACTAACTCCACGTAAAAATACTCCTATTAAACGATTAAGTGGTGGACAGCGCAAACGAGTCAGCATTGGGGTGGAACTAATTACCAAACCGAGTTTATTCTTTTTAGATGAAGCAACATCAGGATTAGACCCAGGTACAGAACAGCAAATTATGGCATTGTTGCGGAGATTGGCTGATAACGGACATACTGTACTGCTAATCACACACGCAACAAAAAATGTTACCATCGCCGACATGGTAGTATTTCTTGCAAAAGGTGGTCGATTAGCTTATTTTGGTCCTCCCAAGCTAGCGCTAGATTACTTTGCTGTGAAAGATTTTGATTCCATTTACGATAAAGTAGAACGGCAACATGTTCCTCTGTATTGGCAAGACCGTTTTAAAGAATCAGCTTACTACGTCAAATATATCGAAAACCGCCAAAAGTCTATTCCTCAAACCAAAAATCGACCTGTATCTGTAGCAATTAACCCTTGGAAACAATGGCGAGTTTTATGTCACCGTAACCTGATTATTCTCCTCAAAAATAAGTTAAGTTTAGGATTAATGCTAGCTGGTGCGCCTATTTTGGGTTCACTAAATTTTGCTTTGTGGAAGTCAAACTTATTTGAAACCAAGGAAGGAAGTGCGGGACAAGCTATCACAATGCTTTTTGTAACTGTTATTATGGCTGTGATGGCTGGTTCTTTGGCAACGATGCCAGAAATAGCTAAAGAAACTGCTATTTACCGTAGAGAAAGAAGCGCAGGATTGGGTGTAATTCCTTATTTAGCTTCCAAATTACAATTAGCTTTTATACTAGCACTCTATCAGTCTGCGGTGCTTTTGGGCTGTATGGTTGTTGCTGTGACTATACCGGGTGGGTTCAATGTTTTACCGGGAATGTATATCACTTTATTTTTAGCATCCTTTGGAAGTATGGTACTGGGACTTTTGGTTTCTGCTATTGCTCCTAATCAAAGTGTTGCACCGTTATTAACAATTCTTGTATTAGTTCCTCAGATTGTTTTTGGGGGTGGAATGCTTCCCGTAAGCGAATTTAATACTATTGGTAAAGTTATTAATCTGGGAATGATTACTAAGTATCCTTTCGAGTCTTTAGTGACACTTAGTACCCTAGGGAGTGATGTTTCTTCTGATTTTTGTTGGCTAAAAAATGAAGAAGAGCGCAAATCTTTGTCTAAGGAACAAGAGGCTAATTGCAATTGCTATGGAGAAAAAATATTTGCTCAGTGTAAATTTCCGGGGATGGGTAAGATTTCTCGGTCTTCTACTTTAGAGGCTGATTTGTTTAAAGCTAGGTTATTGATTGAGGGAACTCATAAGAGCTATGGAAATATGTTTAGTGTTAATTTAATTAAGCATTATATAAAGATGGGGATGGTTATTGCTGGACTCACTTTGTCGTTGTTTGTAGTTCAATTTTTAAAAGGCTAAAAGTATCTGCGTAAGTTCCAGAAATAGATAGCCAGGGAATAAATTCCCTAAAAGCCGAAGTCCTCTTAAGAGGACTAAAACAATACACTAAAAACAGATATTTTTACAAAATTAAAATATTTTCAAAAATTTTCTCATCAGTCCTCTTTTAGAGGACTTTAGCTTTTAGACTCTTAATTTATTCCCTGGCTTCTGGTATGAATGAAGTTGTTTAATTTTTCTCTATCTCAAGGAGGGTGACATTTAGTTAACTTGGCAAAAGTATGGAAACCCGTAGCTATAAATAGGGAAAACACTACTATTTAATTATAGGTAATTTGGAAAAACTAAAAATTTGGAACTACAATAAAGATATATAAACGGCGACAACGCTACACATAGTGAGGCAACCAATATGGATGCCAATGACATTCTAAGACGATATGCAGCCGGAGAAAGAAGTTTTAGGCAAGTAAACTTAAAAGGCATAAGCCTAGTCGGAGTAAACTTGAGTGACGTTGATTTTACTGGGGCTAATTTAACAAATTCTGACTTAAGCGGTTCAGATTTAAGCAATACTAATTTCAATTGGGCTAACTTGAGAGGAGCCAATACAAGTAATACCAATTTGAAAGGGGCAAAAATGCCTGACGGAAGAATGTACAATGAGAAATTAAAATCAGCCAATTACTTTGGTTCATATGTGATTCTTTGAATGCAACCCTTCCCATAAATACGTCACACAGAATTAATTTATGATTTTTGAAGAGAATAAAATTTAGAGGAATACATGAAAACTGAATTTGATTACCCTAACAAAGATTTACTTGGGTCTTTTGTTTTTCGACCATCATTCAATCACTTTGAAAAAATTAATGCAAATCAAGCTTGGTCATTATTTTTCACTGGTGGTAAAGATGACAAGAAATGGGGAGAAAAAACTCAATTAGGAAAACTTTTCACTTACACTTTAATTGCTGGTGGAGTCTCCAGAGTTCTTTGGTCAGTATACTTCGGTCACTTGGCATAAATAAGTTCGCTTAGTTTTTTCCGCAGTTAATTTGTACTAATAGAACTTATTAATTGCGAATTCAATAAATCTAAAAATTTGGAGTACTAATCATGTCAGACACTACAAAAGCAGCACAAATGATGGTCGAGAAACGTAATGCTTGGACTTGGGGTTTTAATATTGGTTCGGAAAATTGGAACGGTCGTTTAGCAATGATAGGCTTTTTATCCGCTACTTTGATTGAACTGTTTAGTGGTGAAGGCTTTCTCCACTTCTGGGGTGTTCTATAAATTAGGCATCTCTAAAAGGTTTTTTGACAAACAAACATCTTTAGTACAGTAAGTAATTAATCAGCTTATGGCATTATCTTTAGAGCAAGAATTCATGATGAGAAGCTTTGCAGAGCAAGTTAAGCTCATGTCCCAGGAACAAGCGAAGGAATATTTACTCATATTATATAAGCAAATAATGGTTCAAGAAACAACATATCGGCAATTGCTGAAGCACGAATGGAAACTAAATTTAGACGCAGCTTTTGAAGCACAAAAATAAGACCGAATCACAAAAACAACCCCGCAAAAGTGGGGTTTGTTCGTATAGCCCCACCCCCAACGAGGGGGGCTAAGAACAATGATACATCTATCGAAAATCAGGAATCGATTATTTCTGTCCGTTTTTCGTAGCCCTTGCTATATGATGATAAGAAAATTTACTTAATCATTGCTACTGGATAATTTGGATGTTCGGGATTTGGAATCAATCGTTGATTTTTGCAATCTACAAGTAAATCTAACTTCTCTAAAATTACTTGACCAACTAAGACTTCGTTGCCAACAATTAACGCTTCATCAATGGTTTTACGTCCTAAACACTCAACAATTAAAGGTCCACTAAACCCAATAAATTCTTCGCTTCCATTAGCATATTGCGCCATACGTTGCCCCATGATTCGCAAACCTAGTTGCTCTGCCATTGATGCTGGAATGACAAGAGAAACAGCTCCTATGTCTACTAATCCATCAACTTCATACTCGCGTAATAATGAAGGAGCAAGAAAACCTCTATTAATTAGCTCCTCATCAATGGCATTTGTTAACTTAACTTTAACGCGAACTGCTCCCATCATTTTGATTTTATTTTAAATATTTTATTGTTTAATATTATAATTTATTTTGTCTAATAGCAAGAAATACTTAAATTGTTGCTAGTGCTATTTAATATACTAAAAATCATAGTATTTCTATTATGATGCTCCCTGCTGGGCAGAAAGCTTTATGGAAGACCGCACTACACAATAAGGTAAATTTGTAAATTAGCATATTTGGAATGCTCCCATGCTTATGCGGAAATTTTAGCCGACTTACGATTCAAGAAAGATTTAATTCGTCAATTATTAAGCGAGGATGTTATGAAAGAATCGGTTATTTATCAGGATATTTTGCAAAAAGGTGAGCAGAAAGGCGAGCAAAAAGAAGCATTTAAAATTCTTAATATCCAGTTAAATCGACGATTTGGTCAGATAGATTCATCAGTTTTAGAGCGCATTCGACAATTACCAGCGGTTAAACTAGAGACTCTAGCACAAGAATTTTTAGATTTCACACAAATATCTGACTTGGAGAATTGGTTAAATCAGCAGGAGAATACTTAAATCAAACAAGTAATAGTAAATAAAGTTAAATGTAGAGATACTATTAATTGTGTCTCTATTTTTCTGTTTTTATATCTTGCTTCATTTTGTGCCTGAGCGCTTACAAATAAACCCGCGACAGGGCAAACTAAGAGTTTCTTATACTGCAAACTGGTTAAAACTTAACTTAATAAGAACCCCTCTCCAAACCTCTCCCCGTATACGGGGAGAGGCTTAAGAACTTAATCTTAGGTAGAAAAGAAGTACGATTTTTAAGCGTTTTGAGTATGACAATGCCGCATTACTAACTCTGGTGGTCAACCCCTTACGGCATCAGAGGTTAAAGCACTTTATCCAATTTAAAAAAGTAGAAGGAGGAGAGTGTGGTCAACACCTAACGGTATCAGAGGTTAAAGCACATCCAAAAAAAAGACGGAGCTACCTGACTCCATCCGTGGTCAACACCTAACGGTATCAGAGGTTAAAGCACACTGATACATTTGGAAAAGCTGTTAGCAGAAAGAGTGGTCAACACCTAACGGTATCAGAGGTTAAAGCACGGCGACGGCTGAAAGGTTTAACTAGCAAATGCTCTACATCAAATTTACAAGCACCTCCTCCAAAAATCAATAAAAGAACAAAATTTCTCAACTTTCCTTCCATTTCAACTTAGCCTCATCAAGTACAACCCTTACCTCCAAAGGCTTTGAAAATTTTGCAAGCATCATAAAGCCCTTCAATAATCCCCAAACTCTTTATTTGCAAACCTTTGAGTTCTCAAACCTACTTTTACAAACTCAACAGCCACAGGTGCTTGCATTTTCAAACAATTAAGGGATTCCGGCTTGTTGAAAAATTTGTTGAGGTGTCAGTTGTAAGCCTTCGAGTATGGAATCGGCTAAACTATCATTACCTCTTTTAGTTTGTGGTAGTGCATCAGGATAAAAAATAGTGATAGCTTTAGCTTTCGTATCCACAACCCAAACTCTCATAACTCCTGCGGTCAGATAATCGGTAGCTTTTTCAGTCATTTCTGCAAAAGTTTGGTCTGGTGAGATAATTTCAATCACCAAATCAGGGGGAACTGGACAAGCTTCGTCTGTGATAGTATCGGGAAGACGGGAGTAAGAGACATAAAGTAAGTCGGGTATAGGAACCCAACTTTTACCATTGCGTGTTAAGGTGACTGCCCATTCGATACCTACCTCACCACGATTTTGCGCCAATTGAATGAGAAGAGTGTAAAGTGCGCCAGTTAATCTGGAATGAAAGCGTTTTGGTGACATTTTGGGTTTGGCTTCGCCATCAACGAGTTCGTAGGTAATATCGACGGATGGAAGGGCAAAAAATTCTTCAAGGGAGAGTTGAGTTTTGATTTGGGTCATTTTTAGATTTACCTTTAAATAGGTTTTTAGCTACTTGGATTGCCATATAGTAATTTTATCCAATACTCGTTGGTTCGAGTTGAGTAAAAATTGCTAACAAACACTCCGGTGTGAGTTTTGGTACTATCAGTGCGGTCAATCTACAGCGACAAATTCAACATAGCATAATACCTACAACTAAAACTCAATTGACTAAATAAACACTATGTTGTGCATTTCGTAATTCCGCTGATTGATAGATAATTTCTAACTCTTCTATTCCCCAAAACCCCTTCTTGAACAATATAAACTCTCATCTGCGATTGCTAAATAATTTGATAATTTTTCTGGGCGACCTTTCCATTTCCATATTGCTAGTCGTTTGGGTATGGGAACTATATAACCGTCGTAGGGTTTCTTGTGCTCAATTAATTTTTCTACTACTTGTAAATCGCTACTGAGAATAGCATCTACTGAATAATCATTTGTATCGCGAAAATTTTTAGAAGTTGCCCAATAATCACCTTGTAAAAATTGACTACTACCATCTGCAAATGGCTCTGCTGGGGAGTATTTTTCTAATGCTTGAGCTAATTGTGCTTGACTAATTTTTTCTCCTTTTATATAGTTAATAAATTTTCTTGATGCTTCTAATTCATTTGTTGCATAGGGTCTGATATTCTTAGGTTCATAAACTAATACTTTGGCACGAAAATCTTTGCCACGAGAAAGATGGCGGTTAGAACGACCAAACCTTTGTACAAGTGAGGAAATTGGAGCGAGTTCAGTAATTAAAACATCTGCATCTAAATCTAAAGACATCTCACAGACTTGAGTGGTCACAGCAATCGCTGGCTTTCGTTCTCCCTTTTCATAAGCAAACGCTGCAATCGTTTCTCGATGGCGTTCTTGTCTATCTTTGAGGGTAAATCGAATGAATTCTCAACCCATTTATCGGGTAAATCATGAGGTAAGCCTTCAATCTGTGCAATATTTCCAATTTTTTTGAAGATATTTGTCACCTCTGGGTGGTTTAAATACAATTGAAATTCTTTGACATATGTTGGACGAGGTTGACCCCAATCTTTATAACTAGCTTTTAAATGGTGGCTCAATACTGCTGCTGTAATCACCTCCAAATCTAAATTTAGTTTGCTATTTTCTAACCACGAGCGAACGCTAGGTAAGTGTAAAACAAAAGTACTCAGCCATTCATGACGCAGGGTTTGCTGCTTGAGTTTTTTGAGGACTGCTGCATAAAACTCAGCATTTGCTTTACCAATATCATGAAATAAAGCTGCTATTTGTAAATGACTCAAAAAAATATCAGCATCTTTAACCCGAAAAAAACGACACCAATTGATTAATATCCTTCCCTTAAATATTGCTAAAGCGGCATCATGTGTATCTACCAAATGTTGCTCGACAGTAAGTTTTTCACCGTCTTCTCGATAACTTTTTGCTAATAGATGTTTCAACATAATATTTTTCTCTACTTTGATAAACTGACAGTGGTCTGGTCAACACCTTACGGTATCAGAGGTCAAAACACACAGTTGCCACTTCTTTTTAAATTCGATTGGGTCGTGGTCAACACCTTACGGTATCAAAGGTCAAAACACTATCATCTATCCTCTGTCGAGCGCTCGCTACTCCGTGGTCAACACCTTACGGTATCAAAGGTCAAAACACACTTCAAAACCGTATTTTCTTTTACAATCAGTTCGTGGTCAACACCTTACGGTATCAAAGGTCAAAACACTTTAGTGTTTTACTGTGCAACGCTACACAGCTAAATTGTGGTCAACACCTTACGGTATCAAAGGTCAAAACACTAATTAATTCGGCTACCGAAAACCCAGTAAACTCATGTGGTCAACACCTTACGGTATCAAAGGTCAAAACACAGCATTAAGGGTGTGATTGCTCGAATTAATTCTGGATTGTGGTCAACACCTTACGGTATCAAAGGTCAAAACACTCTGATTCTTCCGCAACTCTCGCTGCACCTCTAGCAGGTGGTCAACACCTTACGGTATCAAAGGTCAAAACACTTCTTCTTCGTCTTGAGGGTGACGCTTCTTATATTGTGGTCAACACCTTACGGTATCAAAGGTCAAAACACATAAACGATAACATTCGTTCGTTATCTCCGTGGTTGTGGTCAACACCTTACGGTATCAAAGGTCAAAACACGATAAGCCTTATTGGCTTGATGAATGAGAGAGGTGAGGTGGTCAACACCTTACGGTATCAAAGGTCAAAACACAGCGACCGCTGAAAACTTTAGCCAATAAATACTCTACGTCAAATTTACAAGCACCTCCTACAAAAAACAACAAAAGAACAAAATTTCTCAATTTCCCCTCAATTTCAACCTAGCTTCACCAAGTACAACCCTTATCCCAAAAGGCTTTGAATATTTTGCAAGCATCATGAAGCCCCTCAATAATCCCCAAACTGACTATTTGCAAGCCTTTGAGCTATCAAATCTTCTTTTACAAACTCAACAGTCACAGGTGCTTGCATTTTCAAACAATTAAGGGATTCCGGCTTGTTGGAAAATTTGTTGAGGTGTGAGTTGCAACCCTTCAAGGAAGAAATCAGCTAAACTATCGTTACCTCTTTTGGTTTGTAGTGGTGCATCAGGATAAAAAATAGTTATGGCTTTTGCTTTTGCATCCACAACCCAAACTCTTAAAACTCCTGCGGTCAGATAATCGGCAGCTTTTTCGGTCATTTGTGCAAAAGTTTGTTCAGGTGAGATAATTTCGATAACCAAATCTGGAGGAACAGGACAAGCCTCATCTGTAATCGTATCATCGGGAAGGCGGGAGTAGGATATGTAAAGCAAATCCGGTATAGGAACCCAGTCTTTACCGTTGCGGGTTAGGGTTACTGCCCATTCAATACCTACCTCACCACGATTTTGTGCCGATTGTGTGAGAAGCAAGCTGAGAGCAAGAGTTAATCTGGAATGAAAACGTTTGGGTGACATTTTGGGTTGAGCTTGGCCATCGACAAGTTCGTAGGTAATATCGCTTTCTGGAAGGGCAAAAAATTCTTCGAGAGTCAGTTGGGTTTTAGTTTGGGGCATTTTTAAGCTTCCCTTTGAGTAAGTTTTTCAAATACTTGGATTGCTATACGGTAATTTTATCCAAGCCTCGCTGGGAGGAGTTGAGTAAAAATTGCCAACAAATACTGCAGTGTGAGTTTTAGTATTATCAGCACGGTCAATCCAAAGGGTTAACCGGCAAGTGCCACGTTCGGGACGGGTTGTATTTTGCAGGGGTTTATACCAACGTGCCATTGGCAAATTTTCTACTATTTCTATTGAATCAAACAGAAAATTGTTATCACCTGCAAATGGTAATCCATACCGAGGTTCGTCTAGTTCTCCGTTTAAACCTTGGATGATTCGGTCATAAAGCCATTTTTCTGCTCTCATACCTACCAATATGTTTAGGTTAACTAAAACTTCTCGTCGTACTGGTGCTATCCAATATTTTGACCCGTAGGTTTTTTGGGCTAATTCTGCACCGGATGCACCAACAGGTATTGGTGTAACTGCTGACTGAGTATTGCTGTTTCGGTTTTGGATTCTGCTTGGTAAATTTGGGCGATCGCAATTTCTATTTCTGGTAAATCATCACGAATCAGAGTAATGGGTGCTGTAAACTCAGTCCTTTGTTCGATACCTGCAATATTGAGTAATATACCGTACACTGCTGATGGAGAAGGTACAGGTGTAGTAGAACGGTAGGAACCTGATTGAAAGGGACGAAAGGAAGCAAAGGGAGCTTTAATGTGTAAAAAAAGCTCTATAATTTCTGTGTTTTGTGAATCACTCATTATTTATCACTGGGCAATTTATCACTGAGCAAAAAGGCATCTGCTAAAGCATTAAATAGCTGTTCGGGGTTTGCATAAAGATGAACACCAGCATCATCAAGTCGGGTTTTCTCTTCAGGTTCCATATTGCGAACAATTTCACCACCAACCCAAAACTCGTTACCAGGTAAATCGCATTCATCTGTACCGACTTTACCCAAGCGTTTTAAATCTCCAAAATTGCCAGACTCATCAAAACCGTAAGTGCTTTTACTTTTATCTTTTTTATCTAAGACCTCTACTTCTTCCACGCGGTCATATTTTTTAATTTTTGTTTCTGTTGACCTTTCCTCCTCATAAGCTTGGTAAGCCAAATCAAAAAGCATTTTCAATCCTTCTAAATTTAGACGTAGCGTAACACCAAATTCATTGTAGTTTTGCAGTTCAATAATTGCTCCTTCTCGTTGAGGAAGTAAATGCTGGACATTGGGTAAATATTGCACCATTAAAACTAAACCAGCTAAACCAGCACGATGTTGTGGAGATGGTAGCTTCGCTAATTCATAGATAATTTCTAACTCTTCCATTCCTCAAAACCTTTTTTTGAACAATATAAACTCTTATCAGCAATTGCTAAATAAATGTTACTCAACGGTGAGTATTTTACTGTCTTCTGAATGAATTTTAGCTAACAATAGTTTCTGTATGAGATTCTCCTCTACCCCGATAAACTGCCACATTAGGATAAAAAATACCGCAACCAAGACGACGCTTATCACCTAAACCATGAATCTGTAATTTAATTGAATCATCTGCACTTAAATCGTAAACAATAACACTAAAACCAACAATTATATAATCTTTAATCTCATCTCCAATTTTTTTCCTAATTGTCAGAGTTAAGCGCTTTGGTTCTCCCTTTTCGTTTGCGGGGATACCAATATTTGCATTAATTTCTAGTTTTTGCAATTGTCGATATGCAGCACCAAGAAACTCTCCTGGTTCGGTGTATCCTTTGATGACCACAAGCCTTGCTTTAAGTGACTCTGCGGGTTTTAAAGTCTGAAGTTCTGGATTACCTAGTTTGATAGCACAACCACCAATATTCAGAGTTTCACCAGCTAACTGATAGACTTGAGATATAGCCTCAACTGGAAGTCTTAACAACAATCTTGATTGACTTGTCAGAATAATTTTGCCTTGTTTATCGGGAATACCCGTGATTGTATTAATTGCTAGCCGATTTAGGTCGTGTAACTTTGGAAGTTTCGTACAAATAGCTGCACAGAGACGATGATTGTGGTCGGCCCATAACTCGGTTCCAATTACGGGAAAGGATAAATCGATAATGTTATTCATGGTAAATACGACTATTTTACAGTTTGTAATTTTGGCTCATTTGTGCTATATCTTCCCTCACCATCTCCACCAACTCTGGTGGACTTTTGACAATGCATAAGAAAATAAGTTTTGCATTATATCATGTCCGCTTACATACCCATAATAAAACTCACGCAAAGACGCCAAGACGCAAAGAATTTAAGAATATTTAATTATAGTCGTACTACCGGACATGATATTACTGGTTAATTTCCTGACTGTTAGAGGATGTTTATAAAATAATGATTAAGCTCTAAAAACCCTATTATTAGTCCTCTTTTAGAGGACTTTAGCTTTTAGACAGCGATTTTAATCGCTGGCTTTTGGTACGAATTAAGCTTTATATTTTTTATGGTCATAGCGTAGAGACTTTACATGTAACGTCTCCACGTCTCTACAGAATATTGCTAAGATATTTTCAGCTTCATAATAGCTGCAGCTAAAGCATCCGGTTCTACAGGTTTTGATATGTGCATTTGGAAACCAGCCGCAACAGCCTGTCGTTGGTCAAATTCTCCAGCATAAGCTGTGAGGGCTATTGCGGGAATTAATCCTCCTTGTTCAGCTGTCCATTTTCTAATTTGCCGCAAAAACTCGTAGCCATCCATCTGAGGCATTCCAATATCACTTACCAAAACATCTGGCTTTAATTCCCCAAGGGTTTGCAGTGCTTCCGATACTGATGATGCGGTGGTAACTTCTGCTCCATACATTTCCAGCGCAAAACTAATAAATTCTCGCGAATCAGGGTCATCATCTACAACTAAAATCCTTATACCGCTTAAGTCTAAAGATGCATCTTCTTGTTGATTATCCCCCATAGTTTTTGTATTATTAATAGCTAGCGGCAACATGACGGTAAAAGTGGCTCCCTTTCCTACACCTGGGCTATTAACTTCGATAGTACCACCGTGCAATTCTACTAAATTACGGACAATAGGTAACCCTAATCCTAATCCCCCAAATTGTCTTGTGATTGTGCCATCTTCTTGAGAAAAATAATCAAATATACTCGGTAAAAATTTGGAACTAATTCCTTTACCCGTATCACTAACTCTAATTTGAGCGTTAGAGTCAATACGCTTTAAACTTATTTCTACCCGTCCGCCATTAGGTGTAAACTTAACAGCATTAGACAAAAGATTCCAGACAATTTGTTGTAAGCGTGCTGGGTCTCCTGTTACTTGTCCGACATCAGCTTCAAAGATAGTTTGAATTTTAATTGCTCTGGTTTCTGCGGCTAAACGTATTGTATCTAAGGCTTGTGTAACAATTGATTCTATTTCAATCGTAGAAATATTTAGAACAAGTTTACCCCTGAGAATGCGTGAAACATCTAACAAGTCTTCAATTAATTCAACTTGTAACTTAGCATTACGCTCAATTATATTCAGTGCTTCAGCCGCTTTTTTTGCGTTTAACCTTCCATCTTTAAGTAGTTTAGCCCAACCTAAAATTGGATTAAGTGGGGTACGAAGTTCATGAGAAAGAACAGCGAGAAATTCATCTTTTATGCGGTTTGCTCTCTCTGCTTCTTCGCGAGCTGCTTGTGCTTGTTTTAGAGCATTTCTCAGATTTTCTTCTGTACGTTTTTTATCATCTATATCCGTATTGGAACCAAACCATTTAACAATTTCTCCCTTTTCATTGCGTAAGGGGAAAGCACGACCAAGATGCCAACGATATTGTCTGTCACTAGCTCGCAGGAAGCGATACTCGATTTGGTATGGTTTTCCTGTAGAAATTGACTCATTCCAAACATCCAAACATCTTTGTAGGTCATCTGGGTGTAGTATGGGTTTCCAACCCCAACCTTGAGTTTGCTCCCAAGTCATACCCGTATATTCGTACCAACGTTGGTTGTAATAATCCAGCCAACCATTCGGTTGAGCAGTCCAAAACATTTGTGGCATGGTGTCCGCTAAAGTCCGGAAGTCTAAATCGCTTTGTTTTAAAGCGACTTCTGCTTGTTTACTCTCGGTAATATCTTGTGTTATTGAAAATCCAGCGATGACGTTTTGTTGTTCATCTCGCACTGGGAGGAGATGAGTCACGTATAAACGTTCAGCAAAAAGAATTTCTGTGACGCTTGCTTCCCCAGCTAGTGCTTGTCGGTACAGTGGTTCAATAACTGCACAAGTCTCTTCTGGTAAAACCTGCCAAATAGTTTTGCCTTCAAAGTCCTCTTTAGTCATACCAACTGCATCTAACCCTAAACCTCCAGCCACTAGATAACGGAGTTCCCGGTCAAATAACATGGCAGACCCATTGGGCAAATTGTCAACAATAGTGCGGTAGAGCCTTTCGCTACGACGCAGTGAATTTTCAAAACGTTTACGCTCTGTAATATCAGTAGAAATACCACAGATAGCGTAAGGTAGTCCATTTGCATTATATAAAAGAAATTTGTCTGCGATATAAGTACGCATTTCACCATTAATAAAAACTGTCTCCTCAAATTGCAGGAGAGTTCCACTTTCTAGCACCTGCTCGTCGTTTGCTCTTACTGCTTTTGCTACTTCTTGAGGGAAAATATCCCAAACAGTTTTACCTTGAACTTCTTTGTTGGTTATGTAGAACAGTAATTCAAACTGACGATTGACCAAAAAATACCGTCCTTGGATATCTTTGACGTAAATTACTGCTGATGAATTATTAATAATCGCATTTAGTCGCTCTTCACTTTCTTGTAAGGCTACTAGTATATCTCGTGTTTCTCCCCAAAAATTTATCTTAAACTCAATATTTTTATTTTCTGCTACTTGGTTTAATTGATTATCTTTTGTTCCCAAGTAGTATTTATTTTGCCCTTTTTCTTGCTCAGTAATATCAGTAAACGATGATAGAACTGCGTAGGGGGTAGATTCGCCATTGCGAAATATGGGCTGTGAGTTAATCGAAATCCAAGTTAACTCTCCATTAGGTTTGTACAGACCCATGACCACGTTTAAACATGGTTTACCTGTTCCCAAAGAAATAATTGCCGGATGAGTTTCTCCGGGAAAGGGTGAACCATCTTCATGAATAGTTTGCCAGATACTATCAGTGGAAGCCCATCCCTGTATCTGCTCAATCGAAAGCCCCAAAATACTTTTGGCGTTCGCGTTACACATTTCTACACTGCCATCAGCTAGCTGAAACACCATTCCTTCGGACATAAGCGTATTTGAGAGGCAAATCAACTATTAACTATTGTATGTTATATCCTTTGATTTATTCTTTGCAAAGGGATGTTTAAAAAAAATTAAATATTTATTGTATTTTGAAAAATCATCTTTCTATAGTTAGGCTTTTATTAATCATAAGTATGATTTTTATATGTATCTTATAGTATAAATTAATTAGTAAAAGATAATATATTTATAAATTTTGCTATTTCTTAAGATAGATGTTTGTTTTTGCATTAGTTGGAACTATAGCTAAAGAATAAATAATTAATTCCAAAGAATATCTAAGAGATATCCTAGAAACAGCCTAGAAACAGCCTAGAAATAAATTTCTGGCTTAAAGCTGAAACCCGTTAAAACGGGTTGAAAAACGAAAAAGTTATAAGTAATTAGTGATTATATGAATTACCAAAATATTTATCCTGAAATTAATTCTATTCTGACATCGCATCAAGAAGCTGATGTGATATTCTCTAAATTATTACCTGCGTTAGGCGAGTTTTTAAAGTGCGACAGATGCTTTCTGTATTTACGCGACCCAGAAACCCGCTTAGGTCGAGTACCTTTTTACTGGGTTCGTACTTCTGATATACCTGTTGTTTATGACGAAAGTTGGAAGTCTGAACCTTCGTCTTTAGAAGATGAAGACCCTATGTTCGCTGCTGCATTGCGTACTGAACCATCTATTTTTATTGAAGATGTAGAAACTGCTGACCCTAAAGTATTAAATCGGCAGTTTGAGCAAGAAAATTTTGGACATCGTGCTTTGATTCATGCTCATTTATGTCAAGATGGTCAGCTTCGAGGTGTTTTGCAACCCTGTGTTTTTGGTCAACCTAGAGTTTGGAGTCAGCAAGAGAAGGCAGTGATTGAGGAAGTTGTACAGGCAATTACTCCATTAGCAGTTACTTATGTCAATTCTGTGCTTTGTTAAATTATCTGTCATTGCACTATTTTTTTAGTTATGTGTATAGGGTAGCTATCTAAGAACAGCAGCGTACTACATGAATTACTAAAACATTTGCAAGTGATTCTACATATTGTTTACCAGATAATTTACCTTTTTTTAATTCTATTTTTAACAAGTTTGTAAAGTGCAAGATTGCTGGGTCGGTCAATTGTCTTGTGTACTTGTGGTGGCGTTATATGTAACCTTGCTACGTGCTTTCTCGATACTGTTTTGGTGTCGCTCCCGTTGCTTTACGAAACTGTGCGGTAAAATGGCTCTGGTTAGAAAAGCCTACCCGATAAGAAATTTCCGCTACGGAAAGCTGGGTTACTGACAACAAAATCTTAGCCCGTTCCATCCGTCTTTGGGTAACGTAGCGATGTGGAGATTCACCCACTGCGGCTTTGAAAGCACGAGCAAAATGAAACTGGCTCATGGGAATCAATGCTGCTAGGTCTGAAATTGCCAATTCTTCTGTTAAGTTTTCTTCGATGTAATCCTGGATTTGCTTGAGTTTTAAGGCTCCGATAACACTTTGAGATTGTGTTGTTTTCGTTGATGTTCCCGTGGCTGATGTCTCAGTGTAATTTCGCAACAAATGCACAGCCAAGAGATTTCGCAGCGACTCGACATATAAATTCCCAGCCAAACCGCTGTTAATTACTTCTCCTTTTAACAACTGGGCTACGTGCAAAATAGTTGGGTCAACAAACATGACACGATGGTCAAATTTGGCTGTTGATAATCCGCTTTCATTGGCTAACCGTTCCAGTAATTGCGGCTCTAGCGTCAGGTTAACATACTCACTCGCTTGTTCCCGTTGATGCCAAGTAAACTCACGCTCGGCATACAAAAACACACTCCCAGCAGCTAAGTTTGAAGTCTGTCGTATTCCACCATCCACCGACCAAGTAACTCGGTTATGAGGTGCAAACGCCACACTCAAAGCATTTTTGGGCATAATAAAATCAAATTCACCCACATCCTCCAAACAACCGTACTCAACCGCGATTCCATCCCACTCTGATTTCAAAATGGCTACTGCTGGTTTAGATTTGGAAGGCTGCATAGGGAATAACACCACAGGTTACTTTACAGTTCTTAATTACATTATGTTAGCGAATACTTACCGTTGGCAAGTTTAAACGAGCTTAAAATTGATTCTAATTTTCCTATGGTCTGGTAAAGAATCACCTATGTAGCAGGTAATACATAGAATAAGTTTATTTTATAAAAGTACGGTTGTCGCGTTTATCTTTTTATTTTACTGTCACTAATAATACATTTATTTAAGCATTATTACAGGTTAGTGCTGGTTTTATGCTAGCTTTAATAGTAGCCTCTTTAAGTTTAAATATATTTTGCATTTTTGCATCTACCTTGCGGGAAAATCTCTCGTTTATGCTTAAGGTCTTCTTATTGCCATTATTCTTTTACCAAACTAAATGATGCTTGATGATAAAAGCACCGAACTTTGTGAATTAAACAATCTAGAGTTAGCAGCAAATCCAATAGAAGCAGAATCAACAATAGCTTTACTACACTGTTATGATTTGATAGATGATTTTTTGGACAGTATCAATATCTCTTTTGAAACTTATTGCCAGCAATTTATTGGGAGTTGGATGTTTGGTTATATCAATGCTCTTAAGCTTGCTGGTGTCAAAACCGTATTATTTTGCATTTCCGCTCGTGTTACCGAATCATCAAGATTCATTCATATTCCTAGCGGGACAAAAATTTGCGTCTTACCACCTTCGCGAACTTATCTTGTCTACAGAGAAATACGAAATCTAGCACTCAAACTTTACGGTGGAAATGATGGAGAATCCTTTACTGATATACAATATAAAAATAATGCACGTAATTATTTATTAACAAAGGTTAAAGACGTAGCCAAAAGTTTTGGAAGCTATTTATCTACACCATTAAAGTTACTTGCCCAGGAAATAAGGCGTGAAGGTTGCAGTGCTATTTTATGCCAAGAGTACGAATATGCGAGGTTTGACTCTTGCACACTGTTAGGGAAATTTATTGGATTGCCTGTATTTGCTACATTCCAAGGGGGTAATGAAACCCAAAGTATGTTAGAGTATCCCATCAGACAATTAGCTTTCAAACAATGTGCGGGTGTAATTATCTCGACGCAATCTGAAATCGAACGTGTACAAAAACGCTACAAATTAAGTTCAGAAAAAATAGCCCGCATTTTTGACCCAATGGACACTAACTCATGGTGTGCCATTAACCGTAAAGAAGCGCGTAATTCTCTAGAAATCCCACTGGATGCAAAGGTCGTAGTTTGCCACGGAAGAATAGAATTCCATCGTAAAGGATTGGATATTCTATTGAAAGCTTGGCAACAGATTTGTAATCTAAACCGCGACTATGATTTACGTTTATTGCTTGTGGGAACTGGTTCCGATTCAGAAAAGCTTCGTGCTAGAATTGCTCAGATGAAATTACGCGGCATTATGTGGCACGATGAATTTGTTAACGAACGCAGTTTATTATTGCGTTATCTTTGTGCTGCCGACGTTTACACCCTCGCATCTCGGCAAGAAGGCTTTCCTATTGCACCTATTGAAGCAATGTCTTGTGGTTTGCCTGTTGTGGCTAGTGATGCTCCTGGGATACCAGATATTCTCGAAGGTGGTGAACTCTCAGGGGGAATTATTGTCCCCAGAGAAAATGCAGATGCATTGGCAGAAGCAATTTGTACTGTTTTAGACAATCCAACCTGGGCTTCGGAATTAGGTAAACGCGCACGGTGTCGTGTGGAAGAATATTTCGCACCCGAAAGTGTTGGCAAGCAATTAAGAAATTTTTTACTTCCGTAACGAATGTTAAGTTGTCGTGCATTTCCTTTGCAATCGCCACGAGCGGTATTAAGTTAGTTAGTTAGTTAGTAAAATAGTTAACTGCGAAGGTTTTTACCCTTTATCAAACCTTTAGTTAAAATGCAAAAAACTTCTTATTTTGCAACCAACAAACCCCAAAACCGCCAAAATTTGCTCAAATATACGTTTGGCGGACTGCTTGCTTCGGTCGCTACTTATGGATTATTAGCTTATGTCGTTTTGCCAGCTTTGTGGCGTCATTACGAGCATAACCCGAAAATGGAACATTCTCCAAAAATTACCCAAACAGCCGAAGGTATTCCCGGAGACCCGGTTAATGTTGGATTCGTTGGTACACGAGATGAAGTAGTACAGGCTTTACTGACGGCTGGTTGGTATCCGTCAGACCCAATAACTTTACGCTCAAGTGTTGGAATTGCTAGAAGTGTTCTTCTCAAGCATCCTTACCCAAAAGCACCTGTCAGTAATTTATACCTGTGGGGGCGAAAACAGGATTTAGCATTTGAATTACCTGTGGGAAACAGTGCTACACAGCGACACCACGTTCGTTTATGGCAATCGAATGATTTGAGTAACGACAGTAGACCTTTGTGGCTAGGCTCTAGTACATTTGACAAGAGTGTGGAACTTAGCCATCGTACGGGGCAAATTACTCATCATATTGATGCGAACATTGATGAGGAAAGAGATAATCTGATTAAAAGTATTGCTCAAGTAAATCAAATTGTCAGTCTCTATCAGGTGACGGGTGTGGGAATTACCTGGCAAGGTAGTAATGGAGGAGGTGACCGATATTATACAGATGGAGAGTTGACTATTGGTGTACTTGCAAAAAACAATACTCCGCAAACAGAACCCTATACTCAGGCATCTAATCCAGAGCCAGTAAAAATAAAAAATCAAGTATGGTTATGGCTCCGAAATTTATTACCATAACTTCTTAAAAATGCAAGACAAAAAAACCTTTAGCATAGATTTCCAAAAATCTGATGCGATTAAGCAAATTCTTCCTTGTGCGCCAATTCTATCGAGCCATGCAATCGGTTAGCAGGGTGTTTATAAATCAAATATTAAGCGCCATGCACAACACAAGCCAGTGACTAAAGTCACTGTCTAAAAGCTGAAGTCCTCTAAAAGAGGACTGAATAATGCATCAAAAACAAATATTTTACAAAATTTAAAATATTTCCAAAAATCTTATTTCTTATTAGTCCTCTTTAGAGGACTTTAGCTTTTAGACAGTGACTTCAGTCACTGGCTTGTGGCTTGTGGTATACATGGTGCCTTAATATTTTACCGCTCTTACGTTAATGAAAATACTGGAGAAAGCAGAGATAATGAGCGGTTAGAGTTTCTTGGTGACGCAATTCTTACATTTGTGAGTGGTGAGTATCTCTATCAACATCATCCCGAAATGGGAGAGGATGAAATGACAAGACGACGGTCAGCGCTTGTAGATGAAAAACAGCTTGCTAAATTTGCAACTGAGGTTGGGTTAGATTTCAGAATGCGCTTGGGACAAGGTGCGATTCGTGATGGTGGTTACCAAAATCCAAACCTTCTTAGCAGCACTTTTGAAGCAGTTATTGGGGCTTACTATTTAGACAATAATCGAAATATTGAAGCAGTTCGTCCCTTAATAGAGCAATTATTTGACTCTGTGCCTCAAGGAATTGCTGTTGTTCGCTCGAATGTAGACTCCAAAAATAGGCTTCAGGAAATTGTACAGGCAAATGGTGCAATAACTCCCCCGAAGTATGTTACGGACAAAAGGGGTGGGACAGACCACGCTCCAGAATTTATTTCCAAGGTTTATGTTGGTGGTAAAGCCTATGGTGAGGGAACAGGTCGTAGTAAAAAAGATGCCGAAAAACATGCTGCTGAAAATGCTTTAGCAAAATTGAAGAAGAAAGGATTGTTTTGAAGTGCGGTTATTTTTGTAGCGAACTAATAAATTGATGAAGCGGACGGAAGAGCAATCTTGTTGCTTAGCTAGATTTCAATCTTTCCAATATTCCATTAGTTTTGTGTGGTCGGCTTCTAGCTAGTCCATAATTTAAACAATTTTGTTCGCGTTACACCTAAACTTTCTAGAGACAGAATTAATTCTGTCTCTACATTATTGTTATGCTAGATAAGTAAATTACATTATAAATTAATACATTTATCACTACTACTATAAATGCAAAACAAAAAAACCTTTAGCATAGACTTCCAAAAATCTGACGCAATTAAGCAGATTCTTCCTTGTGCCCCAGTTCTGTCGAGCCATACAGTCGGTTGGCAGGGTGTTCACCTTGAGTACCATCGTCAACCAGCACATGATACTCCCGATTATAGCTTCCCTCACAATACTATTACAATTGGGCTGGGATACAAGGCTAAAGAATTTGGAGTTAACGGACGAATATACAAAGATTTTGTCCCTGGTAATATTGGTATTATTCCTGCAAATTATGAGATAAAAACTCAAGCTTACGGCAATGCTGAATTTATTTTGCTTGCTGTTGAACCGAGTAAAATGGCTTTTACGGCTTATGAGTCTATTGATATCGACCGATTGGAAATACTTCCACAGATTTTTGGGTTTGACCCATTAATTTATCAGATTGGGTTAGAACTAAAAAAGGAGTTAGAAACAACAGGTGTTGATAGTTGTATTTACGCAGAGTCGATGGCAACTGCGCTTGCTGTACACTTAATTAAGAGATATTCAGCGCAACCACAAGCAATCAAAGAATTTACAGACGGACTACCTAAATACAAGCTTCGAGAAGTTATTACCCATATTAATGAGTGTCTAGACCAAAACTTAACTTTAGCGGAACTTGCTGCTGTAATCCAGATAAGTCCTCATTATTTTGCTACTTTGTTTAAGCAATCGACTGGGCTTGCACCACATCAATATGTTACCAAATGTCGGATTGAGAAAGCAAAGCAGTTATTAAGATGTAAGGAATTAACTATTCTAGAAGTAAGTCAGCAGGTTGGTTTTGTTAGTCCAAGTCATTTTGCAAAGGTGTTTCGCAAGTACACTACAACTACACCAAAAATATATAGAAACGGACTATAAAGTTTTCGGAAGAAAGCGATACTTTTAGGAAGAATCGGCGAGACAGATTTATAATACTGTAACTAAACTGATGGAACATCTGTGACATCACGAATGACCCATGAGTGACTTAGTTTTCTTACCTGCACATCAGTTAGCTAAAGCTATTCAAAAGCGTGAATTTTCTGCTACCGAAGTTCTAGAAGCTCATTTGCAGCATATCGCCAAACATAACCCAAAAATCAATGCTTTTATTACTTTAGATGAAGAAGGAGCAAGACAACAAGCTTTATTAGCTGATGAGGCTTTGGCAAAAGGAGAAATATGGGGGCTATTACATGGTGTCCCTTTTACTGTCAAAGATTGCTATGAAACTGCTGGAATCAGAACTACTTGCGGCTATAAAGATTTTTCAAATTATATTCCTAAAGAAGACGCTACCGTAATTGCTCGGATAAAAAATGCAGGAGGTATCCTCATTGGTAAGACGAATCTTGCCATATTTGCTTCCGATGCACAAACCAACTCAGATTTTGGATGCACCAATAACCCCTGGAATTTAGAATATACTGTCGGTGGTAGTAGTGGTGGAAGTGCCGCATCTGTCGCAGCAGGGTTTTCACCGTTGGATATATGCAGCGGTTTGGGTGGTTCTGGTCGTATTCCTGCACATTTTTGCGGTGTGTTTGGTATTAAACCAACAGAGCAACGAATTTCAATGGCTGGTGGATGGCTGGCTCCTTTGGAAGGTGATAAAGGGCTTCAATATATGTACGCACCAGGAGTCATGACGCGCTCTGTGGAAGATTTAAAATTGTGGCTGGGAATTGTTGAGGGTGCTGATGGTAAGTTTTGGCAAGTTCCACCCGCGATTTCCGAACCTTTGGATGAGCGTCCGTTGAAGGATTATCGCATCGCTTGGACGGACGATTTCGGGATTCCTGTTACTCTTGAAACCCGCGCTACTTTAGAAAATTTAGTATCTTTGTTAGAAAGTAATGGTTGTAAGGTTGAAGAAGCAAGCCCTTTGAATTTTGATTATGTGGCTGCGGTTGAAACTTATGGAGAACTAACGGGAGCTTGGCTAAGTAATCGACCAATTCCTAAACTTCCAACATTAAAAAATGATTTGCGAAAGCTTTTTTCTGGTGCGTCTGTTGTTAGAGGTGCGCTACGGGGTACGCGAATGAATCTTAAACAATATGCTGCTGTGATGGCAAAACGAGATTATTTTACTTCGCAAGTAGAAAACTTCCTCGAACAATGGGACGCTTGGTTAGTTCCGACTACCGCAATGGCTGCTTTTTCTCATCAACCAGTTGGTCGAGCATTTGAAATTAAAGGACAAAAAGTTCCTTATCTGGATGCTTGTGTTATGTTTACGGGCTTGTTTACTTTAACTGGTAATCCTGTAGTAGTGCTACCTGTGGGACAAACAAAACAAGGATTACCCATCGGACTGCAACTAGTGGGACGACGATGGCATGATATGCGTTTATTAAATTTGGCAGAGAAAATTATGGAAATAACAGATAATTTTAAAATACCCAGCTATTAAACCTCAAAATCATACAAGGAAAACTCATCTTTGTTGATTTAACTTTAGCCGCTGGGTACAAAATATGAGTACGATTAACTAGCAACATTTAATTTTACTCACAAGCGTTTTCAAGATTAATTTCATTCGATGCAGGTTGATTTTTTAAATTTTTATTTTCTTGTCGCTTTTGCCATTTAGCAGCGACTTTTTTAAATTCTTCTATTTCATCAAAATCAATTTGTACAGATGCATTTTTAAATTCTATACCCAATGCTTCACTAACATCGAGGATTTCTAAAAAGCTAGCGCACTGATAATCTGTTTCTTCGCACTCTTGAATCCGTTGTTCTTCAATGCCTAAGATATCAGCCAGTTCTTTCTGGCTTATTTTTGCTGCTATGCGAGCTTTGATTAATACATCTGGCAATTTATTGAAGTTTTCAACTTGTATTTTAATAGGTTGATTTCTACTACAATTAGTTAGTCTTTCATATTCGCTAATTTCTTCCTTAAACTTGTCAACTTGACTTTGATATGCATCTTTATATAACTGCCATCGTAGCAAGTCCCCTTTTAAACTTTCATCATTATCAATTCCAGCTACGGACTGCTCAAACTTTTGTAACCACTCTTTAGTAATATGATATTGCTGCTCGCTCTTTATCATCCTGTTGTCCACCTTGTTAAATCTATAGCTATGATGCCTTTACGGATATTTGTTCTTGTATCAAATTGAAAAAAATCTACATATGGAGTAGCAGACTCATTTGCTGGGTAATTGGCTGGAAAAATTTCACCTTTGTATTTAATTTTCTGTTCGGCACGTCGTAACGTAAAGTTATATAAAGTCGGAGCGAGTAAATTCAACTCATTGATGTCAACTCCATTCTCTTCCCAACATGCATCGAAATCTCCCGGTCTTGGTTTGCTACTGATAAAACTGCCGTTTACGTAGATTTTACGGCAACCTGCTGCTAATAAATGTGTCATTGCTAGTTCTAAACCGTTTATCAAACGCTGCCTAGTAGGATTGTAATTGAATCGTTCTTCAAACTCCTCCCATTCTACCAAATGTACACCTGGTGGTAAATTACCGTTTTCACCAAATTCTGGAATCATTTTTCACACCTAACATGCTCTGATTATCGAGTGTGAATAGGTTTTATCAGCTAAAAATTCAACAAAATTCAATAGTAACCAAGATAAATGACTTTTTAAGTTATTTTTATTACTCCTAACTAGCTTGATAAGCATTTGTACTCATAGCTCTTTTAGCTTTGTTGATACTATAGTGATATCATTGTAATATTAAAGAGTATCGTAAATACTATGGAACAGAAAATAAAGGAATTTCCTGCGTTTAAAATCAATGGCTTCGTCATGCTAGCCGTCGTAGCAGTGATTACACTTGTCGGAGGCTGGTATATTTGGGATAAGGTACATAGCTTTCAGGCTTTGCTTGCTAGGGGTTTAAAAATTGCAGATTTTATTGGTGGAGATACAGCAGCAGAAGCACTTGCATGGTTAGTGGGAACATTAATTGTTGTTGTAATTCCATCATTGTCAGGTTTTTTTAGTGTCGAACCAAATCAAGCTGTTGTGCTTGTTTTATTTGGTAAATATGTGGGTACGGTGCGGGAGTCTGGTTTTTGGTGGACAAACCCCTTTGTTAGCAAGCGACAGGTTTCACTGCGGGTTCGCAACTTTAATAGTAAAATGATTAAAGTTAATGATGCGGAAGGGAGTCCTATCGAAATCGCTGCTGTGGTAGTTTGGCAGGTGGTAGACTCCGCGAAATCGAGGTTTGCAGTCGATGACTATCAGGAATTTGTTGCCATTCAGAGTGAAACAGCAATACGTGCTCTAGCGATTCGCTATCCCTACGACACCCCCAACGACGCGGAAACCCCATCATTACGTGGTATTCCCGATGAAATTGCCCAGGCACTGCAACGGGAATTACAAGCACGTTTGCAAGTTACTGGGGTGGAAGTAATAGAAGCGCGACTTTCCCACTTAGCTTATGCACCGGAAATTGCCCAGATGATGTTGCGACGACAGCAAGCAAAAGCATTAATCGACGCAAGAAAGCAAATCGTTGAAGGTGCTGTGGGGATGGTAAATGAAGCTCTCAACCGTATCAGTCAAGAACAAGCGATGGATTTGGATGATGAGCGCAAAGCCGCTATGATTAATAATTTGTTGGTTGTATTGACTTCAGAGCAAACAGCTCAACCCGTAATCAATACTGGCACACTTTACAACTAGATATTTTTAAGTATGACATGAGCCAGAAAAAGCGATTTTTATTGCGTTTAGATACAAAGCTTTACGACATACTGGAAAAATGGTCTGCGGATGAGCTTAGAAGTGTTAATGCCCAAATCGAGTTTCTTCTTAACGATGCAGCAAAAAAAGCTGGACGGATGAAGAAAGATAAAGAAAAATCAGAGGAAGAATAGATACAAGTGGAGATTAAACCTGTTTAGTCTCCACTATATTTAATATACTGAGGATATCAATATTTACTCGCTACCTAATGATTTTGAATCATTAGTCACTACCTTAGTGGGAATAGTTAAAAGAGTTTAACTGGATACGTCAATCCTCTGCGCTAATTTTTTGCTGGTCTAACCACACTTCTAAGTCAGTTATTAATGATATTCTTAAAAGCGCTCTGCATAATGCTTCTAGTTGTTCTTTATTTAAAACTTGGACTCGTGCAATAATTGATGAATCAAGTTTACCGAAGCGTTCATCAAGTAAAGATAAACATAATCCAAGCGCTTCCTCTTGCTTGCCCTCTTGCTTTCCTTTTTGCAATATATCTTGATAAATTACTGACTCTTGCATAATATCCTCCCTTAATAACTGACGAATTAAACTTTTCTCAAATCGTAAACCTGCTAAGATTTCCGTATGTCCTGCTATATTCTGCCTAGTTTCCTTATCTGAAATTCTAGCAACACTTTGAGCAACTTGGGATAGTAATGCTTGGGGTGAGTCTGTTTGTGCTAATGGTGCTAGCGGTAATAATGCATCATTTGAGTTTGGGTAACAGGAGACATTATATGTAACGTCTCTACAAATATTTGGATGTCAAATATTACGCCTAAGCATGTATTTATTGTGACTACAATTTATCAAAAAAGGTTACTGTAAAAAATTATGAATAATTTCAATATTTTTTGGAACTATGATGCCGTCATGTTTTATATGTATATCTGGATGGTAATGAATATTATCATCAATAGAAACAACAAAAATAAGACAAGGGTAAAATTTATGGATGATACCAACAATGTCACAATTAAATCAGAGATAAGTGTTGTCATTTCTGGTGAAGAAACAGATAAAGACTTAGAGACGATTTCAAATTCAATTGACAGTGTTGCAAATTCTGGTGAAGAGAAAGCCATAACATCTTTTAAGCCCATATTCCCAACATCTAATTTCATAATAGGTACAAACAATCCAGATGTTATTGATGGCACAGCTAGAAACGACATAATTTTTGCATTAGGAGGAGATGATTACGTATATGCTAAAGCCGGGAATGATTTGGTTTATGGTGGAAAAGGTAATGATAGCTTGTTTGGTAATTTCGGAAACGACACTCTATATGGTGGTCTAGACAATGATAATCTAGACGGTGGAGATGGTGATGATAAATTGTTTGGTGGTTTAGGCCGCGATAATCTATATGGTGGTAATGGTAATGACACCTTACAAGGTAGCCAAAAAGTACCCTACCCAGGAGCCGAAATAGATAAACTCACAGGTGGAGAAGGGAAAGACAAGTTTATTTTGGGGGATAAATCTGGTTCTTTTTACAAACAAAAAGGTAACCTAGACTATGCTCTTATCACAGATTTTTCCTTTGGTGAGCAAATCCAACTAGGAATTGGTGATACCTACGACATAGACCAAACTAAAAATGGATTTAACCTATTTGTGGTCAACGGAGACCTCAAAGACCTCATTGCTCAAGTTAACTTGGGTGTAAATATTGACTTGATTCGCACTTCCAGAGTTGCAGCAGGTTCAGAAGCGGCTAATTTTATTACCAGCTTCAATACCTTATTGGAAGGTAATTTCAAAATAGCTTCTGGAGAAAGTAACGGTATTTTCGTTGGTGCAAAATAGTTAACTTAGATACACACTTGTAGAGAACGTAAATTTATTCATAGTCTCTACAAGTTTGAGTATTTATTTGCACTGTAACAATCTTAAATCATGTGTTAAAAGGTGTTTATAAATAAAATATTAAATAACATCTGTACCACAATTCACAATCCAGTGACTAAAGTCACTGTCTAAAAGCTGAAGTCCTCTTTAGAGGACTAATAAGAAATCAGATTTTTGGTAGTTTCTTAAATTTTGTAAAATATTTGTTTTTGATGTATTACTTAGTCCTCTTTTAGAGGACTTTAGCTTTTAGACAGTGACTTTAGTCACTGGCTGGCTAGCTGGCTGCCTTATGACATATGCTTAATATTCTCTTTATAAACGCCTTCTTAGAAACGACATGAATTAATAGACATATATAGATTAAATGATAAATAATTGATTATTGTGCTAACTATCACGAATCTTTTCCAAATTAGGAAAAGAAATTACCAATTATTGCTATTTCTAATTTGACTAGTTTGTGTGTCTATTGTGACTTAAAAATCCCAAAAAATGTTTCTGTAAAAAAATATTAATAATTAAACTTTTATTGGAAGAATAATACAGAAATAACCCATATTTATATCTATGGCGATTAAAAAAATATGACCGCTGAAATATTATCGTCAATGAAAACAATCAACTACAGGTAGTGAGGTAAGTTCATGGTTGAAGTTCAGGATACCGCGATTCAGTCCGATGCAAGTATTGTCATTTCTGGTGATGAGACCACTGCAGCCAGATTTAGGCCTATAAAACCAAATATCATCACAGGTACAGAAGGTCCAGATATTATTTTTGGCACTCCTGGAAGTGACAGGATTAGAGCATTAGGTGGGGACGATTATGTTTATGGCACCACAGGCTTTGATTTTGTTGATGGTGGTAAAGGAACAGATACTATAGACTACAGCAACGTCAGAAGAGCAATTACACTATTTCCCTTGGGACTGGTGGGAAATGGTGGTTCCAGTGGAGGTCAAATTGCCAACTTTGAAATCATTATTGGTGCTCCCGGTCAACAGAATACTATCGATGCTTCACAAGCTTTTGGTGATGTCTATTTAGATGTCAACTTGGAGAAACAGACTTTGCTTGTCAATAAAGTTCCTGGTATTGGAACTCAAAGCTTTACTGTCAAAAATTTCGTCAATGTTAAAGGCACACAAAACGGGGATAAAATTATTGGTAGCAATGCCGATAATATTATCGACGGAAATGGTGGTAACGATGAGATTGACGGACTAGGTGGTAATGATACCTTATCTGGCGGTTTAGGAAGTGATACTTTATACGGTGGCGATGGTAATGACGTTCTCCAAGGTAGTGTTAATGCTCCTTACCCAGGTTCCGAGATAGATAAACTCACAGGTGGAACGGGTGTAGACAGATTTATTTTGGGAGATAAATCTGGTTCCTTTTATAAACAAAAAGGTAAAGAAGATTATGCTCTGATTACAGACTTTTCCTTTGGGGAGCAAATTACCTTAGGAATTGGTGATGTTTATGACCTGGAAAAAACTTCATCTGGATTTAATCTATTTGTAGTCAAAGGTGATTTAAAAGACTTAATTGCTGAAGTCACCTTGGGTGCTGAAGCACAACCTGCATTAAACCGTAAAACCCCTGCATCTAGTCGGGAAGCTAGTGTTGTCGAAACTTTCGGTAAGCTGGAAGATAGTACTTTCACAATAGGCTCTGGAGAAACTAAAGGTATTTTCAAAGGTGCTTAAAAAACATTTAGCAAAAATAGCGAGCGAGGAAAATTTATGACTGATACCCAAAACGCTGCAATTCAACCACAGATAGGTGTTGTTGTTTCTGGTGATGAGACAGCCAGAGTTGGCTTTAGTAAAATAGCACCTCGAAACTTAATCATAGGTACTGAGAACCCAGATATTATTTTTGGAACACCAGGAAATGACGAAATCAGAGCTTTGGGGGGAGATGATTACATATATGGCACCACAGGCAATGATTTAGTTGATGGTGGAACTGGAAAAAATACAATAGACTACAGCAATTTGAGAAGAGCTATCACCGTATTTCCTAGAGGCTTTGTGAATAATGGTGGTTCCAATGGAGGTCAACTTGCCAATATTCAAGTGATTATTGGTGCCCCAGGTCAACAAAACACTGTTGATGCTTCCCAAAATTCTCCGGAAGCATTTTTAGATGTGAACTTGGAGAAACATATTGCTACAGCTAAAAATATTCCTGGGGGTGGTGACTTCAGCTTGACTGTGAAAAACTTCGTCAATGTTGAAGGGACAAGCAATGCAGACAAGATTATTGGTAGCAATGCCGCTAATATTATTAACGGCAATGGGGGTAATGATAATATTGACGGGTTAGGCGGTAATGACACCTTGTCTGGGAATTTAGGCAATGACATCATCAAAGGTGGAGATGGAAATGATAAGTTGTTTGGTGGTATAGGCAGTGACGAACTATACGGTGATAATGGTAATGACGTTTTACAAGGTAGCGAAAATGCACCTTACCCAGGTCCAGAAATAGATAAATTAACAGGTGGAGCAGGGGTAGACACGTTTATCTTGGGAGATAAATCTGGTTCCTTTTATAAACAAAAAGGTAAAGAAGATTATGCTCTGATTACAGACTTTTCCTTTGGTGAGCAAATTACATTAGGAATTGGTGATGTTTATGACCTAGAAAAAACTTCATCTGGATTTAATTTATTTGTCGTCAAAGGTGATTTCAAAGACCTAATTGCTGAAGTTACTTTAGGTGCTGAAGCAAGACCAGCATTGAGTCGTGGGGATAAAACAGCAACCGGACTAGAAGCTGCTATTAGTTCTACCTTAAACAGCCTAGAAGATGCTACTTTCACAATAGGTTCTGGAGAAAGCAAGGGCTTTTTCAAGGGTGCAGCTTAAATAATTCGTAATTACGTTTTGTGAGTATAGAGACGTTACATGTAACGTCTCTATATGTTAAAGAAAAAAGCGAATCAAAACAAATATTGCTGATGTAATTAATTGCAAAAACATCACAGGTAGACCATAATGCAGAAACTTTTTGAAGGTAATCCTTTGTCCGTGTTGTTCGGCAACTCCTGCAGCGACTATATTAGAAGAAGCTCCGACTAAAGTACCATTACCTCCTAAGGTTGCACCATACATCATTGCATAAAAAAGAGGTAAAACTTCGGGGGGAAATTGTCCTTGGTAATTTGCTGCTAAAACTTCTGCTGGAGCTAACCCGACAGTTACTATATATTGTTTTAGTAAGGGAACCATTGCCACTACTAAGGGAATATTAGGAACAACGCTAGAAATTAAGCCAACAAAAAACAATAGAGCTATTGAACCTAATAGGATATTTTTACCCAAAATAACAGCTAAAATACCCGACATACCACTGATGACTTTGGTTTTTTCTAATCCCCCAATTAAGACAAAAATAGACATGAAAAATATTAACGTACTCCAATCTACATCCCGCAAAATATTATTAACAGTATCAATTTTGCTTTGATGGGCTAACAGCATAGCTAAAGCAGCTCCTAACAAAGCAACTGCAGCAGGTGAAATTGGTATCGGAAGTGATTCTCCGATGACAAAAAACATTAACACAAACCCAACTACAAATGCACCCAAAGTTAAAACTCGTGGATGATTTATTTGTGGGTGTGGTAAACCTTCTAAACTTTCTAACTTCGTATTCCAAATTTTACGGAATAAAAATGGTAATGTCGCAGTTACAGTCAAAACTGCAATAGCTCCTCCCAAACTTAAACGCAAAAAATAATCCATAAAGCTAAGATTAATGGCATCACCCACAATATAAGTTGCTGGGTCTCCTACAATAGTTAACAATCCAGAACTATTGGCAACAAATACCATTAAAATTAGTAACGGTACGAAGTTAATTCCTACTTCCTGTGCTATTGGTGGAATTAAAGGTGCTAACAGCATCACTGTGGTCGCGTTCGGTAAAACAGCACAAATTGGTGTTGTGATTAAAACAATACCCAACAACAGCCGTTTACCTTCTCCTTTGGCTATTACCACCATTTGTGTAGCCAGGTAATCAAATATTTTTGTTGGTTCAAATGCTCGCACAAGAACCATGACACCAAAGAATAAAGCTAAGGTTCCATGACTACGGCTAATATACTCTACAGCCTCTTGCAAAGTCATGACATTGGTAAATACCAGTAATAACGCTCCTAGAAGGGTTGCGACTGTTAAATTTACCCACTCTGTCATGATTAAAATAATAACCGTCGCAAATGTAATAATGCTAACTATTGCTTGCCAGTTTTCCACACAATACCCCTGGTTATCTCAATATTTGTTAACATCTTAAGCTGTTATGCATTTAAATCATGCGTTTGTTGACACATGATAAGTAAAAAAAACAGCAATTTACGTCACAAAGTTACGGAAACTGCTGCAAATAAAGTAAATATACAAAATATACAAAAGTCAAGTCTGGGGATATCTGTAGCACCGCTTGCTATCTTCACGACATAGCAATTGTCACAACATCAAATGCTTGGAGTCGGGTTAGTTCCCCAGTATCCTTATTGATGCTGTGGAGATATTTCGGAGACTCATAACGACGAGCTCCAAGAGCATATAATACACCTGACGAACAAACTAAACCACTAAAACCACTATTCCAACGTTGTCCTTGAAATGTCAATGGTACTTGTCTCCCATTTTCAAATACATATAAACTAGTATCACCGCTACGGGCTGTGTTAATACCGTACAATTTACCATCCGCACATTCAGCGATGTTCCTAATTACTAGGCCAGTTGGTAAATCTCCTTTGTCTACGAATTTATCTATCACTCCACCAACTGTTGGATTTCTCTGTGTCTCAGTGTTTGGAGTATTGTTTTCAGTGCTATTTGTTGTATTTTCGCGCTGAGTGGTTTTTAACCTGTCGGTATTAATTTTGCTAATCCTAGAGGTTCCTGTGCCGCTTTGTGAACCAATAACTGCCACAATTGAACCATCCTGCAAGCGTGTTAAGCTCCGAACTCTATCCCTTGCATTCAATCCGGGAATATCAATACTCCGGGGAGAAGTACCAAGTAATACTAAACGCGAGCTTTGTTCTCTTCCACGACTAGTAGTAACAGAAATTACAGGACTTCCATTTAAAGATACTAAACTGGTAACCCTTTCACTAGCCGACAAAATCGCTGAGGTTGTGAGTACATTCCTAAGTTGTTTGCTGGCTACGTCAAAAGCCTGAATAGTAATTGATTGCACAGGTGATGCACTAGGAGTACCAGACTGGGCTTCATCGCTGTCGTCGGTGTTATCAGATACAACACTAGTGGAGCTATCTGTTGTTTTAATGTTAGAACTGATACCCCAGATAACTGAATTAGGTGTTTGGGCAATAGTTTTTTCAATTAACACACCCAACGCAGTTGCAGTCGTACTTACTAATACCAACTGACCAAATTGTCTACGTGATAACTTCAGGTTCATATTTTTCGGCTAAAAAGTTCAGATAGATTGCTGGTAAAACTTTTCGCAAAAGTAGTTCCTTTCTACTATGGCAATTTAGAGATTATTCAAATTCAAAAACTATTTAAATAATTTCTGGGAAAAAGCTTTTGCCAAAAGTTTACTTATTTTTTGCTAATTTTAGCTCAACAATTAGCTTATACTCTCCAATTAAACACAATAGTTTATGTTAGTTGAATCCAAGTTGCCACTGAAGGGATGTTATTGTTATCAACTATAAACAGCATATAAAATCCTGGTGGTGCTAAGTTCCGGTTATTGGGAACCTGAACAGTAAGTGAAGTACCAGTTCTGGCAGTAATTGGCATATCAACCAACCGTTGGTCGGTATCCATCCCGTGGGTTGGTGCCATTGGTCGAACTATATGCACCCATTTAATAGTTTGAGCTTGAACTGTATCTATTGTTATCCTTCCAGTAGTATATCTAATTGACCTAGGAGCGTTTTGAATCGTAGGTCTTGTTTGGGATATATATGGAGGAATGTAAATTTCTATTCGTGCCTCAAAAGTACCACGTGTAGGATTCCCACCAGCAACAACAACTCTACCATCAGGTATTAACAAAGCTACAGAATGATAGACCCGGCCATTAATATTTGGTGTTTCTGCTAAACTCCAGGTATTTGTTGCTGGGTCAAAAATTTCTGCTGGGAATGTTGATTGTGCAACGTTTTCATCAGCTCTACTACCATTGCAAACAAAAACTGTGCGGTTTGGTAATATTACTGCATTGTGATGCATTCTGGGATTATTCAGAGGTGGTGCAGATGTATAAGTTGGACTGCTTTGTTTCAAGTCAACAATATTAACTCGATTGGTAGCATTCCCATTCCCATCACCTCCACCCAAAATCATTACTCTTTGGTCTTGGGCTGGTGGTAATAATACACTAGCTGCTTGGTTTGCAGAATCGGGTGCTTGTAAACCAGAAACAGCTTGTTCACCAATTGCAGCACTAAAATTTGAAGGTAAAGTGAGAATGGTAGGGGGCACACCATTGTTACCACCTAGCTGAGCACCAGAATAAAAAATCTTGCCACTACTTAATAAGAAAAGATGAGCGTAAAGAGCAAAAGGACTTGTCTGTGTGGTAAAAAGACTCCAACCCGTCGTACCACCAACAAAAACTTCTTGTTGACGAACGAGTCGGTTGGCTTCATCTAAACCCGATACAGCGAGAATCCTACCGCTACCCAACGTTAGTACAGTCGGATACCAACGAAATCTTTTCATTGATGCGACTTGTATCCATCTTTCTGCTGGTGGGTCGAATACAAAACTCTCCTGTGTACCAAAGAATGGGTCATATTGGAGAGTACCACCCGCAACAAATAATCTGCCATTAGGACGGAAAGATTGACCAGCACAGAACACATCAATTATTGAACCATCTGCACGTACTGGTATCTGTGGACGAGTAAAGTTACCAGTGTTTATATCCCAAACGGCAGCTCCTTGTGATGAATTCGCTACGTTGTTAGGGTCATTTCCAGAACCTGCAAAAAATAGTATTTTACCTGTACGCAAAACAGCTGCGTGAACAGGATTTATAGGACAGGTCGAAGATATTTGCCAAGGCATTTTGGTAGATTTCCCCTTTCTATTGAACTAGGGTAGTGAGTTTAAGGTAGTTAGTCTCGGTAAAGGCAAATTCAGCAATTTAGCAGTAAAATTTTGGACGAATTTATTTGACAATTCGTCACTTTTTTTGAATTGCTATATGCGCGATAGAAAAAGATAGCCTAGATTTAAACCTAGAAATAAACCTAGATATAAACCTAGAAATAAATTTCTGGCTTAAAGCTTAAACCCGTTAAAACGGGTTGGAAGAAGACATGGATGAATACGGTAATGGGGTATTGAGTTAAGCTGTTTACAAAAATATGACTGTATGTCTTATTAAAATCAAATTTTAATTTATTTGGTTGCCAATTTGGCAGAGATTTAGTTTGTGTGGAGAATATTCGTTTTCTGTTAAAAAGTACTGAAGCAATGAAGCATGTAACGAGAAGTAAAGTATTTTTAAGTTTTGAGTTTTAAATTATGAATTATAAATTTTGAAAGGTTGCCTTAAGAGAAGTATCATTTATTATTCATAGTGATATCTACAAGACAGAAAATCAATTTGGGTGTTTGCAATTTTATAAATAAGTCGATGCTCTAAATCTATACGTCGCGACCAAATATCAGCATCCATATATTTTAATGGTTCAGGTTTACCAATACCCTCAAACGGGTCTTGCATCACAGCTGTGACTAAATCCAAAATTTTGGAAGCTTTCTGAAAATCTTGCTTAAACCACCAAGCCAAATCTTCCTTAAATCTAGAACTAAAGCCAGGAGCACGATTAACTACAACAGGCTTTACTTCATCTTGTTCAGCCTTTTTCTTTTTCTTCTGGTTCAATCCTCAACTCCTGTTCTAGTTCTGCGATGGTCTGAGGTTTGATATTTCCCGCTTTCGACTCTTCTATTGCATCAAATAACCTACGTGCATTCGCTGGAGAGCGTAAAAGATAAACCGTTTCAATTAAGCTCATCAAATCCGATTCCGCAATCAAGGCTACATTTTCACCATCACGACGGTTGACGATGTATACCTGATGATTTTCGACCACCAGGTCTAACAATTTGAAGAATTCATTTCTCGCATCTGTTGGGGATGTGATTTTGTAGGAAAACATCAGTTTATGTACAGGTTTCTGTACATATAGTATACATGATTTAGCTTTATTCCGGTCTATTAGCTGTCGATGGTCAAGTTTCCTTATAATTATAGTTGGAAGCATCTGCAGTTCTCAGGACATATGAGCGAGCAACCACAAGAGGAAAGAAAGCTTAGTCAACCGACAGATGTGAAAACAAGCAAGTCGGTCGATAATTCTTGGGTAAATGGTATTACAGGTGTTTTTAACAGCACCACATCTAATGTGATGAAAGTCTTACCCGTAGATAAACTAGCCCAAAGCGTACTGAAGTTATTTAGCGTCAGCGATACTCAGGTAGCTGATATTTTGGTAAAAATCCGCGCAGAACTACCAACGACACAAGCATTGTTAATAGGTAAGCCTCAAGCTGGTAAAAGCTCAATAGTCAGAAGTTTAACAGGAGTTTCCGCAGAAATTGTCGGTCAAGGATTTCGTCCCCACACGCAACATACACAACGTTACGCTTATCCTTCTGAGGATTTACCACTACTTATTTTTACAGATACTGTTGGTTTAGGAGATATAAATCAAGAAACTCAAGCAATTATTCAAGAATTAATCCTTGATTTACAACAAGAAAAACAAAGTCGTGGTGCAAGAATCTTGATTTTGACGGTAAAAATCAATGATTTCGCAACGGAAACATTGCGACAAATAGCAGCAGAGTTACGCAAGAAATTTCCAGATATTCCTTGTTTGTTAGTTGTTACTTGTTTGCATGAGGTTTACCCCCCTGCTACAGATGACCACCCTGCTTATCCTCCTGAATTTACGGAAGTTGACCGACCATACACAGAAATAAAGAAAGCCTTTGCCGGAATTTATGACCGCGCTGTTATGGTTGATTTTACTTTAGAAGAGGACGGTTATAATCCGGTATTTTATGGGTTAGAAAAATTCCGAGATACTCTTGCGGAACTATTACCGGAAGCTGAAGCTCGTGCTATTTATGAATTATTAAATACAGAAACTGGTGATACAATCGGTAATCTTTATCGAGATGTAGCACGCCGCTATATGTTAGCATTCTCGATTATGGCGGGTACTTTGGCTGCTGTTCCTTTACCATTAGCCACAATGCCTGTTTTGACAACTTTACAAGTTTCGATGGTGACTCTTTTAGGCAGGTTGTACGGACAAAATCTTAGTCCATCTCAAGCTGGGGGTATAGTTAGTGCAATTGCTGGAGGATTTTTAGCACAAGCAATCGGACGAGAACTGGTTAAGTTTATTCCTGGTTTGGGTAGTGCGATTGCAGCTTCTTGGGCTACGGCTTATACTTGGTCGTTGGGGGAAAGCGCTTGTGTTTATTTTGGTGATGTGATGGGTGGAAGGAAACCTGACCCGAAAAAAATCCAAAAGGTGATGCAACAAACTTTTAAGGAAGCGAAGGAAAGATTTAAAGGAATTAATTAAGCTATTGGCTACATCCGTTCATTATCCGCTCGCTTCCCCAGTTACAACTCCTCAATTGTGACTAAACCACCTTGGGTGAATTGCACCACAAGTTCATGTTCGTCAAGTAATGCAGTCCCAAGCAAAGGTCGTCGTCCAGCCGCAACCACGGGAATTTCTCGTTCTTCTCCATTCCACAAAATAGTCGCTTCATGTACAGATAGAAATACTTCGCTATTGTTAGCCAAGTTAGCAGGTACGTCGTGTAAAAAAGGGAGACCCAAAACTGCAACAGCTTCTGGGGGTAAACAAAGGTAATCTGTAAAACCCGTATCTATAACAAACTGAATTGAAAAGTCTGGTTGATTTAATAAACGAAATGTTACAGCAACGGTTGCGCGTCCATCAGTAACGATACCCGATATCACCTGTCAGTACGCTCCATCACACCACCTAAAGAGACTGCTACATTGTATCCAATTTTAATACCGAAGAGACGAGCATTTGGGTGTTTTTTACGTAAATAACGTGCTGATGACAAGCCTGTTTTATCAATTTTGTATTCTCCAGTTTCCACATCAATAATAATCATTTGACCGATATTCTCTTCGCGCTCCACTTCTTGACGGATGCTTGCTTCGTAAAGTTCTTTTGCACGTCGCGCAACTTCTTCGCGACTTAAAAGGATTGCTTGCAAGGGTTCACTCCTTTATAACTAGTGTTTTGCGAAAGCTTCTTTTACAACAGTTTATCCCATATTTTAGTAATTAGTCTGTCTTTGCAGGCTTTCATTGTATAACCTTAGGGCTTCCAACCTGAAAGCATAATTATGTGCAGACAATAAATTGGGTGCAACTCCATAAAAATCAGTCACTTGTTGCCCGCATACCATATGGGTAAAGCGGTACAGCAAGCTAGTACGGCCATGAGAAATCTTTGGAATCTATTAGAGAGTATATTTGTTCGTCCTAAATTTTTTGCATTTTTGTGCGGCCGCAATGCTTGATGTGTTGTTTTTAGGTTTAGATTTATTATTCTAGCAAAAATTACTAACAAATAAAAGTTTAACCAGATTTTAACCATTTTTTCTTGTGTTCTTTTGCGCCCGTAATTCTTTTTATATTGTTGTTAACTTGCGAATCCCTAGTAGTCATACCGTTTTATTTTAAAGGATACATTTTTTGAGAACCAAGTATTTACAAAATCATTCTTAAAGGCTTATTATTGATTAATAACTATTCAAACTTTATCCTGCGCTCGCGGTACCACACCAAGAAGATTTAAACCGCCATCAATTTTCCATAATAATTTAAAATCTTCTTGTGGTAAAATATAACTATGACTGCCCAAAGTCGGATACTTTTCTAAGAAAGAAAACGCTTGTCTAAACTGTTGTGGTCTTGCTTTAATTGGTGAATCCAAATGACAAGGAATAACCCATTCAAAGTCCCAACTAGCAACTAAATTAGCCCAATCAATAGTTTCTCTGGGTGCGCGATTCAGAATTAAAGCCTGTAAAACTGGTGCCACAAACAAGCGACCATCCCCACGCAACATATCAAACGACCGTTTCCAGTCGGATTGCCATTGGAAAGGAAATAAGCCAAAATAAGCTTTTTTGGAATTTTCTTTAGCTTTAAAAGCATTTTTAAACACTCCAAACCAATTTGGAATTTCCAAAACACTAGGACGAAAATACAACGCAAATAGTGAAATTCGTTCCCATCCTTTACGACGATTTGCTTGATTATCTTCTACCACATCCAACGCGCTATCCTTCGCATGAAACAATAATGGATAGGGGTCAAACTGTACAATTGCTGGTGGTTCTTCTGGGATAGAAACAATAGTATCCGCAACTAATAAAGTACGGGATTTTTTATGTAAAAGCGCAACTTCCCCAAACCAACCCAACCCTAAATTAATTGGGCCGAGTATAGCGTAGTCAAATTCATCTGCAAAAGGAGTTTCAGCGCTGTTTTGTGGTAATACCTGTGTACGCTTAGCGGGTAAACCTAACCAACTCAGAGGAAGATTTAGCGGAAAACTCCATTGTTTAGGTGCAACAAAGACCTGTGCTTGGGGAAAAAATCGAGCAAACGGACCGACAAAAACTTTATGCTCTACACCAGAGACGGTGGGTAGGACTATATATTTAACATTACCGTGCTCTGCTTCTAACTCCTGCACGAGACGAATACATTCTGGAGTTGGTGCAACTGGTGCGTAAACTAGTAAACCCCCAGTTTCAAGCTTAACCACCGTCATGCGAATCGGCACAACAACATAAAAGATACCCTGCATTTGGTCAAAAGTCCAAATCGTATCTTTCACCACTTCTTTGCGAATTGTTCTCCGCATACCGTATGGGTAAAGCGGTACAGCAAGCCAGTACGGCCATGAGAAATCTTTAAAATTTACTTGTTCTTCCTGCATCTGTAGCGCGTATCTATGACCGCAATGCTCGTTTTACCCCAGGTTTGGCAGTTTAGCAAAAATCAGCGCACCTGACACATCTAATTTAGCATTTGCTAGTAGGTAAGTTTTTTTTAATTTATTTATCGGGCTAGTTCCGTAGTTGATAATTTTTTGAAAGTAAAAAAATTATTTAACCTGTACGGCAAAACTCCGGACAAATATGATTATAATAGAGTTGACTCACATTTAAAAGTTAAACATGACTTTTGCCACAAGCTCAAATGAAAAACCAGAACGTTCTAAAACAGAACGCTTGGAAGCCCGTCTTAGTAAAGAGCAAAAAGAATTGTTCCAGCACGCTGCGGATATTTTAGGGTTGACGCTAACAGATTTTGTGATTAGCAGCCTTCAAACCGCTGCGAAACAAGCTATTCAAGAACACGAAATTATGATTTTAAGCCGACGAGACCAAGAAGTTTTCGTCGAAGCATTGCTCAATTCACCTGCTCCTAGCGTGAAATTACGAACTGCGGCTCAATTATATAAACAAAAAATGGGTGCATAGGTGAGCGACGGTGAGCGACTCTAATACTTTTGACAGCTTTGATTATTTTATAGAGCCACTAGGAAAACATCATGACCGAGCATCTTTTTCCTGTGGTGTCGAATCTCTAGACCGTTATTTTAAACAACAGGCTGGACAGGATGCTCGCAAACGAGTTGCTGCTCCCTTTGTATTAGTCGAAAAAAATTCCAGTAAAGTTGTTGGTTATTACACACTTTGTGCAACAAGTATTAAGATTGATGAACTACCCATTGAAATCGCAAAAAAGCTCCCAAAATATTCAGATGTTCCAGCAACTCTTCTCGGCCGTTTAGCTGTCGAACAAAACTTTCGTAACAAAGGTTTAGGTGAAACATTGCTAATGGATGCCCTCTATCGAAGTCTCCTAAGTGAAATCGCTACAATGGCTGTAGTAGTAAGCGCTAAGGACGATAAAGCCCGTTCTTTTTACGAGCATTATAATTTTATTCGTTTTCCCGATTATCCTTTGCGATTATTTTTACCAATGACAACGATTGCTGCAATGTTTGAATAAATTTTTTACCTATTATCTAATGATAGATATAAGTAGCTATTACATTCGTAACAGTAGCTGCAACATCTTTCTCGTCCCAATATAAAAAAAACCACCCCCAACCCCCTCCCCGCACGCGGGGATGGGGCTACGAAAAATCAATAAAAATAGTTTATTTTTAATTTTTAAGAGTATGTATTATTAATCGTAGCACCCTCTCAGTAAACGGGGAGGGGGTTGGAGGTGGGGTTTTCTTTTCTGTAAAAAGGTGTATATTTCACTTAGTCTGAAAAATATTTTGTACCATTTTTTTATCACTTTTTGCAGCCAAATTATCTAACTCCGCAACTTCACCAGCATCTAATTGCCAACTCAAAGCACCAATATTTTGTGTCGCTTGTTCCAAACTTTTTGCTCCGGGGATAGGAATTGTCCCCTTACAAATACACCAATTAATTGCAACTTGAGACATGGTTTTATTTCTGGATTCTGCGATAGAGCGCAAACAGTTTGTCAGTGGAGTAATTCCTGGTAATAATTGCCGAAAAAGTAGACCTCGAATACCTTTAGGATAAGACCCTTTTTCTAAGTATTTACCCGTTAGTAGTCCTAATGCTAAAGGACTATAAGCTATTAATTTTATCCCCAGTTCATCACAAACTTCTTTAATTCCTAGTTCTGTTACAGGATAGGTAGACAATAGGGAATATTGAACTTGTAAAGTAGCAAGGGGTACTCCCCGTTCCGCAAATTTTTTATATACTTTTCTTAATCGCTGAGAACCGAAGTTAGATAGACCAACTCCCTTAACTAAGCCTTGTTCATAAAGGTCAGCAAGACCATCCAGCAAAGCCCATTCTTGCCAAGGTGCGTAATTTGCTGTTGACCAGTGCATCTGAACTAAATCTACATTTTTCCCTAACCGCTGAGCAGAAGCCTTACAAGCAGAAACCATTGATTGACGGGTTAATCTCCAAGGATAAGCTGCTAGTTTGGTTGCAATGCAAATATTTTCCTTGTTTAGTCCTTGGTATTCCTGAGAAAATTTTCCTAACAATTGCTCGCTGCGTCCATTGAGTTTCCCTGTTCCATAGGAATCCCCTGTGTCAAATAGCGTAACTCCGTTGCTCACACAAAAATTAAATACCTCTTGTAACTGCTTGTCCATGCTTTCATCATATCCCCAAAGCAGGCGATTGCCCCATGCCCAGGTTCCGCAGCCCATTGTTGGGAGGCTTAATTTTTCGCTTGTTTGCATTTTGTGGATGATGTTACTATGATTTTCTTGTAATTAAATCATAAAGGAGATCCGCAAAAGTATCCTCACAGTTTCTAACTCCGGCGTTTCTTTTCACAAGTGATTACCCAAAAAACATCATTTGCTCCCTTCCGAGTCCGCCTACACCGAAGGAACTAAGGTGAAGCACGTTTGGTCGCAGTGGAGTAAAGTGAGCAAGAGTGCCAAGTGTACTCCCAGACACAAATATTTTTCTGCCCGTCTTGACAGGACGCTTCATGTTACGTCTTTTTGTCAGCTCACCTGTTTATTGGGTGAGTCAAGGCTTTTGGACAATCCAATTCAATTGGAGCTTTTCGATGTTGGTGAAATTCCATCGGGAAATGGCGCAGTATCCGTTGCTGCCCCTAGGTCTAGAAAAAACAGGAGGACAAAAGTTTCTAACTTTGTCCAATTGTGTCTAGATTTAAATTAGCGGTAAAATACATATACATAATATTTTGCACACTAAATTTCGTTTATCAAACAGCAATTACACAGCCAGAACTCTAAAATTCCTATGGAAACAAGAGAAATAATTCAAGCATTACCAGGATTAAGTGCAAATGACTGTCTAAAGATAGCCGAAGTTGCGCTAGAACTAATTAACCAAGAGCGAAAGTCTCTCACAAAAGATGAACAAAAACGCCTTTTAGCCGCAGCAGCCAGAACAGCAATAGAAGATTATACTCCTGGTAGCGAATTAATCGTTTTCTCCGATATTGAAGGAGAGGACTTTTATGAGTATCCCGACCAAAACCTTTAAATCTAGAATCTCATGCACAGAGGTGAAGTTTGGTTAGTTAATTTAGACCCAACATTAGGTACAGAAATCAGCAAAACCCGTCCATGTGTTATAGCTAGTGATGATGCCATTGGGATTTTACCCTTAAAAGTTGTTGTACCTGTTACAGACTGGAAAAATTCTTATGCAGCAAGAGCTTGGATGGTTAGAATTGAACCCTGCACAGACAATGGTTTAACCAAAGTTTCTGCTATAGATACTTTCCAAATACGCTCAGTTTCCGAAACAAGAATAGTGAGAAAGTTAGGACAACTATCTGAGTCTGAAATGCTACTTATCTCTCAAGCATTAGCCATTGTTTTGAGCATTTAAAATTTAGTTAAACCCACGGAGGTGGGTTTTCCTTGTGTAGCCGCGATTTTAATCGCCGGGTGATTATACATATGCTCCCAACTCCCAACTACTACTATGAAGGTTATTGCCCCCAAACAGGAGAAATTCAGAAACTTCCCCGCACACCGTTGGTTGAAGAAATAGCCTATGGTTTAATGCGATACCTTGCTACTGACGAAATTTACTCAAAAGAAGGCAAAATGTACGGAGTATTACTGGTGGAACTACCATCAGGAGAACAAAAAATACTCAAAGCATTCTCAGGATTATTAAACGGTAGCAGCGTAGTTGAAGGTTGGGTTCCACCGATACCAGGACGAGAAGAAGTAGCTTTTGATGAAGCACACACATTGGCAGAATTAGAAACCATCAAACAGCAGCTTATTTCCCTTCAGCAACTAAACGAACGTCAAGAGTACGAAACCAAGAAGCAATACTTCGATTCCCTTAAACAAAAAATTTGTGATCGCAATTCTGAGAGTAAGCAAAAACGGCAGGAAAAACGGGAAACACTGCATAAAACAATTACAGGAGAAGCACTTGCAGCTGCACTGGAACAACTAGATGAAGAAAGCCGTAGGGAAGGAATCGAACTAAGACGACTAAAACGGGAACGAGACGAAACGTTACAACCGCTCAAAAATTTAATTGATGCAGCAGATATGCGGATGCGTGAGTTGAAACAACAGCGAAAAGAATTGTCTCGTCAACTGCAAACGCAAATGCACGCGACTTACTCACTAATGAATTTCTTGGGAACATCCTTATCGCTACGAGAACTCATGCCATCTGGTTTACCCACGGGAACGGGAGACTGTTGTGCCCCGAAATTACTACATTATGCAGCAAAGCATGGTTTGAAAGCATTAGCAATGGCTGAATTTTGGTGGGGACCTTCATCCGCAAATCAAGATAAAATTCAGGGAGAATTTTACGGAGCTTGTGCGGAACGGTGTCAACCATTAATGGGGTTCATGCTGTCAGGTTTAAAGACAAGTATAAAAACAAAATCTCCAGAATTAGAAATTATTTATGAAGATAAATGGTTAATTGCGGTCAATAAACCCCCAGGATTATTATCAGTTCCTGGTCGTTATAGCCATAATCAAGATAGCGTACTTAGCCGCTTGCGTAATCAATTATGGGATGGGATGTCACTAAATGCAGTACATCGCTTAGACCAGGAAACATCGGGTATTTTATTGATAGCTCGCGATTTACAAACTTATCGTCAATTAAGTCAGCAGTTCGCAAATCGACAAGTTAGAAAAGTTTATGAGGCTGTGTTATCTGGGATTATAAATGTTGACGAGGGTGTAATTGAATTACCTTTGTGGGGGAACCCGTCCAAGCGACCTTATCAAGAAGTGAATTGGCAATATGGAAAGCCTAGTGTGACTCAATTTCGGGTAATAGGGAAAGAAGGAAATTATAGCCGTGTTGAGTTCATGCCTTTAACTGGACGCACTCACCAATTACGAGTTCATTCGGCTGATAAAAAAGGCTTAGGTGTTCCTATTTTAGGGGATAAACTTTATGGGTGTACTGTGGAGGTACATCGGTTATATTTACATGCGAGGGAGCTTGGGTTTGTACATCCGGTTTTGGGGGAAAGTTTGTGTTTGCTAGTTGAGTTATAATTGACGAACCGCCAAGAAGCCAAGGAAGCCAAGGGAACTAAGAGAGTTTTTTTTAAATTAGCAACGTGATGAACGGGGTAACATGAATTTTTCTTGTTCTGCTGGAAATTTTCCGCGAACCATTAGTACTCCACCATCATACATATGAGGTAATGGTTGTGCATTTGTATTCAAACCTTCATTCAAGCGTTCTGGACTAAAATAAATTTCAATTTTCTCAACTGCTTGGGGTATTCTCTCTAAAATTTCTTGCAAAGTACATATATGTGTTCCTACAATATTGAAGAGTTTAAGTTTTGTGTTTTCTATTTCCATCAGAATGACAGCATCTAAGTCAGAAGCATAATAAATTGGATTGCTCCCTTCATTGACTAAAAACAAAGCTTTATCCTTTTCCTTTTCTATACCCACAATGTTGGAAACTGGTTCTCGTGTTTCTAAAAGTCTGTGTAGCAATTTTAAATCTGTAATATCTGCGAGGTTGAGTAACCGCAATCCGTCTCGATTTCCTACGTAGTCACACTTGATTTCAAATATATATTCTTTAACAACACGAAAGCCAAAAGGCTGGTAAAATTCCGGTTTCTCTGTTGTAAGTACTAATGTGTCATAGTGATTATCGCAGTAGTCAAGCACTTCTTCCATAACTTCGCGATAATAACCGCGTCGTCGGAATTCGGGATGCGTAGATACTGCATGAATTCCCCCGACTGTTACTGTTTCTCCCATGAGTCTCACAGGTATTTCTAACACTCCCACATGAGAAACAGCAATATCACCTTCAAACTTGATAAACGGAGTTGAAGCTTCCTCCCAACAACCACCAAGCTTTCTCCCAATTTCCGCCGCTGCAAGAACTTCAGGAAATACAACACCGAGCAATTCAAAAAGGTTATTGCTTAAAGTTGGTTCTTGGGTAAACGACCTTTGGAATTGATACTTTTTCATACCAATAAATAATGTAATCGGCAATGTATCCTTATTGTAATATGCGTATTACACAAGAAACATTGATGTTATAAAAATTAATTAAGTTTTATGTAAATAGCGTCAGGCTAGTATTGTAAACGACTTCACTAAAAATATAGTTCAAGGTATACTATGTACGGCTAGTAATATTTATTTTCAGCAACATCAAAAGAAGTTATATCAAATCCGCTTGTACTGGAATTATTTCTTCCTTTGCGGCTTTGCGGCTTTGCGTGAGCGAATAATGCAGTTCTGTTTCATTCATTTAATTGATAATTTGATTTTCTGTTTCATCCCTTTGATGAACCTGACATTATAAAAAGTAGGAAGTATAAATTTCAACCTTTAGAGAGATTTGTACTATTTTATAGTAAACTATACTCAAGATGGAGTATTGTGTAAATAATATGTGCTTAAAAACATAAATTCATAAATAATGATTAAATAGCGTAGAAACTGTGAATTATAGATTAAGGGGATAGCCAGATGAGTGCGAACGAAGAATATACTAACAGTAACCTTTTTATTAATTTGTCATCAGATAATCAAAACAAAGATTCACATAATTCTACAAGTAGCCGTACAGATTTTATGGAAACTAATAGTTTAGAGAAAGTAAGAGATATTCTGTTCGGCACTCAAATGCGGGAAGTTGACAAAAAAATTTCTCGCTTAGAAGAACGTTTAACTAAAGATTTTAATAACTTACAACTAGACACAAGAAAGCATTTAGATTCTCTAGAAAATTATATTAAGCAAGAAGTTGAATCATTGTCAGAAAAGATAAAACAAGAACAAAGTCAAAGAGAACAAGTTGTAAACGCACTTGCGGACGGACAGAAAAATATTAGTACTTCCTTAGAGAAAAAACTTATTGAATTTGACGAACAAAGTAGCGTAAAAGCGCGGGAAATTCGGGAGCAAATCTTCAACCAATCGAAAAATTTACATGACGAAATACGACAAAAATATGAAGATATTTTAACTTTGTTAGAACGAGAAGCCCAAGAAATTAGACACGAAAAAACTGACCGCTCCACTCTTGCTGCATTATTTACAGAGCTAGCCATACGTTTAAATTCACAGCCATAGTATTTTTGTATTGTATATTTCCAATAAGTAAAAAAGCTGAAAGGCTCGTAGTAGCGCTTTAGCGCAAAAAGACTTTTAATCAAATTGGCGCTGAAGCGCTACTACAAACCTGGGTAGATTCATATTATGATAATAATTATAAATTACAGGATAGGGAATTTTTTTTTATGAGTAAAGATTCCAATAATGGAGTATCAAAAGAAACCCCTATAAATGGTAATAATAGCAATCTAGATAGCGAGCTAAATGAACTTATTGAGCTTCGGAGTATTTTGTTTGGTGTTGAGCCAACAAAACTGAATCACCTCTACGAACGTATCGAAAATCCATCAGTTCACTCTAACGATATTAGTCGTGTACTCCCAGAAGCAATAGTGCATCGTTCTAAGGAAGATGACCAACTGAGCGAGGCTTTAGTTTCAGTAATTGAAAAATCAATTGATGCTTCTGTAAAACGAGACGAAAATATTATTGCAGAAGCGATTTTTCCCATAATAGGTTCCGCAACCAGAAAGGCAATTGCTACAGCCTTCGGTGAAATGCTTCAATCTTTAAACGAAACCCTGGAGCATAGTTTATCACCAAAAAGCTTGGAATGGAGATTAGAAGCCACACGTACAGGAAAAAGTTTCGCAGAAATTGTACTATTAAGAACTTTAATTTATCGAGTGGAGCAAATATTTTTAATTCATAAACAAACGGGATTATTACTACAACATATATTAGCTCCCCAAGTAGCAGCACAAGACCCAGATTTGGTTTCAGCGATGTTGACGGCTATTCAAGATTTTGTCAAAGATTCTTTCCGGGTGAAAAAAGGAGAAGCATTACAAAGTTTAGAATTTGGGGAATTAACGATTTGGATAGAAGAAGGACCCCAAGCTGTATTAGCTGGTATTATTCGGGGAAACGCACCCCAAGACTTAAAATTAGTTTTTCAAGATGCAATTGAAAAAATACACCTCAAGCTAGGTGACGAACTAAAGTGTTTTACTGGAGAGACAGAAGAATTTATTGCTAGTAGACCTTACTTAGATGCTTGTCTTGAATCTCGTTATAAAACTCCCCCAAAGAAAAACTATACTTACGCATGGGCCTTATTAGGTACAATAGGTGTGGCTTTGGGACTATGGAGTTTTTTAATTAACCGACAGCAGGGTAATTGGAATGCTTTTTTAGATAAATTAAACTCACAACCTGGAATTGTAGTAATTAAAGCTGAGGAAAACAATGGAAAATACATCTTGAGAGGGATGCGTGACCCTTTGGCAAAAGACCCAAATACATTTATGCGGGAAGAAGATATTAACCCCGAAATTGTAAATAGTCAATGGAGGAGTTACATCTCTTTAGAGCCAGAATTAATTACTCAAAGAGCTAGAAAATTACTCAATGCACCAGATACTGTATTATTAAACGTAGACAAAAACGGAACCTTACTTGCCACTGGCTCTGCATCGGCTAAATGGATTTCTCAAGCAAAGGAAACGTGGCATTATATTCCTGGAGTCAGTAAATTTGAATTCAAAAAGAATCAAGATTCAAATTTAACTAAAGTAGAATTATATAAAAAACAGATAGAAAAAGAAATGCTTTTTTTTAGAGACGGAACGACTGAATTTATACCGGGTCAAGAGCAGAAACTTAAAAAAATCATACCGAAAATACAGGAAATTTTAGAAATAGCTCCATCAGTGAGCAAAAGAGTACGCATTAATATTGTTGGACATGCAGATACACTTGGCACCGAAGAAACAAATATAATCCTCAGCCGAAACCGTGCCAATAAAGTATTTTCTTATTTTTCTTCCTCAGGAATTAATAGCAAAAGTTTTACCATTGCAGGTGTAGGTACTAGTAATCCCTTGAGCAGTGGATTGACGGAAGCAGATAAAGCGGCTAATCGTAGGGTATCTTTCACAGTGTCATTAACGGATATCCGTAACTAAGGAATATTTATGCTTCAGAAAAAAATTTGTATGGTAGGTGCTTTTGCGACAGGTAAAACTAGTTTAGTATCAAGATTCGTTTTTAGTCTTTTTTCAGAAAAATATCTGACTACGGTGGGTGTAAAAATTGATAAAAAAGCATTAGATGTTAAAGAACGTAATGTAAATCTAATATTATGGGATTTGTACGGAGAAGACGAATTCCAAAAGATAAGATTATCATATTTACGTGGCTCATCTGGCTATTTATTAGTAGTAGATGGCACTCGTCGTAGCACTTTAGAAAAAGCTTTTAGTTTACAAACAAGAGTAGAGGAGACAATCGGAAAAGTCCCTTTTGTACTTGTACTTAATAAATGGGATTTAACTGACGAATGGGAAATTGATAATACTGAAATTGATGAGATAGTGCAAAAAGGTTGGACAGTGATGAAAACCAGTGCTAAAAACGGTTTGGGTGTTGAAGAAGTTTTCCATACTCTTGCACATAAAATAGTGGAGGGATAAATGCAAGATATCCCCATCGCTGTGATGGTTTATCTTCTCTATTTTTTAATAGAGAAACGCTCTTTAGCCTATCTTCTGGTAAAAAAGGATGGTAGTTTATCAAACTGGGGTGGTCACTTATCTGTATATGGGATTTCTAATTTACAGAAAGGTCGAGGTGTTGAAGAACAAGTATTTTTTTTAGAAGGACTGCTACCCATTGACGATTTTCCTGTATTTTTGCCACGAATGAAAACAGAAGAAGGAATTTGTGCAGATGTTCATATTTTTTCTTCTCAAGAAGGTGATTGGGTATTATTTTTAGATGCTACCTTAGATGAAATTCAGTTATCTTCCTTTCAGCAAGATGCAAATGGCTTTTGTTTATTGGAAGAAAAATTGACTAGAATATTAAGGGAGTAATAAATAATAACTATATAAAAATTAAATTATAATCATTATAAATATTTATCTTTCATTTGAAAAATTCGTCAGTGGTTATTATTTTTTATAAAAACTAAATTTACTTACGGTTAATTTATCCTATCAATTAGGTTGCAATAATATATGACTGATTATATCACAGGAAAACTGTTCGTTGCATTAAATATTTTAGTGCTAAAACGAATTGATGCTGGCTGTTTTCAGATTTTGGAAAATATGCCAAGTTGGTTGAATAACTTTTGTGCTCGCAAAGTAAGACCAGGGATGAAGATATTAATACCAGAGGAACAATTTCCTTTCATAGAAAACTTTCTATTTGATGCAGAAGCTTTTTGGGAAAATAACTTAGAGAATCAGCAAAAAAAACCACTTAAATCGGGTTTGTGGACTGACTATGATTTACGAGGTCAAGAATATCACTTTGAAGCCTCTGCAGTCTGTTTGGATGATGAAAAAATTCTTTTAGTAGAATGGTTAGAAGAAGATTACGAAGAAAAAAGAAATTTGATACAAAAAGCAAGAGAAAACAGTTTAACATACGAGCATTTGTTGAAAGAAAATCAGAAAAAAGATGTTTTAATTCATTGTATAATACATGATATAGCTGGGCAATTAAGCGGAATTAATTGCTGTTTCGCTTTATTAGAGCTAGAGAATTTAACTCCAAAAGGTAAAGAACGCTTACAAATAGGTAGAAAGCAATCTATCAAGCAGGAAATATTAATACGAGAAATTTTGGATGCATTTTCAACTGAGGTAAAATCTTTAGAAAATTTTCAAGTTGAGCCGTTTAGCGCACCAGATGTACTAATTTCTGCACAAGAAGTAATTCAATTTTTGACTCCTAGTTTTGCTCTAGGAAAAGTCGAGCTAAAACTTGCTGATGATGTAGATACCGCACAGAACTGGAAAGTAATTGGCGATAAATCTCGTTTAGATAGAGTACTTTCTAACTTAACAGAAAACGCATTACGCTATAGTCCAGCAGAATCTACAGTCACAATAGGTTTAAAACAAGATGGAGACTATATTCTTGTTAGTGTAGAAGATACAGGCGAAGGAGTTGCACCCGAATTACAAAATAACTTATTTGAAAAATTTTCTCAAGGAAAAGGTAAATCAGGAAAAGCTGGTTTAGGCTTATATTTCTGCCGAATAACTATTCAACGTTGGGGTGGTACTATTGGTTATTCGTCTCGACCTGAAGGTGGTTCTCGATTTTGGTTCCGTTTGCCAAAACCGGGAAGTATTGACGGTTGAATGTTGACTGTTGACTGTTGACTGTTGACGGTTAATATACAATATAAAAAACATGTAGAGACGTTACATGTAACGTCTCTACATTATTATCTATTATTTTGTCGATGTGTGTAATAAAAATTGCAGCGTTTAGCTGTCAACGGTCAACAGTTAACAGTTAACCGTTAACAGTCAACTAGTAGCTAATAAAATGCAGCACGTCACGCAGAACGCTATAACCTGCTAAGTCCCAAACTAAATAAGTAGGTGGGCGGGAAAATTTATAACTATGTAACGAAAAGTTAACCTGAACGGTTAGAGTCAAATTTGACACGTTGCGTACTGTAGTTAGCTTTTTCTCCTCTAGCTTTAACGCCGTCAATCA
>JAESGU010000052.1_pt1 | contig 102079 bp, 89 predicted proteins | sample 9266271 | NCBI WGS metagenome assembly JAESGU01 (sample SAMN15740544, study PRJNA653495) | algae metagenome | isolation source: Scytonematopsis contorta HA4267-MV1 and co-occurring heterotrophs from mud... | place: USA: Palolo Valley Trail, Honolulu, Hawaii | collected 2009-07-25 | reverse complement strand
ATGGTGAAATATAACCGGGTTCCTATTATGGTGAAATATAACCGGGTTCCTATTATGGTGAAATATAACCGGGTTCCTATTATGGTGAAATATAACCGGGTTCCTATTATGGTGAAATATAACCGGGTTCCTATTATGGTGAAATATAACCGGGCGGGCAAGGATGCCCACCCCACAAGATTTCACAGAGTTTTTTTTCAAGTTGTAGGGATTGCTTTAAATTTGAATTTATAATTTTGAATTTTTAATTATTTTGATATGCACCTAAATATTTTATATCGCGGTTCATTAATCAGTTGTAACTACGGTTGCGAATATTGTCCTTTCGCAAAACGTCAGCAAACAGCCGCAGAATTAGCTATAGATAAACAAGCATTAGAACGCTTTGTTAATTGGATATCCGAAAATCCTCAACACCAATTTTCTATACTATTTACTCCTTGGGGAGAAGCCCTTATTCACCCTTGGTATCAGCAAGCGCTGATAAAATTAACCAAGATGCCGAACGTTAACAAAGCAGCAATTCAAACAAATCTCTCCTGTCAGCTAGATTGGGTAGAGGAATGTAACAAAGATAAACTAGCACTTTGGGCAACCTTTCATTCAGAATGGGTTTTGTACGACCGCTTTTTAGCAAAATGTTTTGAACTCGATAAAAGAGGAATTAAATTTAGCACCGGAGTAGTGGGTTTTCCCAAATTTAAAGAAGAAATAGCATCCTTACGTCGCGATTTACCAGAGCATATTTATTTATGGATTAATGCTGTCAAAGCAGAACTACCAAATTTATCTCAGGAAGACCGAGAATTTTTCCAATCTATCGACCCTTTATATGAATTAAATACGCAACATTATCCCAGCTTTGAACGTTCTTGTCGTGCGGGTGAATCAGCAATTTCTGTTGATGGTGATGGTACAATGCGACGCTGCCATTTTATTAAAGAACCCATTGGTAATATTTATGACCCTGACTGGTCAGCAGCTTTGTTCGATAGACCTTGCACAAATCAAACATGTCACTGTCATATTGGTTATGTTCATTTAGATTATTTAGAATTAGACAAAGTATTTGGTTCAGGTATTTTAGAAAGAATTCCCAAATTGTAAGGAGAGAAAATATAAAATCCCAAATCCAAAATAGTTTGACTTATGAAATATCAACATCGGGGTGTGACAATTTGGCTGACAGGTCTGAGTGGTGCGGGGAAAACGACTATTGGTAAGGCGATAGAAAAGGAGTTATCTAACTACAATCAAAAAGTGACTCTTCTTGATGGCGATATTTTACGTCAAACCTTATGTAAAGGCTTAGGTTTTAGCAAAAGCGATAGGGAAGAAAATATTCTTCGTATTGCTTCTCTCGCAGATAGCCTGACTAGCGAAGGTTATATTGTTGTGGTTTGTGTAATATCACCGTACCGCGCTCAAAGGGAAATATTAAAACAACAAATCAAAAATTTTATCGAAGTATATGTTAATGCTCCTTTAGCGGTATGCGAAGAACGAGATGTTAAAGGTTTATACAAAAAAGCGCGTTCTGGAGAAATCAAAAATTTTACTGGTATTGATGACCCCTACGAGCCACCGTTAAATCCCGATGTTGAATGTAGAACGGATTGCGAAAGCGTGAATGAAAGTGTAAATAAAATTTTAGTAAAATTACATATTTAGCGTTTTTATTCATTACATATTGATTTAAAGGTAGAGACCTTACATGTAAGGTCTCTACATTTTTACGACATTTTTAAAATCATCAACCAACTCATGAGTTGCGAGGTGAATTAATCTAGCTTTAGGTAATTTTTGGATGAAAGCAGATTAAGTGACATCCTTACCAAAGATAGGTTTGATGTTGAAAATTTAGGTGATTCTAGTTAAGGTTTTCCAAGGAAATCTTGTTTGCCAACTTCTACACCACAGTGCCTGAGAATGTTATATGCTGTTGTCACGTGGAAATAAACATTTGGTAAAACAAAATATAAGAGAAATGGCATTCCTTGAAAAGATAAAGTGTTGTCGCGCATTTGTAAAGTAATTGTTCTTTCTTCAGAACCATCAATTTGTTCAGGCTTAAATGTATCTAAATAAGAAATGGTTTTCTGAACTCGTTCAATAAGTTCGGGAAACGTAGTTTCATTGTCCTCAAATTTGGGTGCTTCTACTCCTGCTAGTTGTGCGGCTCCTCTTTTTGCTATATCAGAGGCAATTTGTACTTGTTTTGATAATGGAAACATATCTGGGAATAGACGACTATTGACCAGCACAGAAGGGTCTATTTTTTTAGTTTCTGCGTATATCGCGCCTTTTTCAAGAATACCTATAAGATTGTTTAGCGTGCGAATAGACACTGGTACTGAAGCTTGATACATTGAAATAGACATTGATATATCTCCAAAAAAAGTTCCATCTTTGTTTACTTGCTGCTAAGCAAGCAGCAATCGTGCAGCTTGTTATCCTAATTTTTCTATGCGCTGCGCCATTGACTCTACCATTTTTTAGACACAGGCTAGAGTTTAACAACAGAAATGATTACCAAGTAAAGGTAACAGACTCGTCTAGAGCCAAGTAAAGTTACGGTTTGACAGGATGAATATATTCCTTAAGATAGAAAAAATCCATTTTGACACGATGACCCCGGAATCAACCCCTAAAAATAGTTAAAATAAACACAAGAGTCTGCATAAATTACTACGTTGTTATTAAGTAACTAAATTTAAGGGCAAGACCAATCATGAACATTCAAAAGGGCGATAGAGTTACAACCCCGAATGGATTAGGTGAAGTAATTGATGACCAGGTTTATAATGGACCATTTTCAATCTTATCCGGCCCAAAAATTAAAATAAAATTAGACAAATCAGGAGAAGCAAAAGACTTTGGTAAAGAAGATTTAACATTAGATACCAAAAAGCCAACCCAAAAAGAAGCAATAGATGCAATAGACAAAATTAAGGAACAACTTAATCAAATACCAAATATACCAACAAGAGAAAAGGGAGAATTACCCAATCATTTAGAATATCTTAAAGAAGATATCCAAGTTAACGACAAACTTAAACAACAACTGGGTCTGACGAATTTAGACTATGTAGATAAAACGCTTAAAGCAGTGAAAGAAACAAATCCGACAGCAACCTGTTGGAATGAAATAGAGTCTAATTTAAAAAAATTACAGTGGTGGAGTAGAACAAAATAACTGAGGTTTAGCTTTGTTAGAGTAAATGCATAAACAAGGTTAACAAAGAAATGTAGAGACTAAACATGTTTAGTCTCCACTATGACATGCTTAAGTCTCTAAATAAGTTTGTCTCAGTGCTTCCTCAATAGAACCCAAACGCTGAAATGAGCGTATCATCTCATGAGCAGGAGTTTCCCGCTTTTCCAGTAACACCTGTAAAGGAGTTAACAAATTAACATCCGGGTCACCAGCAAGTGCGATTTGAGCTACTTGTAAGGCTTGCATAGCAGTTGCAAAAATCTCTTCATTATCAAACCCTTCTTTAGCCGAGACTTGGTGTTTTTCAGCATCAGGAACCATTGCTCTACCAGATAAAGACTCATCTAACACAAGACCTTTAAGCAAAGCTAAGAGCGAAGCATACATAGAAAAATTAGCACAGCTATCAAAAGCCTTAAATTCGATACGACCAACTTCTGCTGGAATACGTGCAATTTTAGTCAATGAAGGGAAACTTTTAATTAATTGTTCTGGTTTCTCAACAAAAACCATCACAGCAGGTCTTTTGCCAGTCCGGTAAAATGTTCTTACAGATAACCCATCCCACAAATCTCCTTGATAAAACGGAGAACTATAACTAAAAGGGAGAATATAAGGGCTGTAATAAGTCAACTTTTGACCAATATCAATTACTTTTTCTATTGGTAAATCAGCCACAGATAAATTCAAATCTGGACCGTAAGTCAACATCGGAATATTAGCTGTTTGTTTCTCCGGAGAAGCCTGTCTCCGTTTTACTTCATAATTATTCAAAGGAGGATTTGGTTCAAATGCGTTGTGGTAAGGATTAAAACTGATTAAAACCGCAGTAAAACCAAATTGAGCAGCACTTTCTCGGAGTAAGCGGAAACTTTCTGACAATTCATTAATAGCACTAGCAATATCAGGATTGATGGTAGTTCTAATTTCTATACCTTTAGGAATACATTCCAAAACTTTCTCTGAATCTTCAAAACGTTCAAAGCCTTCAATATACCATCTTTTTTCCTTAATCCCTGCATCGCCTACACGTAACTGCGGATAGTCGCTTGCATAAATAGGTAATCCAGAAACAATTTGGTCAAAATCAACAAACTTTGTTCGCGTAAAATCTGCAAAGTTCCCTTCGGAATTAAGGAAAGCAACTTCATGTTCAATGCCAAAATAAAACATTTTAATTACCTTAATTACGAGGGTTTACTTGAATTGAACGAACTAAGAAGAAATAGAATTAAAAGCACTCTAATAAGCCAAAAGCTATTAAGAAAGATTAGCAAATACTTATAGAATGTGCTGTTTGCTAAGATACATAAGTATCACCTTAGTAATATACAGAGTTGCTTACTACCAGTTTTTTTACGCTGAATCCCATTTAACCCTAAACAAAAATCTTAAAAATCGTTAGTAGTAATAAACACTGATTTAAATTCCTTTTGCATGAGTTAATTTATCAAAATCATAATTAATTGCATTAATAATTTTAGCCAATTTTTGGTCTTGTATAATAGGTTCAGGTTGCTTAAACTCCTTTGTTTTAAATTAAAGAGGAATAAGTAGTATCTTTTGAATTACAACAAGTCTACTTTGGTTTCACTCATCAACCTCTCCCAAAATAAATTTACTTTCTCTATCCTAAACTTATTAGTAATAATTCTCAAGAAATTTAGAATAATTTTACATAATGGGAGGGAGTGGGGAATGGGGAGTGGGGAGTGGAGAGTGGGGAGTGGGGAGTGGGGAGTGGGAAGTTGGGAGTTTTGAATTGTTGAACCCATTAGTCATCGCTCAACCGTCAACAGTCAGCAGTCAACAGTCAACCGTCAACAGTCAACTGACAACCAGCAACGAACGAGTTTACTATAGACAAGACAAATTTTGAGGTGTATTTTTATGACAAGTGCCGCTCAATCGACTTTTAGTACCGAACAAATAACCGCTTGGCTGCGTGGACTACTAACTATTGCTTGGATTGATGGTGATTTTGACTCCCACGAAAAGGATTTAATAGGGAGTATTACCACGGAAGAATTAGCCCCTGGTCTGAAATTCGATTCTTTGGAAGTAATTACACCAGAAGAATTAGCAGCCGTTTTGGGTAAGGGCACACCCGTAGCCGAAAATTTCTTACGCACTGCGGTGATGGTGGCAATTGCAGATGGAACTTACTCCCCGAAAGAAGATGAACTATTACATAAATTGTGCCAAGTTTTGGGAGAACCAAATAATATATTGGAAGCATTGCGCCAAACTCTGGAACAAAAAGAACAAGTCCCAATCCCTTCTCCTAATATTGGGGGAACTGCTACACTAACTAAGCCACATCTCGACCCACTTCATCCCTTACGCGATTGGCTCGACGGTTTAGAAATGCATGACCCCAGAATAGCTCGCTTCCTGTGCAAAATGATACCTCCTCAATGTCCTTTTGAACGAGATATCAAACTATTCGGCAAAAAAGTAGTACACATTCCTCCATTATGTAAGCTTAACCCCATTTATGAACAACTTGTGGGTTTACGTTTTCGTGCCTTATCTTATCTAGCAGACGATTGCCATGAGGATGTTTCGCCATATATTTAGTTGGCTGTTGACGGTTGACGGTTGACTGTTGACGGTTGACGGTTGACGGTTGACGGTTGACTGTTGGCAACTCTTATTTGCTATTATTTCCGTATCTCGCAACTTACTAACGATATTTTAGTGTTCTAAAGAAACCTAGTTTACTTCATCTTGTTGAGAATAGTACAAAATATCAATACTCATACCAACAGCCAACAGCCAACAGTCAACAGCCAACAGTCAACCGTCAACCGTCAACCGTCAACAGACAAATTATGCAATTTATTGACCAATCAGATATTCAAGTAGAAGCCGGTAACGGTGGTGATGGAATTGTCGCCTTCCGTCGAGAAAAATATGTGCCAGCAGGTGGTCCATCTGGAGGTAATGGAGGAAAAGGAGGTTCGATATATTTTCGGGCTATGGAAGACCTGCAAACCTTGCTAGACTTTAAATACAAACACCGCTTTAAAGGCGAAAATGGAAGTCGTGGAGGTCCTAATAACTGCACCGGAGCAAGCGGTAAAGACCTAATTGTAGATGTTCCCTGCGGTACAGTTGTTTATAATGCCGAAACTGGCGAAATTATTGGAGATTTAACCGAACCTAGGCAAACTTTACTTGTTGCTGCTGGGGGTAAAGGTGGACTAGGTAACCAATATTTTTTAAGCAACAGCAACCGTGCTCCAGAGTATGCACTCCCTGGACTTGAAGGGGAAGTAAAATTGTTGCGTCTAGAGTTAAAACTTTTGGCGGAAGTAGGGATTATTGGATTACCAAATGCAGGGAAATCTACTTTGATATCCGCTCTGTCTGCAGCACGTCCAAAAATTGCTGACTACCCTTTTACCACGCTCATACCGAATTTGGGTGTAGTACGTAAACCTACTGGAGACGGTACGGTTTTTGCGGATATTCCGGGGTTAATTGAAGGAGCTTCCCAAGGTACGGGATTAGGACATGACTTTTTAAGACATATCGAACGTACTCGTGTGTTGCTACATCTTATTGATGCTACTAGCGAGGATGTTCTAGGAGACTACAACACAATTCAGCAAGAATTAGAAGCTTACGGACGTGGTTTACCAGAGCGTCGGCAAATTTTAGCACTAAACAAAATTGATGCGGTTGACAGAGAAACAGTAGATTTGGAAGCATTAGCAAAAGAGTTAAATCACATCTGTGACTCTAAAGTTTTTATCATTTCAGCCGTGACTGGTATGGGGTTAGACGACATGAAACAAGAAATTTGGCAGGTTCTTGATACGGTAAATGCAGAAGAAGCAAAAGAAACTGTTTTGATTTAGGGAGTGGGGAGTGGGGAGTGGGGAGTGGGGAGTAGGGAGTGGGGAGTGCCACTTCGGCTTGCATCTTGCTCGCTTGTTCTCTTACAGAAGGGAGCAAGCTGCTCTTAGTGTGTATCTCCCAATTCCCACTCCCCACTCTCAATTCCCCACTCCCTACTCCCAATTCCCCACTCCCCAGTGACGATAGACTTAGACGGAGATTATACTTATTGGCTGAGTACTTCTTAATACTTGTTATTCAGGGAAACTTAGTTAAATATGTTACATAAATCACTTACGGTAGTTTTGGGAGTGGCAACAGCTGCCGTTGTAGTCACAGCGGCAACACCTGCTCAAGCACAGATGGTAATGGCTAAGATAAAATCAGGTGTGACAAGTGTTTCTCTTGATTTACCGTTACTAAAGTCTTCGGGTTTGAATCTTAGAAGTACTTCCAGCAATGTAGCGAAGCCTGCATCATCAGATTTTATTGTTGGTTTCAACATTACTTCAGACAGTAATTTTACTTTTATTGGTGAAGATAAATTTCGTTATCTTGGTGGCACAATCGAACATCTTGGCTCCGTAACTTTTAATAAGGGTTTAACTGTCGGTAATTTTTCGATAGGATTTGACCAGTCACGCATTAATAAAATCACTAGTGGTTTCTTTGTCAAAGATACTCTCAAAGATTTTGGTGATGTTTTGTTTGATATTGGTAACCTTGTTCCACAGTTTAAGGACAAAAATTTGAAAATTTCGGGGGATTTGTTAGTGTCACCAGAACTTGCGAAGTTACTGGGTAGTTCTAAATTAACTTCTGTAAAGGTTGGTAAAACTCAAATAGATGTTATCACCAATGCAAGACAAATACCAGAATCTACTGCTGTGTTAGGATTACTAGCTGCAGCAGGTGTTGCAGCCGCAAACAAAAGAAGGTTAGGAATGGCTAAATCTTAACAAACCATCGTCGCTGATACATTCCGTAAGCGACAGCCCACCATAATAATAATGTGACGATGGCAAAGAGTAGCGAACCATTCATTGCACCAGCCCAAGATGCAAATAAATTGTCATAAATCCACTTATAGGTATGGGGTGCATTTTCCCCTGTACCTATTTTCCATCGCACTAAAATTCTAATTAATAATACCGAAGCGACAAATATGGAAATCGCGTTTAAACCCATTATCTCAAAAGGTTTACCCCAACGTCGTATGCGTCGCACTTCAATTAATTCATAACAACCCGCTAGTAATATTAAAGCCCAACCTGTAGAAAAAACTACATAGGAACTTGTCCACAACTTTTTGTTAATTGGAAATGCTATATCCCATATTCCACCGACTACTAAGCAACTTAGACCAAACATGACTAAATCCATACTAGTTGTAGAATTCACTGGATTTTTACGTATCCATTGCCCTGTAAAGTAACCAGCAAGCACGCTAACCACAGCAGGAATAGTACTGAAAAGTCCCTCTGGGTCACCCATATTTTTAAAACTACCATGAAGATGTTCTTTAGGAATCACCAAACGGTCAACAAAGGAAGCGAAATTTCCTTCAGGTGTTAGCACTCCTGCACCATAACCAGGTAATGGTACGTACATCATTAGTAACCAGTAGCCAATTAGTAATGCTCCCGCAAATAGCAATTGTCTTTTTTGAGGTATTAGGAGAATAGCCAAAGATGCAAACAGGTAACTTAAACTAATGCGTTGTAGTACCCCCATGTAGCGAAGAGTACTTAAATTAAAAGTCCAAGGACCCTTATTCCAAAAACCATTGATAAATAATCCTAATAAAAAGAGAATAGCAGCACGACGAAAAATTCGCCAATAAACAGCAGAGGTTGGCTTATTACCTTCAATGTACTTCGATAGCGAGAAACTCATCGCCACACCAACAATAAATAGAAAAAATGGGAAAACAAAATCTGTAGGTGTCCAACCGTTCCACTCAGCATGGAGTAAGGGAGCATATACATTAGGTTCGGCAACACCTGCCATGTTGACAAGAATCATACCAGCAATGGTGATACCGCGAAAAACGTCAAGGGAAGTAAGGCGCATAAAGTTAATTATATTTCCCGAAAACGACGGTAAAGTCAACTTAAAAGAGCCACATAACAAGTTAAAATTTGTTAAGAAATTAAAAATTTAAAACTTAGTTATGGCTATCAAAGTTGGCGATACAGCTCCTGATTTCACTTTAGTTTCCCAAAATGGTTCAGAAGTTAGTTTAAAGAGTTTTCGCGGTAGACCCATTGTTCTTTATTTTTATCCCAAAGATGACACTCCTGGTTGCACGGCAGAGTCATGTGCTTTCCGTGACCAGTATGAAGATTTTACATCTGTAGGTGCTGAAGTAATTGGTGTTAGTGGTGACTCACCTGAATCCCACAAAAAATTTGCTGCAAAATATCAGTTACCTTTCACACTTCTAAGCGACCAAGGTGACAAGGTACGCAGTTCCTATGGAGCAAAAGCCATGTTTGGTTTATTTCCCGGACGTATTACCTACGTAATTGATGCCAATGGGGTCGTGCAATATATTTTTGATTCAATGTTTGATTTCAAAGGTCACGTAGAAGAAACAAAGAAAATTTTGCAAAAAATGAAAGTAGCGTAGAGATGTTACTGTCTAATAAATGCCGTTTTTGTAGAATAAATCCTAATAAAACGGCATTAGATGTTACGACAATTCGCAATTCGCCATTAACGATTAGCAATTAGCAACACACCTTCAAAAATCGTAGCCCCCTCCCCGCGTGCGGGGTAGGGGGTTGGGGGTGGGGTTTTATTTATTTAGTGTGAGATTTCTCCATCATTATCAAATTGGGTTGAGACCCTTTACCATTCTTACCGTTACCATTACTATGACCATTGCTGTGGCCGTTACCATTAGTATGATTACTGCTTTGACGCGGTTGAATCACACCGTAACCACCGTGGTTACGTTCATAAATTACGTTTATCTCATTAGTCTCTGAATTCTGGAACATAAAGAAGTCATGTCCCACCATTTGCAATTGCTCCAAAGCTTGGGCTATTGTCATCGGTGGCATAGCAAAATATTTTGTGCGGACGACTTCTTCCGGTAGCTCAACAGTGCGGTCACCAATCAAATCCGTAACCACTGACTCTTTTACAACTTCTTCAATGCTGGATTGAGCTTGAGTTTTCTTATCATTACGCCGTTCTTTAAATTTACGCAACTGGCGGGCTATTTTATCTGCGACTAAATCAATACTAGCGTATAGGTTCTCGCTGCTTTCCTCGGCGCGGATGACGCTACCATTGGCATAAATAGTAACTTCCGCAGCTTGCTTGGGAGTTATTCGGGGATTGCGAGCTACGCTAAGATGAACATCCACTTCGTTTGTCAGGTTTTGAAAGTGACTAACAGCCTTCTCTATTTTTTGATGCACGTATTCGCGGATAGCGTCTGTGATTTCTATATTTTTACCGTGGATGACAAGCTTCATGTAAACTCTCCCGCTGGATATACAACGTGTAATTCAATTTGATAAAAAAAGTAATTGCGGTAAGAACTATGGTTACTGCTAAAAAAAGTAATGCCAATATAAATTCCCAAATAAATTGCAAATTTTTGGCGTTTACTGGGCTTCACCAAGTACTCTTGAAGTTGCTAAGCAAGCAATAACCAATTTTTGGCAATGAAACAATTACGAAAGGTAGTCATTGTCTCCCATCAGCCAGTACATTAGTTTCATTTTTCTTGGCGTGATGGTTCTTGTAGAGAATTCCTCCCAACAGCATTTAGCTTATATATTCAAACTAGCATTTTGTATTATCGAAAACCGATTTCCTTTACGTTCCTTTAGAATCCTTTGCGTTGCTTGACATAATTTAGGCATAACTGGTTTATTTGAAATACTTTTTGTTCCCAATAGCGGTTGATTTTTAGAATGTTCAGTACTAACACTCTCGACCAACGCAAATGTTTACTATATAGCCAAGGATTAATGCAATACTTAGAAGCCCATACTTGGCAAAAATCGTTACAATCTCTTCGCATTCAAGACCCTAGTTTAGATGATGTGTTAATCTTGTTAGAACATCCACCTGTTTACACCTTAGGACAAGCAGCTAGTCAAGATTTTATTAAATTTGACCCTAGCGAAAATATTTACGAGGTACATCGTATTGAGCGTGGTGGAGAAGTGACATACCACTGTCCAGGGCAACTTGTGGGGTATCCAATTTTAAATTTGCAATATTATCAAAAAGACTTACATTGGTATCTGCGTCAACTGGAAGAAGTTATAATTAAGACATTAGCAATATATAAATTATCAGGAGAGCGTATACCAGGTTTAACAGGAGTCTGGTTAAAGGGACGAAAAGTCGCAGCTATAGGTATAAAAGTAAGTCGCTGGGTTACGATGCATGGATTTTCATTAAATGTATGTCCTGACATGAAAGGATTTGAGCGTATTGTCCCTTGTGGTATTAAAGATAAACCAGTAGCTAGTTTAGCTGAATGGATACCAGAAATTACTTGTGCTGAGGTTCGCTTGAGCTTAGCTAATTCTTTTACTGAAGTGTTTGGTGTGGAATTGGTAAGGGTTGACTGTTAACGGTTGACTGTTGACTGTTGACGGCTGACTAGGAGGCATAGGAATTTACTGATGCGGCATATAAGTTAAAAAAATAGTTTTTTTTTGGATTTTTCCGGTTTTGTTAAATTAATGTTGAATTGTTTAATAAAAATAGTTACATTAAAAGCTGGATTTATACTGAATCGAATTTTTTGTCAAATTAAGAAATATTTTATTTATAAGCTGTGACGACAAATGCATCGCGTTTTGATGACAATGAAACCGCCTTTGTTAATTCAGAGGTAAATTCAGAGGCGTATGCACCACCTTTATCACCCCTGAGAGATAATGACTGGAAAGCTTTACAAGCACTGTTTGAGAGGGAAGATGGTGACGAAATAGAGGCAGAAATTAAAGGTCGGCTAGTGCTTATGGTTCCAGAACCCTTGTGGGGGGATGAGTCTTACGAATTTTTGCAGGAATATCTTTGAATAATTTTGTGTTCAGAATTGTTTTAGCCTGCTGAGAAAAGTTCGTAATCTATCGCTTTGAGGATTTCTAAGAACCTCGCGAGCTACACCTTGTTCTGCTATTTTACCTGCATCTAAAAATATTACCCGATGAGCTACTTCTTTCGCGAATTGCATTTCGTGGGTGACGACTACCATTGTCATCCCATCTGCTGCTAGTTGCTGCATCACTTGTAATACTTCACCGACTAGTTCTGGGTCTAGAGCGCTGGTGGGTTCGTCAAATAGCATGATTTGTGGGTTCATGCACAAACTGCGAGCAATCGCTACTCTTTGCTTTTGTCCACCGGAAAGTTGTTCGGGGTAGGCTGATGCTTTGTCGAATAGTCCTACTTTTTCTAAATAAAATCCTGCTTGCTGAGCACTTTCTTTGCGGGATTTACTTAGTACTTTGCACGGAGCAAGTATTAAATTTTCTAATACTGTAAGATGGGGAAAGAGGTTGAATTGCTGAAATACCATCCCTACCTGTGTTCGCAGGTGTCGTAGCTGATGGTCGTTGAAGCGACGTTGGGATAATTCTATACCGTTGACGACTAAATTTCCACTGTCGATGGTTTCGAGACGGTTGAAGCAGCGCAGTAAAGTACTTTTGCCGCAACCAGAGGAACCGATAATAGAGATAACCTCCCCTCGCTTTATTTCTCCGCTAATGCCTTTGAGAACTTTAAGGGTGCCGAAGTTTTTTTCTATTTGTTGGAAGGTTATCGCGGGGGTGGGGTTGTTCATAGTTAACTAATTATAACCACGAAGGTGCGAAGGGCACGAAGAAAAAGAAGAAATGAAGATGAAAATTTTTTTTGGTCGGTTGCGTTTGAGTTTGGTTTTGGGATTGTGTTTTTTGCTACTTTTAGTGGGTGGTTGTGGTGATGGGGGTGCAATTTCTGGAAATGTTAGTGGTGAGGGAAAAACTTTACGGGTGGGAACGGAGCCGGCTTTTCCTCCTTTTGAGTTTAAGGGAGAAGGAGGAAAGGAACAGGGTTTTTCTTATGATTTGATGAACGCGGTAGCGAGTGCGGGAGGGTTTAAGGTTAATTTCCAGAGTATTCCTTTTGATGGTATTATTCCAGCTTTGAAAGCGAAAACTTTGGATGCGGCTATTAGTTCGATTACTATTACAGAGGAAAGGGCAAAGGCTGTTTCTTTTTCCCGTCCTTATTTTAAGGCTGGTTTGGCTATAGCGGTTAAGGCTAATAATCAGGATATTACTAATTTTGATAGTCTGAAAAATAAAAGAATTGCGGTACAAATTGGCACTACTGGAGCAGTGAAAGCGAAGAGTCTTAAAGGGGCAAAAATTCGCAGTTTTGATTCTGCTCCAATAGCTTTACAGGAGTTAGCTAATGGAAATGTAGATGCAGTAATTAATGATGCTCCTGTAACTTTATATGCTATTAGTGCAGGTAATCTGCGGGGTATTAAAATAGTTTCGCAACTTTTAACTGAAGAATATTATGGGATTGCAACAGGAAAAAATTCGCCGAATTTAGTATTAATAAATCAGGGTTTAGCAAAGGTTCTAGAAAATGGGACTTATAATCAAATTTATCAGAAATGGTTTAAAGCAGCCCCACCTCAGTTGCCGGAAAAGTTAGATTTTATTGATGATACTGCAACTGCTGGGGGATTGTCTAAATCATTAGATGTAATTTTAAAGTCTTTACCTATTCTCTTATTGGGTGCTTTAGTAACGCTACAATTAACAATCCTTTCAGGAGTTTTAGGTTTAATTTTAGGTTCCTTAGTAGGGATTACTCGTCTTTCTCAGATTAAACCTTTGCGGTGGTTAGCACGAGGCTATGTAGATTTTTTCCGAGGAACACCGCTCTTAGTACAAATTTTTATGATTTATTTTGGTATTCCTGCGATTGTTCAGGAATTAGGCTTTACTTTTAGTTTTAATCGTCTTGCTGCTGCTATTTTGGCATTAACTTTGAATAGTGCTGCCTATATTGGGGAAATTGTCCGTGGAGGAATTCAATCTATCGAAGTTGGACAAACAGAAGCTTCACAGTCTTTAGGATTGAATTCTGTACAAACAATGCGTTATGTGATTTTCCCTCAAGCGATAGTACGCATGTTACCACCTTTAGGGAATGAGTTTATTAGTATGTTAAAGGATACTAGTTTAGTTGCGGTTATTGGTTATGAAGAATTATTTCGTAAAGGGCAATTAATCGTTGCTGAAAATTTCCGCTCTTTTGAAATTTATGCAGCAGTAGCTTTAGTTTATTTATGTTTGACACTATTTTCTTCCCAAGCCTTTAGCCGTCTTGAAGCTTGGATGAATCCAGTTAAACGTAAAAATTGAACTGTAGAGATTAAACATGTTTAATCTCTACATCCTGTTATCGGGTTATCAACAGGTTACGTATGTTATTGGCAAATTCAATTGCGATTTGCCATTTCTTCTGTCTTGGATTCTGACTGGTTATTAAAAGATAATTGAGCGGGGAATTCTAGAGCTTGGTAGTTAGAAGCTTTTGCTGCTTGAGCTTGACGGTAACGACGAGACAAAATAAATGCCCCTGAACCAATTAAACTGCTCCCGAAGATTATTCCACCAAGTGTTTTAGCTATTTTGTAACCTTTTGCTGTATAGGAAGGTGTGCCACCCAAGTTATCTGGTCTTAGTTGAGATTGCTTGGAGAACGGACAAGCCTCTGCTGAACTTCCAGAAAGAACAAATACACCACTGCTAATTGCTACAGTGGAGATAATTGCCAGTAAGAGTTTGTTAGTTTTGGTAGTCATACAATGTGTGGAGATGAAACTGTATTGGATAATTAAGTATTGAGAATTGTATCTATTCTCAACTTTTACTCAATATAGTCTCAGTGCATCAGCTTAGCAACCGAGTATCCAGCAATTAAGCATAAGGATAAATAAGGATTAGCATTATATAAAGCGAAGATTCTTAATAGGACGAGTCCAGAATGAACTTTTTAACTTACCTCATGCATTTAGCAGGCTCTGGTGCAGTAGCATATTATTCTGCTTTACAAATTCGTGATACCAAAACCCGTCCTAATGTTCTCGCCGGTTTTCAGCTTGCTGAGTCTGGCTCTGTACCTTTTTTAGCGGCACTTAGCGAACGTGCTGCTGCTGAAGGTGACGTTTGGTTGGCTGAAAAGCTCGCAGCGCACTCGTCTGACGAAACTCGGCATGGTCAAATTTTTGCTCATGCTTTAAAACAGATTAATAAACAGGTAATAGATTTTAAAAATCTACCTAAAAATACTGATGAAAAAAAGTCAGAAGGTCGCAGTCCCTTTTTCAACTCTTACTTTACGGGTTATACGCAGGAGCAATTAAAACCTGCTGTTATCGAATGGGATGTGTTTATGGGTAGCACTTATATTTTGGAGTTGGATGCCAGTAAAGACTTTGAACGTATGGCAAAGGTATTACCTGATAGTGACCCAAACAGTCGCAATCTGAAATTGGGGATGTTAAGTATTGCTAAGGATGAAACTGGTCACGCGGCTTATCTTTATGAAGCAATGAGACGGCGAATGTCTAGTAGTGATGCAGAAAAATTAATAGATGATTGGCGTCAGCGTAAAGTGAATGCGATGTTAGCTTTCGCTAATGATTTGTTGCAGCGCAAAGGTCAAAGCCGTTCTCTTGTTCAGGATGGAGTTCCGGTTGAAGACGATGCTGAATTAATGGCCGCTTAAATTCAAATTTGAGACAAATAACTTCTAAATTAAAAAATCTCTAATCCTCTCTTGTGGGGTGGGCATCCTTGCCCGCCCTGTTCTTGTTCTAGGCTATGGAGACTAGCCACTCTTGGTGGTACATATTTGGACATTTCCATGAAAGTTAACTACAACTCATTATAGATGAGATGTCATACTTGTTCTGGAAATGTCATTGTTTTTGTGCTTCTAGTAATAACTCTTACGCATTTGCGAACATCGACAAAGTTATTAGCACTGCCGTTATTCCTGCAACCCAAAGTGCCAATGCTCCCCAGCTAGCAGAATCTTGTTGCAATTTTTGAGATATATTATTAAAAAAGTTGTTGCGGACTGTCATATTAAACCCTCCGGTTATCTCTTATTTGTTCAGCTTGGAAGCTTCTAATTACGGCTAATGAGTATTTACACCCAGGATTACGTCAAATAATTTGAACGTTTAATTTGAACGTTTTTTGTAGAAACGGTATAGATTTGCCATCTACAAAAAGAAACAAATGTTTTACAAAAAGTTTTGGGTTAACTTTAGATTAACTAGATGTAATTACTTAATCTTTTCACAACAGAAACTACTTCCTGAGAAATCGCTACATTTCGCAAAAATACTTAAAGTTTGTTAATAATAGAGACGGAATATATTAATTCTCCCCACTATAAAAACTAAAAATAATGGCTAAAAATATTAATAAACTTCTTAACGAACTCGCAGCACAAGAAAATGCATTATCCTCAACTCAATTTGTTGCCCCCTGCGTGCGGGGTGGTAAAGTAAAAACTAGGGTCGGCGGTATCGTTTACACTTTTTCCCCTAAACCACGTGACTTTGAAGGGTGGGGTATTTTCCAGCCGGAGAACGAAAAGACCGCAATATATCTTGAAGAACCAAGTTTGCCCCAAATTGCCGAATATTTACAACAATTTAAATCTTTACGTTTAAGACTGGCTTATCAATTACAAGGACAAACTTGGTTAGCATATCCGGTAAATGAAGCCGATATGCGTCAGCGTTGTGGATATTGTAAACCTGTACCTGTCCATTTAGTTACCGATGCTGCGCGTTTTGAAGTTGTCATAGTGCGTACCGATGGTCTAACTTGCTGGTTTGACGAGTGCGATCGCCGTGCGGATTTGTTGGTGACAGAGAAATTGAGAGGGGAACTAAAAAAAGTAACCCAGCCGAAAGAACTGCAATTCAAAGGTATGACACCAGAAATGCGGACGCTATATGACCTAGTATCCCAACGAGCAGAAGAGTTTAATCCATTAAAAAAACAATTAAAGCAACAACAGGAGGATGAAGCACGGCTAAAAGGAGCATTGCAAATGGGGGGTGGACAGTTACAGGAATTTCGCGATAGAAAAGACCATTGGGTTGTAGAATGGACAACCTCAGATGGGGAGCGTCATAGTAGCGCGATTTCCAAAACAGACTTGACCGTAATGAGTTCGGGAATTTGTTTAAGTGGTGAAGACCAAAAATTTGACTTACAATCGTTGGTTGCCGTTGTAGAAAAAAGATTTGAGGATGGGGAATAGGGAATGGGGAGTAGGGAGTGGGGAATGGGGAATGGTGTAATTATCAATTAGCAATTACCAATTAGCGATTACCAATTTTCTATGTCCGTATTTTTTCACGAGCAATTACATCGTACCTCCAGTGTCATGACGAAGTTACGAGACTTTCCTGTCACTATATGTGGTGGGGGTGCATTAGGAGCGAATATTACCGAGAGTCTTGCGCGTTCTGGCTTTGGTAAATTAAAAGTAATAGATAGAGACCGCATCGAAGAGCGGAATCTTTCAACTCAACCTTACTACCGTTCCGATGTTGGGGCATACAAAGCCAAAATTATTACAAATTCTCTATATCGTGCTCTGGGTGTTAATGTTGATGGCCAAAGTAAAGAATTAACACCAGATAATGCAGGACAGTTATTAAAAAGTAGCGCCTTAGTTATTGACACTTTTGATAACAGCACTAGCCGTCAAGCCGTTAAAGATTATTGCATGACTTCCGATTTACCTTGTCTTCATGTTGGCTTAGCTAGTGATTACGCGGAAATAATTTGGAACGAAATTTACCGAGTACCTTCCCCAGCGAATGATGATGTTTGTGACTACCCTTTAGCACGTAACTTGGTCACCCTTACTGTGAGCGTCGCTTGTGAAGTGATTATCAATTTTATTGCCACAGAACAAAAAGACAGTTTTACAGTCACCCTAGGTGATTTCGCAATCAAACCATTCAACCTGCTGTAGAGACGCGATTTATCGCGTCTCCGTATATCGCGTCTCCGTATATGGATTTCCGTATATCGCGTCTCCGTATATGGATTTCCGTATATCGCGTCTCCGTATATGGATTTCCGTATATCGCGTCTCCGTACATGGATTTGTGTCTTTGATAATAATCTTAGGTTATCCTGCTGTTGTCCTTTGTATAGTGAGCTAGTATCATAGATACTATTTAGTTCTAAGTACCTATAAATAAAAAATATGGCTTGTCACAAGCTGAAATTTAGTAAATTCTGATTTGCAATTAAAGATTTATGGAGCAAAGTCAGCAAGGAGAACGCCACGAGGCAGATAAAGATTTTCTTAAGTCTCTAGAGCAACTGGAGGGAATATTACAAGAAGAAAATCCTCCCACGGAAGAAAAGTCGGATACACAGGAGAAAAAACCTCAACCTAAACCTCAACCTAAACCTCAACCTCAACCTCAACCTCAACCTCAACCTCAACCTATTAGCAACTCTAAACCCAAGGAAGCCGAATCGAAACTGGAAATAGACTTAGACGCATGGGAAGATGCCATAGCGGATATTGAACAGTATCTAGCAAACAACAGTAAAAATAAGAATCCATAGCCAATCAACAGTCAACAGTCACCAGTGACCAGTCAACCGTCAACCCCTAACCTTCTGCCGTTGCGCTTCAAATAGCATTAAGGCAGCAGTGATTGCCACATTTAATGACTCCACCCCAGGAGTTAAAGGAATTTTTACTTGTAAATCAGCCATTGCTGCTAATTCTTTTGATAAACCTGCGCCTTCATTCCCCAGCAAAATAAAGCTGGGCTTCTTCCAGTCTACTTCCCAATAGGTTATATCGGCACTCGGTAACGTCGCAATTACCTGCATTCCTGCTTGTTTCGCCTGTTCTGTTGTCACTTTTAAATCTTCACTTACTGACATTGGTACGCGGAACCATTGCCCTGCTGAAGCTCTTAAAACTTTAGGGTTATCTAAATCGACGCTATTTTTACTGACGCACAACCCAGAAATACCGGATGCTGCGGCAGTGCGAATCATTGTCCCTAAATTACCTGGGTCTTGTATTGTTTCTAAAGCTAAAACCAAATCGGTAAAAGGTACTTCTGTTTTTTGAAGGTTTCGTTCTACAATTGCGACGACTCCATCTGGTTGTACTGTAGTCGCTAAAGCAGCTAAAACGTCTTCGCTGACAATTTCTGCTCGTTGGCATCTTGATACAGCATCTTCCCAGAACTGAAGATGATTAGCTTGCCATTGAGGAGTGCAGCACAATGTCACTATTGGGTAGTTAACCGCACAGGCTTCTTCTATTAGGTGCGTCCCTTCCAGTAAAAATAACTGTTGGCTGTGACGCTCCTTGGCGGAGTGCAATTTTCTGATTTGCTTGACTAAGGTATTTTGTAAACTGGTCAGCACCGCTGTTGGGGAGTGGGGAGTGGGGAGTTGTGGATAAAGAATTAATTTTTTATATATTAATTCTTAGTACCATAATCTTTTATGCGGAACCCGGGACTTGAACCCGGAAGCCTTGCGGCACATGAACCTGAATCATGCGCGTCTGCCAATTCCGCCAGTTCCGCTTGCGTATTGGATTTAAAGAACTTTATTAGTATTACTGAATTATTTAGTTTTGTCAATGGATAATTCTATTTGTTTACTAAATTTGACCTAACCCCCCAACCCCCCTTCCCTACTAGGGAAGGGGGGCTAAGAGAAAAAAGGTTTTTTGGGGAATTTTAGGGTGTGTAAATATGTGTAATTTGTCGTCTGTATTAAGTCCTGTGTGGCGTCAAATTTCTTGGTTTAAGTTGTATTTCCCCCTTCCCTCGTAGGGAAGGGGGTAGGGGGGTTAGGTCAGAGAAGTTGATATTTTTATCATTTTGACTTTTAATTGCTACTCTTGAGATTGCAGCAAAGAAAGTAACTTCGTCAGTTTGTAACATCAAAATGTAGACAAATTATTTCTTTACTGTAGAATCAAAACCAACTTAAAACTTACTTCGTTCCTGATTATTGGAGGAGGGCGTATTAATCCTTCTAGCGGTTTACCAGATGCCAAGCTTTCGTCTCATGCGGACTCCTCAGTCTTGCAAATTTGGGGTGGGCATCCTCTGCGCGGAAGCGTAAAAATTAGCGGTGCAAAGAATTCCGCACTAGTAATTATGGCTGGTGCGTTGCTTTGTTCTGGAGATTGTCGTATCCGTAATATTCCTGATTTGGCGGACATTAAGTCGATGGCTGAAGTAATATCAGCTTTTGGTGTTCCTTTAAAACTTGAAGGCGATACTTTAGATATTAATGCTCGTCATATTGCGACTTCAAAGGCGCCGTACGAACTCGTAACCCAACTCCGGGCAAGTTTTTTTGCTATTGGGTCAATTTTGGCACGGTTAGGAGTGGCGCAGATGCCTTTACCTGGTGGCTGCGCTATTGGGGCGAGACCTGTTGATTTGCATGTCCGAGGACTGCAATCGATGGGTGCTGAGGTGCAAATCGAACATGGGATTTGTAATGCCTATGTTCCTGGGAGTAATAATCGATTAAAAGGTGCCAAGATTTATTTAGATTTTCCTAGCGTTGGTGCTACGGAAACTTTGATGATGGCTGCGACTTTGGCAGATGGCGAAACGATTATTGATAATGCTGCGCGGGAACCGGAAGTGGTCGATTTGGCTAATTTCTGTAACGCGATGGGAGCAAAAATTCGCGGTGCGGGAAGCAGCACGATTACTATTGAAGGTGTTCGGGAGTTGCATTCGGTTGATTATCCGATTATTCCTGACCGAATCGAGGCTGGGACGTTTTTGGTAGCAGGTGCGATTACTCGTTCTGAAATTCTTTTGACATCGGTTGCTCCAGACCATCTGGAACCGCTAATTGCTAAGCTACGGGAAATTGGAGTGCCAATAATTCCAGAAGGGAATGACTGCTTGCGCGTTTTGCCAGCAGAAAAACTTATGGCTGCTGATATTGAAACATTGCCTCATCCAGGTTTTCCTACGGATATGCAAGCCCCATTTATGTCTTTGCTGGCTATGGCGGAAGGTGACAGTCTCATAAATGAAACTGTGTTTGAAAACCGCTTGCGTCATGCTTCTGAATTAAACCGTTTGGGTGCGGATATTCGTGTTAAGGGCAATATTGCTTTTGTGCGAGGAGTTCCGATGTTCTCTGGAGCACCTGTGTTGGCTACAGATTTACGCGCAGCCGCAGCTTTAGTAATTGCTGGACTCGCAGCCGAAGGACAAACCACAATTCAAGGGTTACGGCACTTGGATAGGGGTTACGATAGGCTGGATTTGAAGTTGCAGCAGTTGGGAGCTAAAATTTTGCGTGTTGGCAGCGAAGGTGAGGTTGCTTCTCCACCTGTTAGCGCTCATGCGGAAGTGTCTGTTTCTGGCTAAATAGTTTTGTTCCTCAGCTTGAATACCTAAAATTATATTTATCCATCTTGTGGGGTGGCATTCCGTGCCACCCATACCAACACAAGGTTTGTGATGGCAACCTCAGATAAACTAAAATTAATTATGCAGTTTAAATATGTTTTAACTTAGTACAGAAAATGTTGTAGAGAGGTAAGGATGGTCAGCATCAAAGAACTTATTGACGAGCCAGAACTACGACATATTGACAACCCCGATATAGAGGAGAGGTTTACTAGAAGCGGTGTGAGTTGGGAAACTTATGAAGCGCTATTAGGCAAACTAGAGGATAATTATCATTATCGTGTAACTTATTTGGATGGAATATTAGAAATAGTGTCTCCTTCTATTAGACATGAGAATTTTAAAACAAATGTGGGTACGCTGCTAGAACGTTTTTTTTACAGCAAACGTATTCGTTATGTGCCTATGGGGAGTTCCATCTTTAGAAATAAAGCCAAAAAAGCTGGGGCAGAACCAGATGAATGTTACTGCATAGGAGAAGCGAAGAAGGTTCCCGACTTAGCTATAGAAGTAATTGTTACTAGCGGTGATGTTAGTAAGCTGGAAATTTACAGACGTTTAGGAGTCACAGAGGTTTGGTTCTGGAAGCAAAATCAGCTATTTCTTTACCACCTTAGAGATAATTCGCTTCAGGAAACAGCTTCTGTTTTTACTAAGACTCACGGTTACGAGCAAATAACTACAAGCGAGTTACTTCCCGAATTGGACATTTTATTGTTGGAGAGATGTATTTTAATTACAGATTCAATCCAAGCTGTGGATGAGTTTGAGCAGGGTCTAAAATAATTCGCAATTCGCAATTCGCAGTTCGCAGTTCGCAGTTCGCAATGGGGCAGAATATGGCGATTTGGTAAAAATGCTATAATCATTACAGTTATTTTGATTATTTTTTATTCTTTAAAGCCTCTACACCATGTCCTTCCTCAAAACTCAGTTGATTGGTCTCAAGGCAGATTCTTTTCGCCACCCCTTAGATTTGCAGGCTACCAAAGCACTGAAGCAGATTCCAGGGATAGATATGATGGTGCGAAATCTTTTGGGACCTGTGGCGGAACAAGTTTTTTATGTAGAAAATATTGCTTCTAGTGTGCTGGTCGGGGAACAACAACTTCCTGATATACATAAGTTGTTGTTGGATGCTTGTCAGATTTTGGATATGGAACCGCCTCAGCTTTATATCCGTCAGCATCCTGCGCCTAATGCTTATACTTTTGCGATGCGGGGTAAACAACCTTTTGTTGTGCTGCATACCTCGTTGGTTGATATGCTTACTCCTGAGGAAATTCAAGCTGTAATTGCTCACGAGTTGGGACATCTTAAGTGCGACCACAGTGTTTATTTGACCCCGGTGAATTTATTGATTTTAGCGGCTACGATTGTTCCTAATGTTGGTGCGTTGTTGGCTCAAAGTATTCAATCACAGCTTTTAGAATGGGTTCGTTGTGCGGAATTTACTTGTGACCGCGCTGCGTTGTTAGTTAGCCAAGACCCAAGGGTGGTGATGTCGGTGTTGATGAAACTGGCTGGGGGTTCTCCCACTTTGTCGAAACAACTCAATTTGGATGCTTTTATCGCTCAGGCTCGCGCTTACGATGATATTAGCAAGACGGAAATGGGGGAAATGGTTAAGGTCGCTCGCACTGCTCAACTCTCACACCCTGTGCCAGTACTGCGTGCTAGAGAAATTGACCGCTGGGCTGCAAGTAAAGATTTTGAGGGGTTGCTAAAAAATAATCCTATAGAGTATAATGATGTAGTTGCACCCAAGGGCGGGTGGCGAAACTGGTAGACGCAGTAGACTCAAAATCTACCGCCCTTATAAGGCATGAGAGTTCGATTCTCTCCTCGCCCACTATAATTAATGTAGAGACGCGATTAATCGCGTCTCTACTTTTGTTTTTAGGAATTACCAATTTTTAATTAATTTGCTGGAAAATAATATGATACCTAGCAATATCAAAAAAAGGGGTAAAGTCACTACCAAAATCACTATTACCAACCAAATTGACCAAACTCTGGCAGAAAGAGGATTCATCCCAACAGAACAAATACGCTCAATTACTTTAGATGATGTTTTAGTTGACACGGGAGCAACAAGGCTTTGTTTGCCTAAACATATTATTCTTGATTTGGGATTACCTTTTCAGGGAGAGGTAGATGTAAAAATAGCAACTGGATTACAAAAGGTTCGTGTTTTTAAAATGTTAAATCTTTCGGTTGAAGGGAGAGAAGGGGTATTTAATTGTATTGAATTACCTGAAGGTTCAGACCCTTTGTTGGGGTTAATACCTTTGGAAGATTTAGGTTTAGAGCCTGATTTACAAAATCAAAAATTGCGAGTTTTACCACTGGAAGGAAAAGATACTTATTTGATGGTTTTGTAATTACAGCAAATTTCAAGTTAGTGAAATACACAGGGGCGGGGCAAGAGAAAGCCCACCCCACAAGAGTTTGATATTAACTCTATGTACCTCATTTAGCTACAAACTGCTGTAAAGTCGCATCATGATTTTCTACAACGAGTTCTCTTAACTCTACGGATGCATTTGTCAGATGACTAAACTGCGGCTTACCCCGCTTTTTAGGTTGTAAATTTCCATCATTTTGTTGTTGCTTTACCAGCTTTTGGACTAAGCTTTTACTGACAGCAAATCTGATTGCCACTTGACGAATTGATATTTTCTCCTGAATATGTGCTAAAACTATTTTTTCTCGTAGGTCTATTGAATATGCTTTCATAAGAAGATAATATTTGTATCCTTAGTGTACCTCATAACAGCCGGAAGTGCTGTATCTCCTAAAACTGCTACTGATACAACGAACTTGTCATACTTATTGAAAATACGACTGTTATAAATGTAAATCCTTTTTGGGAAGTCAGTCTCCTCTTGACTCTGAACTTCCACATGTACAAGTATCCAATCCTCCTTTCCGCTATGTCGGTAAATCTTGACTAATTTATCTGCGAATCGCGTTCCAAGTTTTGCATCTCGCACTATGGAAAGTAGTTCTTTATCAAGAAATTCTGGCTTTCGAGTCCAATCAATTTCTTGATGTTCTTGTGGGAAGAAAAACAAGATGAAATCCTCAAAGTACTGTTCTAAAATATCTTTCCAAGGAGAGTCATATTGTGTTTGAGGATTTGGTGATTCTGATTCTGTCTGAGGATTTAATGATTCTGGCTCTATTTGTGGGTTATCCGTCATATGTTTAAACTCTGGATTTTTACGCAGAATGTTGAGGGCTAAAAGTTACTGCTTAAGCTTGAACCGATTTGACGGCTTTTGAGCTAGGTATTATTCACCCGTCACGTTTAATTATAATATGTATGTGTGTAGGTATGTATATATGTAGCTGTATAGATTTGTAAATTGGTGTTGAGATATTGATGTGTGTATAGAAATAGTGCCAAGACCAAAACGAACAGAAAAAGATAAATACGGTGAAACGAAGCTGCGCTATCAAATCATGTTGACCGAAACAGCTTCGGAGGAGTTAGATAAAGTCTCGGAAGAAATGGGTATTACCAGGAGTGAGTTAATCGAACGAGTGATTAGGCAAGGGTTGTTGAGGGTTGTTAAAAATGAGGAGTAATGGGGAGATATTAATACGATGAGTAACTATCAACAATTAACAGAAGCTAAGTTAAGAAATTATGTAAAACAACACCCCAACGATGAGGAGGCGTTTCAACATTATCTCACAATTGTTAGAGCAAGACCGGGCATTGTGGTTAGTACAGGTGAACAATTAGAAGAAGAATTAAAAAAGAGAATAGAAGCGGAATCAAAGCCCTAACCTCCAGGCGTAGAGACGTTACATGTAACGTCTCTACATTATGGATTATGGCTTTTGCGATTCCTGTAGTTGTGGGCTTGATTGCCCTCTGCCAAGGGGTTTTAGCTCTGACAAAATCGGTTCAAATTTGCAGTAACAGACTACAATTTCTTGTTTTGATGAGTCGTGATTGGCTGCTGGGTAGTGTTCAACCTTAGTGATTACCCAATCCCCGTCTCGTGCGTGGGTTGAGCTTTCTGGAAATTGGGGGTCTACAAATTCTTTTATTTGTAGAAACTGCCGGAAGCGCTCTCCAACTTGCGATATTGTATCGCTTCCTGTAAAGTCCCATTGCTCGCTCAGTATTCCTGTTAAACCACCCATTGGGAGTTTACGATTTTCCCAGCCTGGTTGGTTTGGTTCTGCATGAAAAATAATCCATCTTTCAGTCATCGTTTTTCTCCTTGGGTGCAAAGCTTGTCTGTTCCCCTTCAAAAATACAGTCTACTTTAAGAATTGCAGTACCATTAGGTTCAACATAAAGCAATTTCCATCCATTGAGTTGAGCCATCTTTTTGCACTGCTCTACATCTGTGTTTTATGTGTCTTGCAACGGTTTTTTTGCAACCGTCTGAGCTTCAGCCAGAGACAATTTTGGTTGATGAGCCTGAATTGGGTCTCCATCCTTATGCAATAACTGTTCTGGCATCATTGATACGGACTGCTGAAAAACAAGTAATTGTTTCAACTCAGTCTGTGGAACTGCTTAACGAATTTGATGTTGAAGATGTTATTGTTGTTGACCGTATGCAGGGGAATTCGTCGCTTCGCCGATTAGGACGGCAGGAGTTGGAGGGATGGCTTGAGGATTATAGCTTGGGTGAGTTGTGGAAGAAGAACGTCCTGGGGGGGAGACCTTTACGATGATTCGAGTTAATGTGTTTGTTGAGGGGCAAACCGAGGAAACTTTTGTAAGGGAGCTGCTCTACGGTTATTTTCTGGAGAAAAATATATACCTCAACCCGCATCGCCAGAATTTTTAGCCTTAAGTACCTATAATTTAATAACCCACAACGTGGGTTATTATATAGTTACACACGTAATTACAGTCATCTAGAGTGGTTGATTAAAGTCATGCCAACCGCAACCGCAACCGCAACAATTAATTTTGCCAACCCTCCAAAAAAACTACCTTTTTTGGAATCAATCTGTTGGCAAACCGCAGACGTATATCGCTTTACACCAGAAGAAATGCTGAGTCGTTATGAACGTGGTTGGCGATATCTCAGTATGTTCAGCAATCTTGAGGGTGAAGAATTATATTTTCTTAAAGAACTCGCCAGATATCATAAATCATGGTTAATAGCTGATTTATGAATTTTAGATTAGATAACCACAACAAAATTTTGACAATATTACAATCTTTAAATTGTAATTTATTTGAGAATGGTTTTGCTTACTTTGGAGGCGGAACCATTCTTGCTTTAGATTTTGATGAATATAGATGGAGTAAAGACATTGATTTTATATCATCTGTTAATACAGAAGGTTATAAATATTTACGTACACTAGTATTTGAAAATGGGCATGAAGCATTATTTAGTGATTTAAGTAGAATTCAGATAGGGCGTGGAACTACTGACCAATACGGAATTAGGATAATTGTGCTTATTGATGGCACGCCTATTAAAATAGAAATCATTGCCGAAGCTCGTTTTCAACTAGACCCGCCAAGATACCCTAGTTGGTCGCCTGTTCCATGTTTAAGTTTAAACGATTGTTTTACATCTAAACTGCTAGCAAATTCCGACCGATTTAATGATAATTCTATAGAATCTAGAGACTTAATTGATTTAGCTGTTCTCAGATTACAATCTCCAATTCCTCAATCAGCAATTGAAAAAGCTGAAAGAGCTTACGAAGTTATACGACCTTTAAAAAAAGCAATTGAACTCTTTCAGAAAAGGGATGAATATAGACAAAAATGTTATGAAGGACTACAAATAAATCAAAGTTGGATACCTAAAATTATTGATGGTGTTGACTTACTTTCCTCAGATTTTGATTTACCTAACACCCAAAGGGTTTTTAAAGAACAACACGATATATTTAGTGATTAAGAAAAAATGCCTGGGACTATCTTCCTGGGAAGTATAAAAATCTTGCCATCCTCTGTGTGAATAAAGACCGTTGAACTTATAAATAAATGCAAAGTATTCTATGATACTTCATAGGTTTCAAAAGGATTGCTCTTTGTATTGTATTTCTACATACATAATTGTGAAATATCTACGCCGCAAGGCTTATAACAATTTTATGGTTTACTGGCTTGTGTGCCTTCTGGATGATTGGGTGTTACAGAATTTGGAGCTTGCTGCTGCCAAGTAGTAATATGCTTTAGTCGCTGGCTGAGAATATTACTACTTTAAGAATTGCAGTACCATTAAAAAAGAAGAGGTAACTATGACATTAACAAGAGATTTTAAAGAAACAGTTAATGCGCGAGTCCAACGAGATTCTGAATTTGCAGCATGTTTACTTAATGAAGCTGTTTCACTTTTCCTTAACGGCGAACCAGAAACTGCAAAGCTTATATTGAGAGACCTTGTAAATGCAACTGTAGGTTTTGAAGAACTTGCAATTGAAACATCTAAACCGAGCAAGAGTCTTCATCGGATGTTATCTGCAAAAGGTAATCCAACAATGGATAATCTTACTGCTATCTTTAATGTTCTTCGTAAAAAACTTCATGTAGATATCAAAGTTCAGACTGTTTCTTGTGCCTTGGCAACGTCGGTACAGAAAACCAGCGCGTAGAGACGTTACATGTCACGTCTCTACATTGGTCTAGAGGCAAACAATCCGGACTGCCGCTTGCCCGAATGAGAGGCATTCAGGTAAACGAATGGAACGCTTTACACCAGTGATTACCTACTCAATGACCCGATACTGCGCGAATCGGTTGTACGCTCAAGCGGTAGCCGAGATTATGGAGGATAAGACTAATGGTTCGCAGTTCAGGGTTTCCTTCGGGTGACAAAGCCCGATAGAGGTTTTGGCGGTTCAAACCTGTTTTTTCCGCAAGGAGAGTCATCCCCGACTGTGCCTCCACCACGTTCCGTAGTGCTTCCAGAAAAAATGCCAACTCCCCATCCTGCTCGTACTCTTCAAGGGCAACCTCCAGGTAAGCCTGAGCCATGGACGGGTTCTGTAGTTGTTCCAACACGACCTCGTCGTGGTTTCTAAGTTTCTTGCTCATATTGTTCCTCCTGGTAAGCCTGCCAATATTCTTTCGCTTTTTCTATATCCTTGTCCTGGCTATCCTTATCCCCGCCACACAAAAGAATCACCACATTATCTGCGGCCTTCCCCAATGTAGACGCGGTAGCCACTGCCAAAGAAAAAACGGAGTTCCAGCACCCCTGAGCCAACGCAATACTTGTCGGTTAAGCCCAAAAACAGGAAAATGCGTAGGTTGGGTTGAGGAACGAAACCCAACATTTTCGGTGGTTTGTTGGGTTTCCCAAAGCCTCAACCCAACCTACAAAAATCCTTAACCGAGCAGTATTGTGAGCCAACGGACTTGCAATCTCCGTAGTTGCCCTGCTTAAGACGCTCCAGTCTTCTGAGTATTCGGGCACGAATTGTATAGTCCTTCAGACTTTCCAACCATTCCGTGTACGGCTCTTTGCCGTCGAGAGTTTGATAAACTTTCAGAGTTTTTGGACGAGTAATACCAGCCATAGCCCTGGAGTGTAGCTTAAAAGCGACAAATAGTCAAGGCCGATACGCTGGCTATCAGCACGTTGCATAGAGATGGGTTACGTTACCCATCTGTTAACATCTACAGATAACCCATCCCCTACACCTCAATACTGCTCGGTTAAGACCAAAAATCCAAAAATACGTAGGTTGGGTTGAGGAACGTTCACGCCCCGGTGGAGCGGAGCGCTTAACCCAACAAATACAACGAAATGTTGGGTTTCCCAAAGCCTCAACCCAACCTACAAAATCCTTAACCGAGCAGTATTGCGCTACACCCACTCGTCATCCGTTGCCAAAGATTGTGTGGTTTTATTCCGGAAAGTTACCAATAGATAATGAAGATACATATTGACTGGGTTAAAAACTCAGTTCCAAGAGAATTTTTTATCTGGAGGTAGGTGCTATAAAACAAATTGTATTTCTATACTGAATAGATTACTCTATGAATTGCAAAAATAATACTATTGATAGATGCCAATTACGTAAGCTATGGTTTCTAACCTTTAGAATAGCAAGTAAAAGAAGGTAATTCCTAACGAAGATTTTTATTTTAGTATTGCTTAAAATAAGGCTTATAAAGTTTGCTTTAGAGCATAACCAATACTACTAGACAAGATTTATTTTATGCATTATAATTGGCATATTAGTATAGATGTTAAGACAAAAATATAATTCCATTTTCCAGGAAGATATTTTTGATTTTTATCAGATTGTTGAAAATTACTAAATGAGGACTAGTAAATTATGCGACTCAAAAGATGGGAGTCTCCCCGCAAGCAAGGGCGGAATGACAAGGGTAAAGGTGGTTCTGCTAGGCAGCGACAGCTTAAAAAGCAACAGCAGATGCTACGCAAAAAACTCAAAGGAGACGAAAAAGTAAACGAAAAACCCGACAAAAACAAGCAAAACAATCAGGACAGGCGAATAAGAGAGAGGGACAAATTCCTTCTCTCTTATTTTTTATTATTTTTCCAGGATAAAAGCAGATTTAAGAATATGTAAACTGTGCAATCAGTAAGTAGCAGAGTATGTTAAAAATATTCGGTATTGATTTTGACGATTTAATTATTTATACGCAGAACATATTAAATATTGCCAGAATTTACTAAAATTTTAATATTTAGATAAAAACAACACTAAGTAATTATGAAGATAATACAAAGTTTACCAAAATCTTCTTGAATCAGGAAAAACTCACAGTAAAGTTAAATACAGTAGATTTACTAACTGCCAGGGAAGTAAATTAAGTTTTTGCGACAGCTACAGCATCTCCACAGATTAACTATTGACATATCCAAAAGCATCTGAAAATCAACAGTTATAGAAGCCGCAATTATTATATTGCATATGCTTTAGGTCAAATTGAGATTGAGAAATATTTAGTGAAAAACTAGGAGTGAATTATGGTAGGAAGAGGGTTTCTACCGATTAAACGAGTAATTGATTGCCCTATTACAGCCTTACGCTTTGACGACCAGATAGGGACAATACTGAGGTGGGCTGTAGCACGTGAGAGCAGAACCGTATGTGTAGCGAATGTACATATGCTGATTGAGGCGCACTCAAACCCAGATTTTGCAACCGTCTTGCACAACGCTGATATGGTAACTCCTGATGGTATGCCTTTGGTTTGGATGATGCGTAAAACTGGAGCGCGTTATCAAGACCGGGTTGCAGGTATGGATATTCTCCAAGCTTTGTGTGAGAAAGCCCAAAAGTTAGGTGTGAGTGTTTATTTTCTGGGTTCGCAACCAGAGATTCTGGCTAGAATGCAAGAAAGATTGTTGCAGGAGTATCCAGAATTGCAAGTGGCAGCAATGGAACCTCTGCCTTTTCGTCCTTTGACGGAAGCGGAAGATAAGATTCTTGTTCATAAAATTAATGAAAGTGGTGCAGGCTTGGTGTTTGTATCCTTGGGTTGTCCGAAACAAGAAAAGTTTATGGCTCAGCATAAGGATAAGATTCAAGCGGTGATGCTGGGACTGGGGGGAGTTTTTCCTGTTTATGCAGGGATTCATAAACGCGCACCTCGGATGGTTAGAGACTTGGGATTGGAATGGTTGTACCGATGGTTACAAGAACCTCGTCGTCTTTGGAGACGCTATACAGAAACAATTCCCCCGTTTATCTTGCTAGCTTTTAAGCAACTGCTTTCATCAAGCTCTTTTGGTACGCCATTTCATATTCGCGAACGCTATTTGGGGTGGAGACTTGAGTGATTGCTTTGTTGAAAAACTTCAACAAAGCAAATAGGAATTAGTGAGGAGTTTATATTTATCTACCATGACGGAAACTCCGCCACAAGCAACTATTTAGTATATCTAGCCATGCGCTAAATCTTTTAATTGTACTTCAATTGATTTCAATTAGGAACAGAAAATGAGTAAGCAAACAAATCTATTATTATTTCGTTATGTGTTAAATATTTACAGATTTTTCTTCTTAAGAAAAATTTTTTATACCCTTAATAAGCTACTCTTTAACTTAAGCTTAAGGGGTATGGGTATTCTCAACTTTGAAAATTATAAAGTTGGTGGAGAAGAATTTTTTATCACAAGAATCTCTCCACTTTTAAATGATTTTGTCACACTAGATGTCGGAGCAAATATAGGATATTACTCTGATGCTGTCATTCATGCTTCACCTAGGGCAAAAATTTATGCATTTGAGCCTCATCCAAAAACTTTCCAAAAATTAAAAACTCAAGCTGAAAAATATAATTTTGTAGCAATAAATAAAGCTTGCAGTGATATGGTAGGAAGTTTAAATCTTTATGATTATATGGATGAGGAAGTAGGCTCTCCTCTTGCTTCTCTTTATGAGGGTGTAGTGAATGCAAGTAAAGGAGTTAAAAAAAGTTGGGAAGTTGATGTCACTAAAATAGATGAGTTTGTTAATGATTATGATATCACAAGGATTAGACTTCTAAAAATAGATACAGAAGGTAACGAATTAAAAGTTTTGTATGGCGCTAAGGAGAGTATTACAAAACAATTAATTGACATCATTCAGTTTGAATTCAATGAATCGAACATTACTAGTAAAGTCTTTTTTAAAGATATTTATGATGTTCTCTCTGATTATGAATTTTATCGACTTCTTCCATATGGTTTGGTTCATCTTGGTGAATACAATCCTAGATATTGGGAAATATTTTCCTATCAAAATATTGTTGCTGTTCGTAAACCTTTTGTAAGTGAAGTAAAGAAATATTTGGATGTATTAAGTTGAACTGAAACGCATCTAATCCAGGTAATATCTATTTATAAAATTCTTGAGGGTGGGCGTCTCGTCCACTCATCTTTGTATGCAAACTATTTGGGGAACAGCTTAATGGTTAGGGCTTCACAATTACACTCATCCCATAGTTAGGTATCTGAGTTTGGGACGGAGGCGTGTTAGGAGCAGAACACCATTCTCTAGATAGTGTTCTTAAACTTTGTATTAAATGCTATTAAACTGGGGCGCTAGGATTCGAACCTAGGGATGTCGGGACCAAAACCCGATGCCTTACCACTTGGCGACGCCCCATTGCGTTCACAACACTTAATATAGCAGTGGAGGCTGGGGTTATGTCAAGTGGTTAAGAAAAAATTTTTGGTAAATTCCAAAAATAGGGACATCCGTATCACACTGAGCAGAAAAAGCGAGCGCTACTTGTAGCCAACAAAAAGAGGTATCAAAGTACCGTTACAGTTGCTTTTTAGCATATTACTTTGATTTATGTATCTAGTAGTGGTGTTTCGCCTATCGCTAATTAAAGTTGTAAAGGGATTGCCATTAAAATTGCATTCGCTGACGGTGAGCGACATCGAAGAATTATCACTCACGAATATGGGAGTAGTTTTTGGGACAGAAGTAGAATAAATAAACGCACCAGCAACTTCTGTTTTTCCACCTCTAGTAGTCTCTACCACAGTACCCTCTCGCTCGGTTTTCAGACCTAGTACCCAAAATGTGCTTCGGTTGTTAACTATTTTCGTTCCAGGGTTTTCGGGGTTAAGTTGTCTAGCCCATACTCTTTGGTTATTAAAATTCCAAGGACCACCAACAACATCTTCGATAAAAAGCTGACCACTAAGTCTACTAGAGTAGCTTGCTTCGCTACTAGTATTAGCCAACGCCATACTTCTTAAAACTAAAGTTCTATTTGAGGCATGTACAATACCACTTCCAAATCCATCAAACCTTTCGATAACCACTACTGGGGAATGACCGTTGATGAACTGAAACACTCCTTTACCTGTAATACTTGCTTCTAGCCCAATTATTCTTCTGATATTACCCCGAATAAAAACTGGGCGTTCAATAATGTATCTGCCATTGGGGAAATATAGCGTTGTTCTACCGGAATCAATCGCTGCTTGAATTGCTGCGCTGTCATCAAGATTATCATTTGGTTCTGCTCCAAACTGGGTCGGACTTACCCATTGGCTTAAAGCATCCCAAGGAACTTCTGGAGTATCCTTTACTGGTAAATTAAGTCCTCTGGATTGTGTTGTAAATAGGCTTGTAATCGGATGAGAAACAAATTCTACAACAGTTTGTCCAAAGACATTTTGGCGAGTACCATCGTTGTTTTGGATGGCGGTTTGATAACCAGAAGTGTTTATATTGCGTGCAAAGAGCGAAGCATTATTGATTATTGCTGGTTGATTGAATGCGATACCAACCCTAGATAAATTGGCGTTGAGTAGTGTCATTAAGCCATTCTTGTTGTAAACAGCTGGAACAGAATTTTGGCTAAATAAATTTCGGACACTAATGACTTGACCATCATTATGAAAACCAAATTCTCTCTGGTTTTGCAGCATGATATTTTCAAAAGTCTGGCTATTTACTTTATACCCAGTGGATATTCCTCGATTAAAGCCAGTGACTTGCAAATCTTTGATTAAGCAAGGTCCAATTTCATCGGTAAATCTCAAGTCTAGACCGATTACACCTTGCCCATCACCAGATTCTATATTGACATTGCGTATGCTACCCTGATTGCTTGCGTTATATTGAATACCAATTGCCCCTGAATTACCTGTCCCAGTATTTACAGTCAAATTACGAATTCCATTACGAAACCTCTGCGCGGGAAGGGCACCAGTCCAAATAACGGCTCTAGACCTAGCAGGGTTTGTGAAATTACTAGTGTTATCTTTTAACTTAATAATTGTTCGAGTGCTATTTTGACCCTGCAGAATGGTTCTTTTTTCTCTGATTGCTTCAATCCCACCCGGCCATCTTAATTGCTCGGAAACTAAATAAACACCATTTGGCAGGTAAATAATCTTATTGCCATTGGGATAATCACTTAGCGCTTTTTGAATTGCTTCAGTATCGTCTGTAACCCCGTCTCCCTTGGCTAAATAGGGAGCATTCTTAACATTGATTATACCTGCGTCATTTGGGAAGACTATATTCTCGTTGCCTGTTACTCTAAATGTTTGGGCTATAGCTGTGCCATTAAACAGTAACAACGGCATTTTCATTACATTGATAGCTACAATAAAGCTGATAATCGCAATAGTAGCCAATACACAATATTTTTTCATGGGTGAATAGAGATGGGTTGGTAAAACAATCAGACGGAGTAGTACAGGGTGTAATATTCTTTGTGTAAAAATAACACTTAAGTAAAGCGAGAAATTACTGTCAGCAATCCGGACGGAGATTCAGTGTGTACGTAATTAGTTACAGCAATGTAGCCACTAACCCTGACTAACTGCTACCGACAAGGGTTTTTTGCCACTCACCCTTATGAAAGATAGATGTTAGTCTAAAGCACCTAAGTAAATCCTAACTTAAATGGTTAAAAAAAATGTAATGATTAGATATTTTACTTAAAGAAAAAAAGGTTTTAATATTTCTTTACAATTATGAGTTTTCGTGGAAGTTAAATCTGAGGCGTACTTTACTATGAGCAATCATATGTTAAAGATACTAAAACTAACTAGATGATAAATGCGCTTATTGTATAAAATTTAGCTGGATTAAAATTGCATCTCTAAAACTTGTTCCAATACTTGTTGGTTAAGAAAATCTGATAAACCAAAAACCTTGTAGAGACGCGAAATTATGCCGAAGCGGCACGCTACGCGAACGTGTCTCTACATACCCGTAATTATCACAAAAAACTCTTAACCGAGCAGTATTCAAACTTCTTCTATAACTACTACTTGTTGTAAATAGTGCTAGGAAATAAAAATGCAAAACTACTTATCAAAGTTACTCTACATTTTGACAGCAAGTAAGAAAAAGTTATTTGTATTACTACTTGCTTTTACTTTTGTCTCTGTGGTCGAAGCATTGGGGATTGGGATGATTGGTCCATTCATTAACATTGCAACAGACCCAAGTATTGTTTCACAAAATGCGTTGTTAAAGTGGGCATATGCCCAGACAGGTTTAACCAGTATCAAGCAATTTATCGTTTTTATCGGAGTGGGAGTTATTGTTACTTTTTGTGTTAAATCTTACCTTAGTTGGCGAGTGCAAACATATGTGTTTATATTTAGCTATGAACAACAACATATATTAAGCAACAAGCTACTACATGCTTATTTGAATGCTCCCTATACTTTCCATTTAAATAAGAGTAGTTCCCACATTATTCAAAATATTGTCACGGAAACAAAATCATTTTCTCAACAAGTATTAATACCATTTTTGGTGTCTGTTTCCAATGCAATTATTACATTGTCGTTAGCTATATTGCTGGGTATTACTAACTTTTATACTGTGGCAATCACTTTAGGTACTTTACTTCCTGTAATTTTAATTTTAAATACTTTTAAAAATAAAATTGCTCGTTGGGGAAAAGATGCTTCTGATGCTGGCGAAGCGATGATTAAAGTTATTAACCATAGTTTAGGGGGAATCAAAGAAACTAAGGTAATTGGTTGCGGTTCTTATTTTGAAAAAGAAATAGATAAAGAAGGCAAAAAATACGTCAATGCTATGGGTGGTTTCTTTGCCTTTAAACTTTTACCACGCATTGTAGTAGAAACGTTCTTAATTGTATTTTTGGTCGGTTTTACATCAATTGCTTTATTGATGAATCAAGACTTCAATAAAATGACTGCGATTTTAAGTGTTTTCGCCTTATCTTCAATTCGCTTAATCCCTGCAATTAGTAACCTAGCGACTGGAGTCAGCACTTTAAAAAATTCTAGTTATACCCTTAAAAAACTGTACACTGATTTAAAAGAGCTAGAAAATATTAAGCCTGAGACATTACACTCTTCAGAAGCTTTCCCAGTATCGAGAAGTACGTTAAAATTGAACAATATACCTTTAAATAAAGGATTTTTCTTCAATAAAGAGGCAATTTTAGAAAACGTATCTTATCGCTATTCTAGTAATGATGAAAAAGCACTGCATAATATTTCTCTATCTCTAAAAAAAGGTCAATCAATAGCTTTTATTGGTAAATCTGGTTCTGGTAAAACAACATTGGTTGATGTCATTTTAGGCCTGTTGATTCCTGAAAGCGGTGACATCAAAGTTGATGGTCAATCGGTTTATAACGATTTACGCAAATGGCAAAATTTAATTGCTTATATTCCTCAGACTATTTTTCTTATCGAAGATACGATTGAAAAAAATATTGCCTTTGGTGTTCCAGAAAATTTAATCGACCAGAAAAGGTTAAATAATGCAATCAAAGCTGCACAATTAGAGGAATTAGTCGAAAGACTCCCTAAAGGTATTCAAACTATGGTTGGGGAGAGGGGAGTATTGTTATCTGGAGGTCAACGTCAACGTATAGGAATTGCGCGCGCTCTTTACCATGAAAGGGAAATTTTGATTCTTGATGAAGCAACTGCTGCGTTAGATAATGAAACCGAAGCGCTTGTTACTCAAGCGATGCAATCTTTGAGCGGACTCAAGACTTTGATTATTATTGCTCACCGACTCTCTACTATTGAACACTGTGATTGCATCTACGTGCTTGAAAGAGGTAGGGTCGTTAAGTCTGGTAATTATCAAGAAGTTGTTCAAAGCGCCCACTAATAGCAAATTTGAAAAATCTGGGTGGGTATCCACCCGACTCATTACTCAACTGAAAATCGCCATATATTATTAAGAAGGATGCTACCAATTATCTTGTAGCATCCTTAACTTCTTTTCTTTTACCAAAAATCCACATCCGGTAACTTTACTATGTACTTACTAATCATTTATACATCAAACAGTGAAAAAATATGATTTGATTGTAATGATTTAAACAACGCTTACATATATAATTTTTTAAGAGAAAATAAGCAATTAATAAAAGTTTAGAAAATGTAAAGCTATTTGTGTTTTTTTGATAAACCTTACTCAAACAGCGCTAGACGTGTGTATATTACAATAAATGCATACGTAAATAATTTTTCACTCAGTACGCTTGATTGAACTCAATTTACTACTGCTTAAAATAAAACTGTAATTCAAGTTTGCGAATATTTTGTACTAGGGCTGCGATTTTAAGGAATTTATTAAGACAATCTACCACTGTTAAACGAATGCAGTTACTTAAAGAAGATTGTAATTATTTTAACTTTTAAAACTGCTTCTACTTCTTCGTCAGAATGCAAGCTAACAGACTTTTAAAAGCCTGATTTTTTTCAGGAAATTAGGAATTTAGGAACGTGAATTTATTAACCTACAAATCTTGTTCTGAGGCTAACCTTAGTATTTAAAAGCCTTTAAACCAAGTTTTGCACTTTATTCAATCCACATTCCTTATTTAACTTCAAATCACCTTTGAACAAAAGCGATAAAATTCTTAAATTTTCTCCGGATTATTACTTAATTAACCTGAAAAAATATACAGCACACTCGAAAATTACACTAAGACTAGGTAACTTTAAAAGTATGAATTTACAACAAGTTGAACAAGCAATTTTAGAGTCATCTACAGTAGCAGCCACTGCTGGACAAATTTCTTCAGACCTTGGTGGTGAAACTGTAATCCTAAATATAAACACAGGCGTTTATCACAGCTTGAGTAATGTGGGAGTGCGTATTTGGGAATTAATTCAACAACCAAAGGCTGTGTCTGATATTAAAGAAGTACTTTTGCAAGAGTACGATGTTGAACCGTCAGTTTGTCTAAATGACCTAGTAGCATTACTTAGCAATTTACTTGCTGCTGGGCTAATTGAGGTTAGCCATGAGACAACTGCGTAAACTTGCTTGTCTACCGTGGTGCGAACGCCGTTTGCTGTTGGATGCTTTAGTTTTATTAGGAGCTATTAGACTTGGATTATGGTTACTGCCATTCCGAAAGTTGCTAAAACTGTTAACAAAAGCTACTCAGTCAAAGGTTAAATCGCAACAATTTTCTGTAAGCAAAATCGTCTGGGCTGTAAACGCAGCTAGCCGTTGTATGCCAGGTGTAAAATGTTTGGCTCGCGCCTTTACTTGCCAATTATTAATGAGTCACAATAACTACTCTTATTCACTACGTATCGGTGTTACTAAAGGTGAAAAAGACAACCTAGAAGCACACGCTTGGATTGAACATCGAGGACGGGTTGTAATTGGCAATCTCCCAGACCTTTATAAGTTTATCCCACTACCATCCCTCGAAGGAGTGAAACTATGAGCGGAATTATGGGAATTTACTATCTTGATGGTCGCCCTGTTACCGGGCAAGACTTGAGACGGATGGTAGATACCCTTGCACATCGGGGTCCAGACAGAGCTGACACTTGGGTTAATGGGTGTGTTGGTTTCGGACACCGGATGCTTTGGACTACCTCCGAATCATTTCTGGAAAAGTTGCCACTTGTTCATCCAAGTAAAAAGTTCGTGATTACTTCTGATGCTCGCATAGATAATCGCCAAGAATTAATCTCTGCGTTACAGTTGACAAACTTTCCATCTGAAAAAATAACGGATAGCCAACTGATATTAGGGGCTTATCTCAAGTGGGGTGAACGCTGTCCGGAGTATTTGTTGGGAGACTTTGCATTTACAATTTGGGATGAACGCGAGCAAAAGTTGTTTTGCGCCAGGGACCATTTTGGCATCAAACCATTCTACTATCATTACAGTAAGCAACTTTTCACTTTTGCTAGTGAAGTAAAAGCACTTTTATGTGTGCCAAAAGTACCGCGTTTACTAAATGAAGTTAGGGTGGGTGACTATTTGGCAAGCGAACTAGAAGATGAGGCTGTCACATTCTACCAAGATATTTTTCGACTTCCTGCTGCTTGCAGTATGGTAATCAATTCTGTAGGGTTAAAAATTAAGTGCTATTGGTCTTTGAACCCAGAACGCGAACTAATCCTGAAATCAGACCAAGAATACGCAGAGAAATTTCGGGAAATTTTTGCGGAAGCTGTACGTTGTCGTTTACGTAGTGCCTTTCCCATTGGCTCGATGTTAAGCGGTGGATTGGACTCATCTTCCATCACCTGTATGGCAAGAAAAATCCTCACCGAAAACGGGCAAAAACCTTTGCATAGTTACTCAGCTGTGTTTGATGAGGTTCCAAAATCAGACGAAAGAGCTTACATTCAGGCAGTTTTGGGACAGGGAGAAATTATTGGGCACTTCTTTCATGGAGATACAGTAAGTCCTCTATCCGATATAGACAAAGTATTTTGGCATCAAGATGAACCGATTTTAGGTTTTAACTCATATATTAATTGGAACATAAATCGTCTTGCCAAAAGTCATAATGTCCGCGTAATGCTCGATGGTTTTGATGGAGATAACGTAGTTTCACACGGTGTCGGTTATTTAGCAGAGCTAGCAGTTAAAGGACGATGGTTAAGCCTCTGTCAAGAAACTCATGGGTTTGCAAGAAATTTTGACTTTTCTTTCCGCCAAGCATTGTGGCCCTACGTCAAAAATTATGTGATACTTAAGCACGTTCGGAAACATCGTTCTCTCAGCTTCGCTTACAAATTGTGGCACGTTGCATCTCAAAAAGAAGCGCGCTCGAAAGTTAAAGAATCGTCCGAAAATCTAATATTCAACACCGCTTTCTTTAAGAAAATGGGCATCGAAGAGCGGTCTGAGGAGTTAATGTCTGGACGTAATGTTCCTTTGCTAAATCAAAGACACCATCATTATATAACTTTGACTTCTGGTGCTTTACCTTACACTCTGGAAATTCTTGACCGTAGCTCAGCAGCATTTGGCATTGAACAACGCTACCCATTTTGGGACAAACGATTGGTGGAATTTTGTTTATCTCTGCCCGCGAATCAGAAAATGTCTCAAGGATGGACTCGTGCAGTCTTGCGTCGCGGCATGGAAGGTATTCTACCACGTGAAATTCAATGGCGAGGTGGCAAAGCTAATTTAGCTCATAGCTTTGATTATGGAATGTTAAAGTTTGAGCGACAACGCTTAGAGAAAATTGTTACTTTTGGAGCAAATTCTATTGAAGAGTACGTACAGACGGAAGCTGTCAGTCAAGCTTGCCAAAGATTTATTGAAGAGAACGCTAATGATGATGATGCAATTATAACTTGGAAGGCTTTGAACTTAGCCCTATGGTTAAATTACACGGGTTTGCATTCTTAACCCTTGAGCGTTTGGGACAAAACCTTAGATGGTTGTCCTGTTGGAGAGTTTCACAAAAACATCCAACAGCACAGCTTGGCTAAAGGTTTCTTCCGCAAGGTAGAAATTCCAAAAGGCTGTATTGGGGAGTAAAAATCTCCCAAACAAACAAAAACAAGGAGAAAACGATGAAAGCTGACAAAAAAACCTACATTGCACCTGAACTCGTTGTTCACGGTTCCGTAGAAACCATTACCCAACAAGGTGGTCCCGCATTCCGCGTGGACGTACCTTTCGGTACACCCCTTGGTCCTAACGGTATCACCGACATTACCTCGTAGTTCGATAAGCTGTTCCGCATCTAAACTGCATAGTGTAAATTTATCTCACTCTTGTGGGGTGGCCATCCCGAACCGCCCGAACATGCAAATTAAATGTGGAACAGCTTAGCATTTGACGCTGACTAATCTGGAAGTAAAAACCTTCCCAACAAACAACTAAGCTTAAGGAGAAAACAATGAACGCTGACAAAAAAACTTACGTTGCACCTGAACTCGTTGTTCACGGTTCCGTAGAAACCATTACCCAACAAGGTGGTCCCGCATTCCGCGTGGACGTACCTTTCGGTACACCCCTTGGTCCTAACGGTATCACCGACATTACCTCATAGTTAAGTAATGTCCCGTTAAGTTCATCTCTGAATTACTTTACGTGTGTTTGAGGCAAGAATAAATTGACTTACATCTTGCCTTAACACAAAGCAGGTACACATACTAAGCGGGATGGGTCTCAATGTCCGCCCAGACATCAAGCCCGTCCGGCTTATTATATTCGTTAATTATGCATTTGCCACACTATAAATATTATTTCGTCAAAATTTATGCTGTATCTACCTATCTGGCTACGAAACTATTGATAAAAGTCAAAATTAAGAATTAACATAATATTCCTTATGAAGTTATATTCTAAATTCGCACAGATTATTTACCCCTATAGTACTGAAGTTTTTTTTCAAGAATATTGGGAAAATAAATATCTTTATATATCTAGAGAAGAAGATTTGTATTACAACGATATATTAAATGTTAATGATATAGACTTGTTTTTACAAAATAAAAATTTAATTGTAGACAATGAGAATATTTTCTTAGTCAAAGAAGGGCAAAAAGTCAAATCAGAACAATGGACAAAAAAATCTAATAACTCTAAGCAACTTATAGTTGATAATAATAAATTATTTAACTGCTTAAACCAATGTGTTACATTAGTCATTAATGGCGTACATAAATCTATTCCTAAATTAATAAATTTTTGTAACTACCTGGAAAATGAGTTCCAGTTTAAAGTCCAAACAAATATCTATATAACACCTCCAACCTCACAAGGATTGGAGGCTCATTTTGATGACCATGATGTTTTTATATTACAAATCGATGGGACTAAAATTTGGCGTTTATATGATTCTCCCGTAAAACTACCATGCAACAAAAATTATCAAATGACAGGATTTGAATCCTTGGGAGAACCAAAATTTGAGGTCGAGTTAAAGCCTGGAGACTTTTTATATATTCCTAGAGGGCTAATTCATCAAGCTTGTACTACAGATTCGACATCTATCCACATTGCATTGGGCTTAAATCCTATTTATGGATTTGAACTGCTAGGAGAAATTGTTACATTTGCTCAAGACAATGAAGCTTTTAGAAAAGCTATTCCTCACGGTTTTAGCGATGATGATGGCAAAAAGTTATTTAAAGACGAGTTTCGCAAACTTTGCCAATCTCTAATTGATAATTTAGATGTAGATGCTTTATTACAGAAAAAACATGATAAATTCAGAATAGACCAACGCTCGGAAGATGAAAATCGTTTTACTGATTGGCTACAAATTAACCAGATAAATTTGAATACTATATTGTCGCCAAGAAAAAGTATTACTTTCACAACAGAAAAAGATAATAATAATAATAATATATATATAAAATTTTATGATAAAGTGTTAAAGTTTCCGTTTTTTTTAGCTCCTTCATTAAGCACTATATTATCTAGTGATAATTTTATGGTTAAAGAAATAGCTGGACTGATAAATAATGAAGGAAAAATTAAGCTAGCTACCACATTTATACAGGAAGGCTTCCTAAAGATTGAAAGCATAAATACTGCTTTTCCTAATACTTTAGACAAGGAGGATAAAAAGAATGAAACTAACTGACGAGCTTAACTCTAAAAAGGTATTACCTGTCTTTGAGGGTATTAATTCCCAAATACAAGAAAAACTATACGGTTACAGTGCCTACGGGCTAAGAATTAATTCAGTACTACATCTGCCAGAATTACTAGTTAGTAATCATGCAGAAGCAGATGTAGTAATTCGCTATGGGAAATTAGAGCAAAGCCCATTAAAAGATAAATCCATCATACATAGTTACCAGCTAACAAATGATGGCATGTATTTATTTCTACGAGAAGTTGGAACTTTTCTCGTCCGTAATGGTAACGAAATTATTATTGAACCAGAACCAAATACGGATGAAAGCAAGATAAGGCTTCTGCTTTTAGGTGCAGCACTTGGAACTTTGCTCCATCAAAGAGGATACCTGACTCTTCATGCCAGTGCAGTTGCTATTAATGGTTCTGCTGTTGCTTTTATCGGCGATAAAGGATGGGGTAAATCTACAATAGCAGCAAATCTCCACGCACGAGGACACAATTTGATTGCTGATGATGTTGTTGCTGTTGACTTGCATAGCGAAGAATCCGCAGTAATTTTGCCTGGGTTTCCCCAACTTAAACTTTGGCCAGATGCGGTAACTACTTTGGGAAACAACCCCGAACAATTACCTCTATTAGTGCCTGGTATAGAAAAAAGAGATTTCCGACCAAATCAAGGTTTTATGCAATCAAGCAGACCTTTAAAGCAAATTTATGTGCTTGGACGAGGTGAAGCTTTAGAAATTAAACCTCTTCAACTCCAAGAAGTATTTACTTATCTAATTCGTAACTCTTATATGACCAGATTTGGTGACGAGTTACTAAAAGTAGACAGAGCAGCTTATTTCCGTCAGTTAACTCAACTAACAAAGCTCGTTTCAATTTATGAGTTGGTACGACCAAAAGAGCTTTCTTTGCTTGGTGAGACTGTAAGATTTGTAGAAGAAAATTTTGCTGCTCAAATGTAATTAAGTTTCGCTCTTGGCACTTTGATTAGCTAAGGAACTATTTAAAAATGCAAAAACTCTATAATCAGTCTGGCTACAGTGGTGTTGACAATAGTAGTAATCCAACAAAGTATATCAGCCGATTAGACAAGGTTGGAGAAAGTGCTCTTTGGCAAGGGATTAAAGCTGAAATGCTTTCTCTGCTAAAAGTTGAGCCAGGGAATTCGATAATTGACGTTGGGTGTGGTACCGGAGATGATGTGCGAGCGATCGCCAAAGTGATGGAATTCAAAGGTCGCTTTGTAGGCGTAGATAAAAGTAGCACGATGATTGAAGAGGCAAAGCAACGCTCTGCTGGATCGAAATTACCAGCAGAGTTTTATATATGTGATGCTGAAAATTTAGAATTTCCAGACAATAGCTTTGATTGTTGTCGAGTTGAGCGGGTACTACAGCATTTAGATAATCCACAAAAGGCGTTGGCAGAAATATTACGGATAACCAAACCAGGAGGGCGTATTGTAGTTGTAGAACCAGACTATGGGAGTGTAAAAATTCAAGGTAGTAGTCAACAGGTGACTTGTAAGCTGCTTGAACGGCGATGTAATCACTTTCGTAATGGTCGTATTGGAATGCATCTCATGCTTTTGTATAAACGCTTGGGACTTGTAAAAATTGCGATGAGAGTAATACAAGTAACTAATACTAATATTGATGCTCAGCATGAGAATTTTTTAGTGCGAAAATACATCGAACCTGCTGTAGAAATGGGTGTAATATCAGCACAAGAAGGTCATCGATGGTTAGAGGATTTGAAGAAAGCTGAAGAACGTGGAGATTATCAACATAGTATTAGTTTATTTCTCATTGGTGGGTGTAAGTTACAAAATTAAATTTTAATTTTAAGTATAAATACTTGAATACTATTATGTCTAAAAAATCCCAAAAGGGTAAAAGTATAGGTTCTAAGGTAAAAACTTTTTTTAGTCAATTATCATACTTACCACAAACGTTTGTACTGATTTGGTCAACATCGCGCAATTGGACTTTGGCTTGGATTTTATTGCTAGTCATTCAAGGGATGCTGCCAGCGGCAACAGTCTACTTGAGTCGGCTATTAGTTAATAGTTTAGTTGGAACTGTTGGTGCAGGGATTTCTGGAGAGACAATTAACAAAATATTAATACCTGTAGCTTTGATGGCAGGAGTTTTACTGCTAACTGAATTTCTACAAGGTGCAAATGAATGGGTTCGTACAGTTCAATCAGAATTGGTGCAAGACCATATTAGTAGTTTAATTCATAAACAGTCTGCTGTAATTGATTTTGCTTGCTATGAGTCACCAGAATATAATGATTATCTTGATAGAGCGCGTGATGGTGCTGCTAACCGTTCATTAACTTTGTTAGAAAATACTGGTAGTTTATTGCAAAGCAGTATCACATTATTTGCGATGGTCGCAATACTTATTCCCTATAGTATTTGGCTACCGTTTATTCTTTTTGTCAGCGCGCTGCCAGCTTTTTATGTTAGTTTGCGGTTAAATCTTCGTCAATATCAATGGTCGCAAAGAACAACAACAGACAGACGAAGATTACAGTATTACGAATTGCTGCTTACTAATAGCTGGGCTGCTGCAGAGCAGAGGATATTTAACTTTAGCCCTTACTTCCAGTCACTATATCAAAAAGTGCGTTATCGGCTACGCAATGAGCAGATGAAACTTATTAAAGAACAAAGTTTGAGTCGCCTTTTTGCTGGCTTTATAGCTTTGTTATTTACTGGTGTAGTTTTGGCTTGGATGGGTAAAGAAGTTTTACTAGGAATGTTGACATTAGGTGATTTAGCTCTATTCTATCAAGCTTTTAACAAAGGTCAAAGCATAGTTAAATCTTTATTGGGAAGTTTGGGACAAATTTACAAAAATAGTTTGTTTGTTGGTAATTTATTTGAGTTTTTGCGTTTGAAACCAGAAGTTGTTAGTCCACACAGTCCTGCACCAGTTCCTTCTCGTCTCAGTTCAGGAATTAATCTAAGTAAAGTTACGTTCCGCTATCCAGGTAGCGAAGAGCCTGTGTTAGAAAACTTTAATCTTAATATTCCTGCTGGTAAAGTCGTGGCAATCGTAGGTGATAACGGAGCAGGTAAAAGCACCTTAATCAAGCTTCTGTGTCGTTTTTATGACCCAGACTCTGGGAGTATAGAAGTAGATGGTGTGAATATTCGTAAATTTTCAGTTCAAGCACTGCGAGGATTGATAACAGTTTTGTTTCAGTTTCCTATCCCTTATTATGTTTCAGCAGAAGAAAATATTGCCTTAGGAGACTTATCAACAATACCAACTCGCAGTGAAATAGAAACTGCTGCTAAAGGAGCTGGTATTCATGATAAAATCGCGCAGTTACCTAATGGGTATAACACGCTACTTGGAAAATGGTTTCCTGGAGGAACTGACCTGAGCGGTGGACAATGGCAAAGATTAGCTTTAGCAAGAGCGTTTTACCGAAAAGCCGAAATTATCATCCTAGATGAACCTACTAGCGCAATGGACCCTTGGGCTGAAAACGATTGGCTGGAACGCTTCCGCACAATGGCAAATGGTCGTACAACTGTAGTTATCACCCACCGTTTTACTTTAGCAATGCGAGCTGACATTATCCACGTTATGCGCGCTGGGCGAATAGTTGAGTCTGGAACTCATTATGAATTACTGGCTCAAGGTGGACTTTATGCTCAATCTTGGAAATCACAAATGGAGTCCGCTTCTAGTTCAACCACTGTAAGTTGAGTTGGTTAGTAGTTAAGCAAATTTCCGGATAGCACAGGCTAATCTCGTAATAATACTTAAGTATTTTTTTAAACATACAACTTAGGTTAGAGGGAAATGCTTTATGTTTGCATATGAAGAGTTAAACGCACAGCAGCTAGTTAGCGAAAGAGACCCTTTCACAGAAGAACGTTACTGTCAATTTTATCGATTTTTTCCGGCTAACACCCGTAATGTACTAGATATTGGATGTAATACTGGCAGAGGTGGTCAAGTATTAAAACATCTCAATAAAAATCTGGAAATTTACGGTCTAGATTGCGTCAACGAAAGGTTAGCAAAACTGCCAAAGGAAGTTTACAAAGAAGGTATTTACGGTTTATCAACAGAAATTCCTTGCGAAGACCGTAAATTTGATGTAGTTGTAGCTGGAGAATTTATTGAGCATATTTACGCGATAGACGTTGATAAAACAATCGCGGAGATATTTCGCGTTCTCAAAATAGGTGGTAGATTATTACTAACAACCCCCAACCCTTTAGACATCAAGAAGAAATTTCGTGATGAAAGCGTTTTGAATGACGTTTGCCATGTTTCTCAGCATTTTCACGATGCTTTAAGTTTAAAACTGAAAATGATGGGCTTTTCAAATATTAAAGTCTATGGCAGTGGTAAAGTAACACGATATTTAGGCTACCATTTTCCTTTACTACATGTTTATGGTAGTTACCTGGCAATGGGAGATAAAAAATAATACAAGTCAAGAATTATTATTGAAAACTACACTAATAAGCGTCAAACACAAAGATGCATACTTTACTTGAATCAGGTACTGAAAAGCAGGAAATTAATTTTTGCTTGGAAATAGAACTACTTCTTTGTTGTGTTCGTACTCAGTTACAACCTTCAATAACCCAGCGTATCAAAACAATAGCTCAGCAAGATATTGACTGGGAATACCTAATAAAAATAGCAAATCGACATGGTGTCACACCACTTTTGTACTGGAGTCTAAAAATTACTTGTTCGGAGTCTGTACCCCAGACTCAATTAGATGTACTTCAAAACTCTTTTCAAGCCAATAGTTATAATAATCTCCTGCTAACTCAAGAACTAGTTAAGCTTCTGGATTTCTTTGAAAAAGAAAAAATCTCACTTCTTCCCTTCAAAGGACCGATTTTAGCAGCTACAGTTTATGGTAATCTTGGGCTACGTACGATTAGCGATTTAGATATATTAGTTCATCGACAAGATTTCCAAAAAGTTCTAGATTTGCTGATTCAGCGGGGGTATGAACAAATAATTAATGTACAGTGGGAATCTCATTTAATTCGTGAATCAGGCAAGTATAATATTGACCTTCATAGCGATATTATACCTAAACATCTTTCATGCTCTATCAGTGAAAATTATTGGTGGGAAAACACTCAACCTTTTTCTTTCGCAGGAGCAAAAGTACCTAATCTCTCACCTGAAGCTTGGTTTTTCCTAATATGCCTTAACGGAAATAAAGAATCTTGGAAACACCTTAATCGTATTTGTGATATTGCAGAGCTTATTCGTGCTTATCCTCAAATGGATTGGGAAGGAATTTTTGAAAAAGCTAACAAATTGCGATGTAAGCGACTAATTTCGCTTGCATTACTTTTAGCTGTTAAGCTACTGCAAGCTCCTCTTCCAGAGAACGTTTTAAAAAAATTACAGTCAGATTCAAAAATGCAATCTCTGATAAAAAAAGTAATTGAACAGCTTTTTTCCGAGAAGCAAGAGCGGCAAATAGAGGTTCATAGAACCTTATTTCATATTAAGACTAGGGAAAACTTAATAGATAAATTCCAAGTTTTTATGAGCTTAATGAATTATTCTGGTTGGTTACAACCAACCGAGAAAGATTTAAACTTTGTGCGTTTACCTAAATCACTGTATTTCCTATATTATTTAATTCGCCCAATTAGGATTTTTCACAAATATCAACAATCTTTATTGAATTATTTAGGTATTAATTAATTACTACCTGAATATAATTTTATCTGAAATCTGATTATTTTGTAGAGGTTAAATATGCAAATTTATACTGAAAATCTAGAAACTAACCATAATGTAAATCAAGACTCGCTATCTCAGCGCCGTATCATGCTGTTTGAACTAAATATACGCGGACATTACGCTGTATATGTCCAACATTTAGTTAGATATTGGCAAGAACAAGAATTAGCTGGGCATTTGGATATTGTTGTGTCGCCCAAGTTTTTAGAGGAACATTCTAATATTGTAGATATTGCTTTAGAGTCTAAACAAAAAAATATTAGCTTTGTTGCGATTACCCCAGAAGAAGCAAAAGGTTTAATACCGAGAAAATCTCCTATCCATCGTGCATTACGCGCTTTACAAGAATGGCATTTAATGTGTAAATATGCCACTTTGCTAAAAACAACCGAATGTTTATTGATGTATTGCGATACATCGCAGACGCCATTGTCTTTAGGGATGAGAGCTACTTGTCCTGTTTCTGGTATTTATTTTAGACCTACATTTCATTATAGTGAACTGGGTCAAAACAAGTTTACTTTTAAAGAGCAAGTACAGCAATGGCGTGAAAGAATTATTGTTCCCCGTGTTTTAGCTAATAAAAGTATTAAAACTCTATTCTCTCTTGACCCGTTTGCTGTGAAACAAATGGAAAAGTTTCACGGTAAAGCAAAAATTATTCCTTTGTCAGACCCAATAAAAATATATAATAATGATGAATCAGAGGTAGAACAACTTAAGCAAACTTTGGGGATAGAATCCGGTAGACGAGTCTTTTTATTATTTGGGGTTATCAACGGACGTAAAGGTATTTACCAGGTTTTAGAATCTATTAAACTGCTACCTCCAGAGCTATGGGAAAAACTATGTCTTGTACTAGTTGGCTCTATTCACCTTCAAGAAAAAGAGAACATTCAGAGTCGTATTAATGAAATTTCCAATTCTGTGCCTGTCCAAGTGATTGTTTATGATAAATACATTGCCAACAAAGAAATTCAGTCATATTTTCTCTTATCAGATGTAATACTAGCACCTTACCAACGTCATGTTGGTGCAAGCTCAATATTAATTAGAGCGGCTGCTGCTTATAAACCTGTTTTATCTTCAGATTATGGTTTAATGGGAGAATGGACTCGGCACAATCATCTTGGATTAGCAGTAGATTCTACATCTCCAAGTGAAATTGCTAAGGGTATGACACGATTTTTACTTGAAGACCCCAGCCAATTTGCTAATCATGCTCTTATGCAGTCTTTTGTTGAAGAAAACTCAGTGGACAATTTCGCAAATACTATTTTCAGCCATATTTAATTGTTTGTTTTGAAAAATCAACTGAAAACAAGTTTATTTCTAGCCTCTCCTAATACTAGGAGAGGCTTTTATTGTTCTTAACCCACACCCACAATTTTCAACAGGCTAATAGTACTTATACGCAGTATCTTTAATGGTTTGGTAGTGAGGTCTATAGCCGAATTGCAAAAAAAAACTGCAAAGCCTTAGCTATTTTCGTTTACATAGTCTAGTTCTTGGGCTGTACTTTGACAAGCAAGCCATTCCTAAAGCTTTTGGAAGCGATAAGTCTCTTACCAATACTGCTCGGTTAAGAGATTTTGTAGGTTGGGTTGAAGCTTTGTGAAACCCAACAAAGTCCGCAAATGTTGGGTTTCGTTCCTCAACCCAACCTACGAGTTTTCGTATTTTCGAGCTTAACCAAGCAGTATTGAATCCCTTACTACAAACTTTTCAGTTTACTTATTAGTACTTGACTAAACCCGATTTCATGTGTAATCATAACCAAATCAATTAGATATTTTTTATTTTTTAGTATTTAATTAGTTATATATAAATTATTTAAAGTTTGTTTTAAACTTCCTAAAAAGTATAAAAATTTAGCTGAAAACTTTTATAAAAACAGAAGTATTTAAGAGAATTGTCTTGTCTTACTTTTGTTTTTTGGTTAGATTATGGTACATAAAATAATTTATAAAAATAATAATAAAGACCAAATATTTTGCAATATTAATAGCCACATAAAAACCAGCTTTAAGCTAAAATTATGGTTTAATAAGAGGAATTTTACGACGCTTCAACTTGGGTTAACTGTAAATTCTACTATCCCAGGAGAAATTGCTCAAGGATTGACCCGCTTGCTCTTAGAATCTCCTGAAAAATTTTCTAATCCAAATTAGATGAGTTTATTTATACCAAACATAATTAGAAAATTTTGTAATACTATAAATAATAGTGCTACAAGATTTTATGCTATCAATAATACATACGTAAGCAGGCTGGTATCAGGTGTAAGTAAAACAACGTTATCTAATAAATACTATCTAAAGATTTATGTCAGTTAAGCAGTCAGACGAAATAATCTGGGAATTCATCGACAAAGTTGGTATTAGCTTACAAAGAGCTAAGTTTAATTCTAAGAAACAAATATTCTCTCCTTTATTGTCTGCTTTACTGATAAAATTAAATGCTCCTAAGGCGTCTATAAAATTTTCAAGAAATTTAGACTTATCAATAGAGGAAGTATGTTATCTCTTTCCTCAGAGAATTCAAAGATTGTTTGCTAAGCTTGACCTTGAGCGCAAAGAATTAGAAATAGTCAAGGAGGCTGTATACAAAAAAGACTGGTCTACAGCTTGCGAAGCTTTAATTGCTTATTATCGAAATGGCGAAACTGCTTTGTGGCTGCGTAATACAACAGTGACACCTAGTTTTGCTCTTCAAGAACCAATTGAGGCAATACTTAATGATACTTTTACCTTTCAATTAGTAACGGGTAAAGTGCCACGCTATAACAATGGTTTTCTAAATTGGTGTTACCTGGGTCCCCAAAAAGATAAAGAATGGGCTTGGTTTCTAAATCGTCATTATCATTTACTAGATTTATGTGCTGCTTATCAAAAGACGGGTAATTTAGACTATGTTTATTGCATCAGCAATCATGTAATTGATTGGATTATCTCTAGTCCTTCCAAAACAAATCCACAAACTTGGGCTGCTTGGCGTGGTTTAGAAGTTGCTTTTCGTGTATCTCATTGGGCATGTGTGTTTTATGCTTTGCAACAGGTGGATGAGTTTAGTAATGCTGCTCGTATTTTAATGCTGTCAAGTATCTTTGAACACGCTTATTATCTCAAACATGTGCATACTTGGCGACCAAACTTGTTAATCAAAGAGATAAAAAGTTTGGCGATAGCGGCTTTATGTTGGCCAGAGTTTAAAGATGCCCAAAATTGGTTTGAATATGCTAGCTCTTCCTTAATCCATGAAAGCAAACAACAATTTTATCCTGACGGTGTTCACAAAGAACTTACAAGTCATTATCATTTGAGAACGCTACAGAATTGCGAAGGCTTTGCTCAACTGCTTTTTGAGTCAGGCTATGAAATTCCTTTTGAGTTCAAACAAAGACTGGAACGCATGTGGAACTACCTGGCTTACTCAATTCGCCCAGACGGACACAGTGTGCTTAATAATGATTCCGACCGGGATTATAATCGACCTTTGGTGCGGCTTGCTGCAACAACTTATGAACGCCCAGACTGGCTTTACATTGTGACTAACGGTAAACTAGGCGAAAAACCTGTTGGTGAGTCATCAGTTTTTTTTCCTTGGGCAGGTCAAATGATTATGCGAAGCGGTTGGGATGAGTCCGCTCATTGGGGGTTTTTTGATATTGGTCCTTTGGGTACTAGTTACCACGTACACTACGACAAGTTACACCTTTCCATCGCAGCTTATGGACGGGATTTATTGGTAGACAGTGGAAGATACCGTTATGTAAGAGATAAGTTTTGGCAATATTTCCGGAAGTCTGCTAGTCATAATGTAATTTTAATTGACGGTAAAGGTCAAAAAGCTGACATTAAGCAACTGCACCACCCTATAATCAATAAGAGTGTGATCGCACCGGAATTTGATTTTGCAATTGGTGAATTCAACCAGGGTTTTAATTACATCCAGGGAAAAACAGCTCACTCGCGAGCAGTTGCCTACCTACGGGGTAAATATTGGGTTGTTGTTGACCACATAACAACAAATCAACCGCGTACAGTAGAGACACTTTGGCACTTCCATCCAGATTGTACCGTTGCTATCCAAGGAGAATCGGTTAGCACAATTGATCCTGATGTTGGTAACTTGAAAATTGTCCCTGTTTCTTATTGTTCTTGGAAAGTAAATGTTGTTCAAGGACAAGAATCTCCCATACAAGGATGGTGGAGTCGAGAGTATAACCATAAAAGTCCTAATGCAACAGCAATTTATTCCACAAAAATTACAACATCTACCACTTTTGCTTGGATATTACTGCCAGCGAAAGGATTAGTTCCGGAAATCACAGTAAAAATTCTACCATCACCTCTAGGCTCCGTCGTTCTTACTATCAAAATTGAAGGTGAAAAAGAAGAGAAAATTGCAGTTCGTATTAAAGGAAATAAAGTAATTAACTTGGGTGAAGGCTTAAAGTTAAATGGCAATTTGGCTATTCTCCTTCCTGATAAAAAGCCACTTGTTGGTTTAGGGTGTATTACCTATACTCATGGCAATATTGTTGCCGAATAAAAAATTATGTAATATCAATCAAAAAAGTTATGAATAATCAAAAGGTCGCTTGGTTGTTAACAGCAGCACCTTATTACTGGCATCCTATCTTGAGTGAATTTACACGTCTATTTCCTCAGACAATTTTATTTACAGCTAAATGGTCAGCATTCGCAAAGGGTTACGAAAATTTATTCACCGTTGAAGTAGTAGGAAATCGTCAAGTTTTAAACCTAAGTTCTTCTACTACAGGATACGGCAATAACTTTATGTGTTTATCTCCAAGAATCATCGGTCAATTAGTCAAATTTAGACCAGATATAATTTTTACCGATGGTTTTTGTTTGTGGACTGTCTTTACATTACTTCTCAAATTGATGTTCCGGTGGTATGTTGTTATAGTGTACGATGGCAGTTCACCAAATGTTGATTACAAAAATTCAAGAATTAGAATTTTCTTGCGGCGGTTAATGGCTAGATATGTTGACGCTTGTATTACTAATAATAAAGCTGGTAAAGATTATTTAGTCAATTTCTTGAAGATTCAGGAAAACATTGTTTTCGTACAACCATATCTAGTTCCAGATAATAAAGCATTGCTACACAATTCACAACATCAAAAACAATCAATAAATAATCTTATAAAAGAATCTAACCAAAAACATCCTATTTTTTTATATGTTGGACAAATTATTCCGAGAAAAGGAGTACGTGAACTTTTAGAAGCTTGTTTAATTCTACAAAATCAAGGCTATTGTAACTATACTCTATTGATTGCTGGTGAAGGATGGCAGCGTCACGAATTAGAAAATTTTAGTCAAAGCCACAATTTAGGAGCTAATGTTAAGTGGCTAGGACAAGTAGAATATAGTGATTTAGGAAGCTATTTTCAACATACCGATGTTTTTGTATTTCCCACTTATGAAGATGTTTGGGGAATGGCATTAACTGAAGCAATGGTTATGGGTAAGGCTGTTATTGCTTCAAAATTAGCAGGTTCAGCCGAGCTTATAGTTGAGGAAAAAAATGGTTACTGTTTTGAACCAGATAATCCGGAAAAACTAGCAGAACTCATGAAATATTTTATTGAAGACCCCAAGCAAACTATAGCAATGGGCCTTTATTCAGAAAAGTTGATGAGTCAGTACACTCCAGAAACAGCCGCTGAATTTCTTAGTAATGTTATCAAGTATACATTAAATAATCATCGGGAACTATCTGCTCTATAAATTTAAGGATTCAGGACTTATAGAAATACTGGTATAAATAATACGAGGGTTTCGGAGCCATAAGTTTGCGTAATGACATTTTTTTAGATTTTTCTCTAAAAAAACATATTCACCTCCAATAGTGTGAAGAATTGGTTTGTTCAAATGTCGCTGATTACTTTTTATAGTGGTAACATCTGTAGTTTATTACCAAAACCCATGAAAATTATCATTTCTAACACAGTAACTTTAAATGGTGGAGATGCTGCTATTTTACTGTCAATAATTGACCTATTTCGTAATGCATTTGGCGATGATATTGACTTCGTTATTTATGACAGTCAGCCAGAAATAGCAAGTCGCTATTATCCCAACTTAGTATTTCGCGAGCTACTCTATTTCCAGCTTGGAAAAGCGCCCAAAATTAAATTTTTAGAAAAATTTTTTTCTTATGTACTGAGATTAATTAACTTGCCTCGTATATATTTGGGTGCTTGGTTGATACAACATAACCTAGGTTTAGTCTCAAAAATTCTCTTAAGTCAATCTGAATTAGAAGATATTAATCATTATAAATCAGCTGATATAGTTGTTAGCACAGGCGGTACTTACTTAGTAGAAAACTACGCGCTACTTCCACGGATATTTGACTATAAAGTAACACTTTTGATGCAGCGTCCTCTAGTATTTTATACACAATCTATGGGGCCTTTTTCACGACAAAGTAACCGCCAAATCTTATCTAATATTTTTGATAAAGCCCTACTAGTATTATTGCGCGATGAGCTATCGTACAAATACGTACAAGATTTAGACTTTAACTCAAGTAATGTTCAAGTCAGTTCAGATGTAGTATTCTCACTAGCCAACGAATTGGACTTAAAGCAAGCTTGTGAGCAAAGTTTTCCAAAAGGCTCTTGCTTAAAAATTGCAATCTCAGTCAGGTATTGGCCTCACTTTAAAAACTCCAATACCATCGATGGAATGACAAAATACAAACAAGCAATAAGTGCATTTACCACATATGTGGTTGACAAATACCAGGCTGAAGTGACTTATATTTCAACTTGTCAAGGAATTCCTGAGTACTGGGTTGATGATTCAAAAGTAGCTGAAGAAATTTTTGATTTGCTACCTGAGAATATTCAGAAATATGTGGAAGTTAATAATAATTTTCATACTCCGAAAATCCTATTAAACTTCCTGAAATCTCACGATTTAGTTGTTGCGACCAGAATGCATATGGCTATCTTGGCTTTATCAGCTGGAACGCCCGTACTTCCCATTGCCTACGAATTTAAAACGCAAGAACTCTTTAGAAGACTGGGACTTGGTAAATGGGTACAAGATATAGAAACTACAAATGCAGAGTCTATAACTAGTTTATTTGACTCATTTATCAGCGCATTACCAGAAAATAGACAGCAGCTTTTTGCTAAAGTAGCCCAGGAAAGGGAACAAGCTTTATCATCAATTACCTTTGTAAAAAAAGCTTTTTATGAGTGGAAAATTCAGAATAATTAAGCAGATATTCTGACTATTTTATATCAGTTTAAAAACCCTAACAATCTGTTTTTAATCAAAAAAATCTAGGTTTTAGGGTATTTACTTAATAGTCTACATGTAAAATTTATATCTATTACAGATACTACTATGACAAATTATCGTGTTGCTTGGTTATTAACCTCAGCTGTTTTCTACTGGCAACCAGCCATTGCGAACTTAGCTAAATTCTTTCCGATGACAACTGTATATACAACCCGTTGGCTAGGATTTGCTAAAGGACTAGAAAACTCATTCCAAGTCGAACTAGTTGGAGAGAGAAAGTTTTTGTCAGTTGAAAAATCCGAGACGGGGTATGGCAATAACTTTACCTATATGCCTTTAAAGATTATTAATCGCCTCCTCCAATTTAAGCCCCATATAATTTTTTCCAATGCCTTTGGCTTGTGGACTTTTTTAGCGCTACTTTTCAAGCCTCTAGGTAAATGGCGAGTTGTCATCGCTTATGAAGGTTGTTCACCAAGTGTGGACTTCCGTAATTCTCCACACCGTTTAGCCTTGCGACGAACAATGGTACAAGCGGCTGATGCTTTTATCACTAACAGTAATGCTGGCAAAGCCTACCTAACAGAATTTCTTAACGCTTCTGTGGAGCGTGTATTTGTGCAGCCTTATGAGGTTCCTGCTGCTAACACACTCTTTACAGAGGACGCGAACAAGCTAGTAATTCCTCAAACCAAACAACCTGTATTTATTTTTGTGGGCAAAGTAGCACCTAGAAAGGGTCTGCATTTGTTGCTAGAAGCCTGCGCTATATTAGCAAAACAAGGATGCTGTGATTATACATTGCAGATTGTTGGCGATGGGCAGCAACGACAGGAATTAGAAGAATTTTGTCAAAAAAATAATTTACAAGCAAGCGTGCAGTGGGTAGGACGAGTAGATTACGCTCGCTTAGGAGAATATTTTAGTAACGCCGACGTTTTTATTTTGCCAACTCTTGAAGACACTTGGGGGGTAGTTGTGCTTGAAGCAATGGTTTTGGGTAAAGCAATACTTTGCTCTAAGTTTGCTGGAGCTTCGGAATTGGTAGTTGAAGGTGAAAACGGTTATATATTTGACCCAAATAATCCTGAAAAAGTAGCTGAATTGATGCGTCATTTTATCAATAATCCAAATTTAGCTAAATCAATGGGCATTTCTTCCCAGCAGATTATGAATCAGTACACCCCAGAAGCAGCAGGAAAATTGTTGGCAGAAGTTACATATAAAGTGTTGGAGGCAAAATAAAATGAAGAAGCCCTTAAAAATTTTGGTATCAGCTTACGCTTGTAGACCACAAATGGGTTCAGAGCCAGGAGTCGGTTGGAACATGGTTCGAGAAATATCTCAACATTATGAGTCTGTATGGGTACTTACTCGTGAGAACAATCGACCAAGCATTGAAGCTGAATTTGCTAATAATCCAATTCCTGGACTTAATTTTGTTTATCATGATTTGCCTGCTTGGGCTAGATGGTGGAACCGAGGGCAAACAGCATTATACTTTCACTATTACTTTTGGCAGATTGGGGTATACTTCACAGCAAGTAAATTGCACCGCTCCCACCAGTTTGATTTAACACATCATATTACCTACGGCAGATACTGTTTTCCTAGTTTCCTTTCACTACTACCAATACCTTTTGTCTGGGGTCCTCTTGGAGGTGGAGAAACAGCACCCAAGTCGTTTTGGCGCGATTTTAATCTTAATGGCAGGATTTACGAAACTTTGCGCGATTGGAGCCGTTGGATTGGCGAACGCGACCCTTTTGTTCGTATAACAGCTAAACGTACTGCTGCTGCTATCGTTTGCACATCAGAAACTGCGGATTGTGTTAACGCTTTGGGTGTAAAAAATATAAAAGTTATCCCCGGACAAACAGGGGTGAATAAACAAGACCTTGACCAATTTGAAAAATGTGCAGTTTCACAATTAGAAACTCCCGTGCGGTTTATTAGCATGGGTCGTTTGTTGCATTGGAAAGGATTTCATCTCGGTTTGCGTGCCTTTGCAACTGCTGATTTGGAACAGGGCGAATACTGGATTATTGGTAATGGCCCAGAGCGCCAACGGTTAGAAGCTTTGGCTTCAGATTTAGGAATTTCTGACAAGGTACGTTTTTTTGGCAATTTACCAAGAGAAGAAGCATTACGCGCGTTGGGAGAATCTTGTGCTTTAGTTCACCCCAGTTTGCACGACTTCTCACCCACCGTATGCGTGGAAGCGATGGCTGCGGAACGACCAGTAATTTGTTTGAAATTGGGAGGGCCTGCTAACCAAGTTACAGATGAAACAGGCTTTAGGATTGCTGCTAATAACCCAGAGGAAGTTGTACAGGGAATGGCTTTTGCAATGAAGCAACTAGCCAATCATCCACAATTACGAATGCAAATGGGACAAGCAGGACAGCAGCGAGTAAAAGATGCTTACAGTTGGAACATCAAGGGAGAGTTCTTAACTCAACTTTACGAAGAAGTTCTCAGTCATGAAAAGCGTTTGGCATCTTCAGGTGCAGTTCAGCCATAGATTACTACAAACTAATAAAAATACTGTATGTCCAAACCTCCCGTAGTCATTTTTAACAGCCTACTGTTACCTTCTTCCCAAACTTTTATTCGTTCCTTGGGAGAACAACTACAATCATTTACAGCTTACTATGTAGGTTCGCGCCAAGTTCAAGGATTAGCCCTACCACCTGAACGTACTACAGTTTTGAATCAGGGTAATTTTTTTGGTCAATTTCAAGAGGGTATTTTCAAGCTAAACGGCTTTTCCCGCAAGTTGTCTGAGCGAATTAAACAAGTTAATCCAATTTTAATTAATGCTCAGTTTGGACTGAGTGGAGCGTTGATACTGCCTTTAGCGCGAAGCTTAAATATTCCCTTACTTGTTCACTACCGGGGTGCTGATGCCACAGTTAAAGAAGAATATGTCCGTTACTCATCTCTCAACCACTGGATCTATTATCAGCGTCGCGAGTCGCTTAAACAAGAAGCACGGCTATTTATTGCAGTATCTGATTTTATTAAGGGAAAGCTAAAAGAGCAAGGCTTTCCCGAAGAAAAAATTGTTACTCACTATGACGGTATAAATATTCATCAATTCCAACCAGACGACACCCTACTTCGCGAACCTGTAATTCTTTTTGTTGGTCGCTTGACAGAAAAAAAAGGTTGTGAATATTTAATCAAGGCAATGGCTAAGGTGCAAACTGTTCTTCCTGAAGTGCAATTAGTAATTATTGGGGGTGGTCCTTTACGCTCCTCCTTGGAGGTACTTGCAGCAAAGTTACTGCACAACTACCAATTTCTGGGTACTCAACCTTCCAACGTTGTCAAAAATTGGATGAACCGCGCTCGCTTACTCGCTGTACCTAGTGTTACCGCTTTTCAAGGAGATTCCGAAGGATTACCTACCGTTGTTCTTGAGGGTCAAGCGATGGCGCTTCCTGTAATTAGTACACTGCACGCAGGAATTCCAGAAGCGGTAATTCATGGACAAACAGGCTTTTTGGCAGCAGAGCGAGACGTAGAATCCCTTGCAGAATACAGTTTGCAGTTATTGAAAGACCCACAAATGTGGCAAAGCTTCAGTGAGCAAGCCCGTCAGCACGTACAAGCTAATTTTGACAGCGAAAAGCAAATGCAAATTTTGGAAGGAATTTACGAAATGGTTTCACGAGAGTAAATTTAAACTTCCGGATATATTTACTGTATTCTTGGAACATTGTAAGGGTGCATTTCCACGTAGACTTTGTAAGAAAATTATTTATTTAAAGTAAATCTGATACTGGCATTGTAAATTTTAACACGGTATATTTTATGCGTATACTTAGCATACATAATAACTACCAGATTCGTGGTGGCGAAGATGAGTCCCGCGAGTCAGAGGAACGCTTGTTACGGGAAATGGGTCACACCGTTGAGGTTTATCAAGAACACAACGACCGTGTTGCTGCGATTGGTGCAATGAAGACCGCAGTTAAAACCGTTTGGTCAGACGAATCTTACAAAATAGTTCAACAAAAACTTAGGGAATCAAACTGCGATTTAATTCACGTTCAGAATTTTTTCCCCTTAATTTCCCCTTCTGTTTATTATGCAGCCAAAGCTCAAGGTGTACCTGTAGTTCAAACCCTGCGAAATTACCGTTTATTATGCCCCAACGGTTTATTCTTTCGTGACGGTAAGGTTTGTGAAGATTGTATGGATAAGTTAGTTCCTTATCCAGGAGTAATGCACGGTTGTTACCGAGAAAATCGCCCAGCCAGCGCTGCTGTCGCAACGATGATAACTACACACCGTGCCATGCAAACTTGGTCAAAAATGGTAGATACATATATTACCTTAACTGAGTTTGCGCGCCAGAAATTCATTCAAGGTGGAATCAACCCAGAAAAGATTATTGTTAAACCCAATTTCATTCATCCCGACCCAGGAGTTGGGGAAGGTGCTGGCGGTTACGCACTTTTTGTCGGTAGGCTTTCAGTCGAAAAAGGCTTAGATACGCTACTTACCGCCTGGGAAAAGCTGGGTGATAAAATGCCCTTAAAAATTGTTGGAGATGGGCCATTAGCAAATCAAGTAGCAGATTTAGCTAAACGACTACCTCAAGTTGAGTGGTTGGGACGCCAGCCAATGTCAAAAGTTCATGCTTTGATGGGAGAAGCAAAGTTACTGATTTTCCCCTCTAAATGGTATGAAACCTTTGGACGGGTAGCAGTGGAAGCGTTCGCCAAAGGTACACCCGTAATTGCAGCAAATATTGGCGCGATCGCCGAATTAGTAGAACATGGTCGAACTGGGCTACACTTTGAGCCAGGTGATTCAACATCATTACTGCAACAAGTGGAATGGGTATTGCAGTATCCCGAAAAGTGGCAGCAAATGCGTTTTGCTGCGAGGGCTGAATATGAAGCTAAATATACTGCAGCAGAAAATTATCGTAGGTTAATGGATATTTATTCTTTAGTACACAAAGGAACTATAGTCTAGGGAATAAGGGTAATGAACACACGAATTATACTTCCACAGAAACGCAAAGGTTATATACTCCTTTCTTCGCTGTTGTTATTTAGTTTTTACACAGCCTTCTATCCCCGTGTTGTTACAGCTGTTGGAATTCCAGACATTCTCAATTTTTTACACCTTATATTAGTTCCTTTTGCTTGTGTTTTGACTTTAACCAAAACTCGTCTTAAAGACCGCAGACAAATTTTAGTTGCTAAAGAATTAATATTTGCTCTATTTCTCTTTTTCACAGTCGTTGTTGCTAGCGGCTATATTAACAAAGCAGGTATAATCAATATCTTTTTTGATTTTATACTTTTTTGTGAACATTTTTTACTATTACTGACAATTATCAGCATTGGGTTGTCTCCCGAAAAATTACGAAATTTTCGAGCGCATATAATAATAGCTGGTATTATCAATAGTTTTTTCGCTTATTTCCAGTTCTATGTTCTCCGTTTGCAAACACTTGGGGCTGCGGGAGCAGACAATATCAAAGGTGTTTTTATTGGACAAGGAGCGGGACACGTTGTAGGAGCTTCCGTTGCATTAACATTTGGCCTGTTCTATTTATTGGTTGCTAAAACAGTCCCATTTTGGATTCGCTTAGTTGTATTTTTAGTTACATTTTGGCACATGAATATGGCTGATGCCAAGCAAGTAATCTTGGTACTTGGTTTAGCATGGATAGTTTTGTTGCTAAGTAAAGTTCAAAATATTGGTAAATTTTTACAATATTTTATACCTGCTGTGGTTGTAGGTGTTGCATTTTATTGGGCAACACAAAATTTACCAGAATTCAGAGCTTTCAATATCTGGATTAGACCAGAAATATACGGACCTAATGGCGAAGCAACCTTACTAAAAACTTCAGTATTTCGTATTGTTCCAACATATTACCAATCATTTTTGAATCCATTATTTGGTCTTGGTCCAGGTCATACTATTGGACGTTTGGGTGGCTGGATGCTTAGAGAATACAATGAACTATTAGTCCCATTAGGTGCGAGTATACACCCAGCAAGTAATGCGATTTGGGATGCAGTGCGAGTTAGCTGGCTAGGTGACCAGTCAAGCATGTTTTCTCCTATGTTTGGTTGGGCTGCAATTTGGGGAGATTTAGGATTTGTTGGTTTAGTATCATTTACATATATTTGGTCTATAGTTTGGCGCAAGCTTTGTGTTGATGATATTTCTAAATACTTAGTCGTTTGCATTTTTCTTTTTGGTCTGGTTTTTTCTCAAATGGAAGAACCTGGATATATGCTATATGTCGCTGCAATTATCGGTATCCAGTATCAAGAGCATCAGAGCCAAAAATTAAATCATACGAGAACGCAACTTGAGCAAGCAAAGCCATTACGTCCCAAATCGCTTAAAAGCTGGATGCAACGATTACTTCTAATTAAATAAGCTGCTACCGTCTGATACTACCGTAGAAATTCGATATAAATTTCTAGGAGCCGCAAAGAACATACACTGCTCAACTCTTTTCCGGAGCAACCGTAGATTTACCTGTAATATGAATACAGATAGTGAGTATTACGTTATACTCTTATCACCCAAAATTTGTATTCATAGCTGTTATCCAAGGATAGCTTGGATAGCCACTTGTTTGCTCAAACAAAACTTATTAGTTCTTAGCCTAGCTGTATGACTTCTCTAAATCAAATCTTCACATACTTCATAAAAAGTATAAAACTTTTTCAGTATACTTTTATTTAATGCTACTCTAGCTGTATACAAACGAAGCATCTCCTTAAGTAAAAAAATACTTGAAAGACATTAGTCAGGGCAATTTATCCGTAACATACTTTTATAAGCATGTATAGATTAGCTGATTAGTAAGTAAATGTAATCAGTAAAAACCTTTAAGAATTTATTCAGGTGTGCTGCCGATTGAGTACGTTCAGTGAATCTAACTACGTTATAAAACATAAATTTAAATACCGTCAAAGTACCGAACAGCATCTTGGATAACAGTCATTCAGTTTACAAATACTATGGTTAAGTCAGATAAATATTTTCAACCTTTACCACCCGCCAATTCGATTCAGTTAAATGAAACCGATGAGGGTGGATTAAATGTAGGTCAAGTTGGAGCAGCTTTGCGTCGTCGAGGATTGTTAATTGCTGGAGTAACCAGTTTAGTAGCAACAGGGACAGTTTTAAAAGCAGAGCAAGACCCTTACGTGTATACTGGCTCACTGGAGATTTTAACAAAGCCAGTCACTGCTGAGAACCAGGTTGTAGCGAATGTTCCTCAAAGTCTTAGTAGTAATGAACAAGTAGCATCTCCAGAATCAACCCAAGAAATGGAGACTACAATTCGAGTCTTACAAAGCCCGAAGGTGCTGAATCCTGTTGTGGAATCGCTCCAAGCTAAATACCCAGAATTGGATTATGAGACGCTTACTAAAAATTTAGCGATTGGTACGGCCAGCAAGAAATCAACAATACTAAAAATCCAATACACATCTTTAGAGCAGAAGCAAGTGCGTGATGTCTTAAAAGCACTTGCTAATACTTATCTGAATTATAGTTTGGAAGAACGTCAAGTAGACGTTAAACAGGCAATTAAATTTGTGCAAGCACGTATTAACGAAAAAGGAGGACTCCAAGAAAAAGTTGAAGCTTGGCAAGAGCAACTACGAATTTTTCGCCAAACAAACCGCTTAGTTGACCCACAACAAAAAGCTCAGGAAGTTTCTACACAAATTGCAACTCTAACGCAACAAAATTTAGATACCCGCGTGCAACTAGAACAAATGGTATCTCGCTACCAGCAATTGCAAGTCGAGTTAGCGCAGCAGCCTTCTGAGCGAGCAGGAAATTCTGTGCTGACAGAAAATGCTCGTTACCAAAAAATACTTGACCAAATCCAAGAAGCTGACATTGAGATTAAAAAAAGGTCAGCGATATTTAGGGATGACGAGCCAACAATGATAACTTTGTGGGAAAGGAAAGATAACTTACTGCCAATACTGCAAGCAGAAGAACAGCGGGTTTTAAGGGATTTCCAAAGTCGTATCCGAGAATTACAAGCAAAGGATACTTCTCTGGGAGATAAAATCAAGTTTCTCAATCGACAATTACAAGAATTAGCAACTGATAGCCGCGATTACGACAGAATTCAACAACAATTAAAAATTGCTAACGATAACCTAACTCAATTTCTAGTTAAACGACAAGCTTTGCAGATTGAATTGTCGCAAAAGCAGCAACCTTGGAAATTACTCAACCCCACAGAAATTAAAGCAGAAGCTTTCACTGTGGAAGGCTTGTCAGCAAGTGCGAAGCAAAACTTAATATTAGGTATAGCTTTAGGAATGCTGCTGGGAACTGGCGCAGCTTTGCTTGTTGATAAACTTAGTAATGTTATCTACAGCACAAAAGACATCAAAGAAGCTACAGGGTTGCCATTATTGGGAGTTGTGCCCTTTAGTAAAGAGCTTACTGTTAAGTCAAAACAATCTCCAGGAAAAGCTCTGCCTTTGTTCTTTGAAGTATTTCGTTCCTTTTATACCAATATTCTTTTGCTCGGTTCAGATACTCCTATTCGCTCTTTAGTAATAAGTTCGCCAGGACAAGGTGACGGAAAGTCTACTGTCGCCATACAACTTGCACTTGCAGCAGCAGCAATGGGACAAAAAGTATTGCTCGTGGACGCGAATCTCCGTTTTCCTACCCTACACAAACGTCTGGGATTAATGAATATCCAAGGATTAACTGATGTTATTTCTCAAGACCTCGATTGGCAAAACGTAATAGAACGCTCTCCCCAAGAGGATAGCCTCTATGTAATGACGGCTGGACCTGTCCCTCCAGACTCCGTACGCTTGCTAGCTTCTTATAAAATGCAGGATTTAATGAGCGACCTACAAGCTTCTTACGATTTAGTCATTTATGACGCTCCACCTCACTTAGGATTTGCTGATGCTAACTTACTAGCTGCAAACACCAATGGCATGGTAATAGTCGCTGGATTAGGAAAGCTGAAGCGTACTGAGTTCCAACAAGCATTAGAGGAATTACAAGTAGCAGGTACTCCCGTTTTAGGTGTCGTCGCTAACAAGTCAAAAGATTATGCACCAGCTTCTTATAGCTACTATCAGCAGCATTATAGGCAGCATATGACTGCGGAAAGGGTTAACGATAATGTAGAAAACGAGAGAAATATTTCTCAGCGCAAATCTTCTGTAAAAAAATAATTAGCCAGCCCTACACAAAGAGGGTCAAGAAAAAAATAATTGATATTAAATTTAGGATGCTTTCTAACAAAGGAGGCATCTTAATTAGCCTAATTCTAACTCCCTATAGGTCAGGAAAAATCACCAACAAGACTTTTAAACAAAGACACAGAAATAATAGTTGTATTCACCAAACTTTGAGCTTCCGTAAAATCCGAATCTCCAGTAATCAAAAAATCAGCCTCCGCAGCTACCGCACAAGCCAAAAATTTAGCGTCCTTCCTATCTCTAGGAAAATCGATTTCCACATTCACATCAATAAGAGTAGGAAATGTATCGATAATTTCAAACCATTCTGCTTTAACTTCTTCGGTCAACTTAAATTTTTTACGGCTTAAAACTTCTTTATATTCCGCTATAATTTCTGCTGAAACAATCCACTCAAAATCTGGACTACTGACAATAAATTGAATAGCTGCCCTTGGTTCTCTACCTCTAAGAATAGCAGAAGCCAATATGTTTGTATCAATAATAACTTTCATTCGCCGCGACGGTAAGCCTCAATTTCTGCTGCAATTTCTTCTTCTGTAATATCTTGTACCTCCGGAAGAGCTTGTGTTTTATCAAATAAATCTTTAAGTTTTTGACTAATTTCATCTCTCGGATTATCGTCTGACAAAATAATTATTTCCACTCGTTGTCCAGCTTTAAAAGGTAAACCAGACAAAACTAGATGATTTGGGTCTTCTACGGTGATATATTTTTTGTAAGCATTCATGAGAATTACTCCAAGCTTTATCTTTAATCATATCCTGCCAGAGTCCTAGTCTAAATTCCTCACGAGAAAATGATGACAAGTAATTAAAACCGATAGTCCCTAGTTAGCACCTATGGGCTATCTTCCTTAAAATATGATATTTTTAATTATGACAAATTCTAACACATCTGTTGTTTGCCCTGTTTACTATCAAGTAATTCAGCGTAGGGGTAACGGTTGGGCTTTTAAGCATGGCGAACCGTTTATAAATTTATTTAATGCCCCAGATTTATCGCCAGAAGAAGACCAACTAGAAACATATTTAGCACGAATAAAAGCAGACTATGGATGGCTATGCATTTTCGACAGAAGTTCAAATGCACCTGCCTTTACTGACCGTTTACAAACCAAAAACGCCACAACCAAAAAAGGAGACGTAACGTAGTAATTATACGTGCCTAGGGGAGCCAGCCTAGGCTGTTGTCAATATTTTAGCTAATGGTCGCGAACCTGGGTTTCTCCGCCATGTAAAGCTGGAAAAAGCTTTTTGGATTCATGAGTTTAATTTACGGCAGATAGGCATTATTACTTGCCCATATACGCTAGACTGGGCAGTGTTACAGCAAATTTAGGCCCCATTGTTATGCCTCGTTGGTTCAACATATCAGGCCCGTGTAAACCTGAAAAGCACTACATGTTATCGGCTACTGTTCGGTTGCCTAGTTTAACGCGGTTAATTCAACAAGAAAGCTATTTTGTAATTCATGCACCACGTCAAACGGGTAAAACAACAGCAATGCTAGCGTTGGCTAAACAGCTAACCGAAAGCGGAAATTATACAGCAGCGTTGGTATCGGTGGAACTAGGTGCGCCTTTTAGCTATGACCCTTTCTTGGCAGAAACAACTATTCTTGATTCATGGCAAGCTAGTGCAAAATTTGATTTACCATCCGATTTACACCCTCCCAATAACTGGGATACCGCACAACCAGGAAGAAGAATCCAAGGAGCTTTGCAAGCTTGGGCACAAGCATCAAAACGACCATTAGTATTATTTATTGACGAAATTGACTCTTTAAGAGACGAAACACTAATCTCTATTTTACGACAATTGCGTGATGGTTATCGTGGTCGTCCCACAAATTTTCCCATCAGTCTTGGGTTAATAGGTTTACGAGATGTGCGAGATTATAAAGTTGCTTCCGGAGGGACTGGCCGCTTAAATACAGCCAGTCCTTTTAATATAAAAGACCGCTCTTTAACAATGAGAGATTTTAATGCTGTAGAGGTCGCACAATTATACCAGCAGCATACAGATGATACAGGACAAATTTTTACAAAAGAAGCATCACAAACGGCTTATGATTTAACTCAAGGACAACCTTGGTTAGTAAATGCTTTAGCAAAAGAAATTGTTGAAGAATTGGTAACAGATGCATCTGTAGCGATTACAGTAGAACATATTAATCAAGCAAAAGAAATACTAATTGCGCGTAAAGATACTCACCTTGATTCTCTTGCAGACAGGCTTACCGAATCAAGAATAAAAGTAATTATTGAACCAATGCTAGCAGGCACATCCCTTGGTAATGTACCCAATGATGATATTCAATTTGTTTTGGATTTGGGTTTGTGCAAAATGGAACCACAAGGAGGACTAGTAATTGCTAATCCAATTTATCGTGAAGTTTTACCAAGAATATTAACAGTAACTCCAATGGCAAGTTTGCCACAAATTTCACCTACTTGGTTAACGGTCAAAGGTGAGCTAGATGTTGATATTTTACTGGAGGCATTTATTACTTTTTGGCGTCAACATGGAGAGCCTTTACTAAGTGCTACATCATATCATGAAATTGCACCCCATATTGTGTTAATGTCATTTTTACACCGAGTAGTAAATGGGGATGGTACATTAGAGCGAGAATATGCAATTGGCAGCGGTCGCATGGATTTGTGTTTAAAATATAAAAAAGTAACTTTAGGAATTGAAATCAAAGTTTGGAGAGATAAAGTCAAAGACCCAGAAGAAGAAGGTTTAGACCAGCTAGATGGTTACTTGGAAAGAATAAAAGCAGATTACGGTTGGCTGTTTGTTTTTGACCGACGCAAAAATGCTCCACCTTTTATAGAGCGTCTGAAAACTAAAACAGCAATAACTAAAAAAGAACGCTCTGTTGTAGTTATACGTGCCTAGAAAACTTCTCAGAAATATGTCAACAAAAAGCGACCCGGCGATTAAAGAGACCCGGCGATTAAAATCGCGGCTACACAAGGAAAACCCACGGAGGTGGGTTTAAATAGTATAAATTGCCAACCTTATGTCGAAAAACTATATGTTGTTCTATTAAGCGGTTGTTCAAACTTATGCAGACGATTTTTAAGCTTTTCAACCCGCATAGGCGGGTTTTCCTTGTGTAGCCGCGATTTCAATCGCCCGGTGTAAATCTATGGGGTTCTATATTTAAGCCGTTCGCAGTATACTTGCCCATATGCGTTAGACTGGGCAGTGTTACAGTAAATTTAGGCTCTATTGTTATGCCTCGTTGGTTCAACATATCAGGCCCGTGCATACCTGAAAAGCACTACATGTTATCGGCTACTGTTCGGTTGCCTAACTTAACGCGGTTAATTCGACAAGAAAGTTATTTTGTAATTCACGCACCACGTCAAACGGGTAAAACTACAGCCATGCTAGCTTTAGCTGAACAGATAACTAGCATGGGAGAGTACTGTGCTGTTACTTTATCAGTAGAATTGGGAAATGCTTTTAAAGATGATATTGGAAGTGCCGAATCTGCGATTTTGGCAACATGGCGTCGTAAAATAACAAATAGGTTACCGTCCGAACTACAACCCCCTGATTGGGTAGAGGGGCCACCCGGACAGAGAATTCAAGCTAATCTTAGTCTTTGGGCACAACATTGTCCGCGACCGTTAGTATTATTTATTGATGAAATAGACTCATTAGAAAACCAAGTATTAATTTCTGTTTTGCGGCAGTTGCGTGATGGTTATTCTGAGCGTCCAAAAAACTTTCCTTCATCTGTAGGATTAGTTGGTATGCGAGACGTAAGAGATTATAAAGTCGCTTCCGGTGGCAAAGAGAGGTTAAACACAGCAAGTCCTTTCAATATTAAAGACCGCTCGCTAACAATGAGATATTTTAATGAGAAAGAAGTTGTTGAATTATATCAAGAGCATACAAAAGATACAGGACAAGTTTTTACGAATGAAGCTGCCCAAACTGCTTTTAATTTAACTCTGGGACAACCTTGGTTAATAAACGCTTTAGCCAAAGAAATTGTAGAAGAATTAGTAACCGATACACAAATAACTATTACAGCAGAACATATAAATCAAGCTAAAGAAATACTAATTGTGCGTAAAGATACTCACCTTGATTCTCTTGCAGATAGACTTACTGAAACAAGAATCAAAGCAATAATGGAACCAATGTTAGCTGGAGATACATTAGGTAATACACCTGATGATGACCGACAGTATTTAGTTGATTTGGGGTTATTACGTCGAGAACCAAATGGTGGATTAGTAATTGCAAACCCTATTTATCGAGAAGTTATTCCCCGTGTTTTAACTCAAGGTGCTTCTGACAGCTTGCCTAGCATTACTCCTACCTGGTTAAATAAAGATGGTGAATTAGACATTGATGCTTTACAAAACGCTTTTATGGACTTTTGGCGTCAGCATGGAGAACCACTGCTTAGTACTACATCATATCAAGAAATCGCACCCCATATAGTATTAATGTCATTTTTACATCGCGTCGTTAATGGAGGAGGAACATTGGAGCGGGAATACGCGATTGGAAACGGTCGTATGGACTTATGCTTAAAATATAAAAAAGTCACATTAGGTATTGAAGTAAAAACTTGGCGAGATAAAACAAAAGACCCAGAAGAAAAAGGGTTAGACCAACTAGAAACATATTTAGCACGAATAAAAGCAGACTATGGATGGTTATGCATTTTCGACAGACGTTCAAATGCACCTGCCTTTATTGACCGTTTACAAACCAGAAACGCCACAACCAAAAAAGGACGTAACGTAGTAATTATACGTGCTTAGCTCACATCTTGTACCTACCGAATAAACCCAGAAAAAACCAATTAATTCTGTCAACTATCAACCCTCAACATCCAACTTATTTATCTGGAGACTTAAGAGCCTTATCCAAAACCTCGCGAGCATTTTCAGCCTTAGACCGTGCATCTTGATAGCGTAAATTAGCCTGAGCGAAATTTTTCAGAACCTTAAAGCCATCCTTGAGACGGGTAACTTCTTCCTCTTGTACAAACTGGTCAGAAAAAAGGATATCAACCATCTTTCTAACTTCCAGCGCTTCCGAGCGTGACTCCTGAACTTTTAATTTAAGCGAAGCCAGATTACTGAGAACTTGAATCGCTTCCGAAACCGCATCCTCACCGCTCACATCCATTGGCTGCTCTTTCACCTCAATTAATTGCTGCGGACTAAAACCTTCTTCCAGTTCCGTAGGTAATTTACCTGCATCCATCAGTTCCATTAGTTCATCCATTGCCTTATCACGAGCCTTGGGTGAATCTTTCCCTGGAACATTAATAATAATATCTGGGCTTTGGGCGAGAGTATACCGAACCATATCTGGAAAAACCGCACTTAAATAATTGCCGGGAATTTTAATTCTACCACGAACTGATTAATGGGGAGTGGGGAGTTGGGAGTGGGGAGTGGGGGAAATTAGGGAGTATTTACTAGGAGCGTCTTTTTAGGAACATTCTGGAACTTTTCCATACATTTGTGCGACAATCAATAAAGATGTGAAGCATTGCTCCGTCTTAGACACAAGCAGACTTTAACTACGAAAGTTATGAATTGCTTGCACGGGATACAAACATATGCCACGGCGAGTTGTCACTGGATGCCCGATGTCGTAAAAACAAAAAACTAAGAGCCTTGAAGCTTGCTTTAAGGCGTTGTTGGATACACCTGCATTCAATTCGTTGGATGTTGTTATATCTAGGATAGCCAAGATGTCTAAGATGTCAAAATTTGTCTAGATTAAAAGTATCAGATGGGTTGCCATATGGGGATACAAAGTTAAATTAATTAAATCATGGATTAATTTATTTCTTCATCTTCCCCACTCCCCACTCCCCACTCCCCACTCCCCCAGAAAGATTTGTAATACTAGGAGTAGATAGACATAATTTTCAACAGGAGGCCAAAAGATGGCTCCCAATCCAGCCATTATCAAAGCAGTAGAACAGTTGGACTACCGCGTAACCGTTGGGGATGTGGCAAGCCAAGCAGGATTAAACATTAATCTAGCCAACCAAGGGCTACTAGTCCTTGCGACCGATGCTGGTGGACACATGCAGGTAGCGGAATCTGGTGATATTGTTTACCTTTTCCCCAAAAATTTTCGTGATATATTACGTCAAAAATATTTAAAGTTAAAGTTACAAGAAACTTGGCAAAAAGTTTGGGGTGTTTTATTTTACATAATTAGAATTTCATTCGGAATTTATTTAATATCTTCCATCCTCCTGATTTATGCTGCTATTATCGCCATAATGATTGCAGCCAACTCTGACCGGGACGACAGAAATGATAATTCTGGGGGTTTTAACTTTTTCTTTTTCCCCGACTTATTTTGGTATCTTAGCCCTAACTATGGCTCCCCTTATGGTGGGTCCTACGAGCATCAACGAAGAGAAAAGCGCAGAGAAAAAGGAAACTTAAACTTTTTTGAAGCAGTATTTTCCTTTTTGTTTGGCGACGGTAACCCCAATGCTAAATTAGAAGAACGCCGTTGGCAACAAATTGCAGCCGTAATTAGAAATAACGGAAACGCCGTAGTCGCACAACAAATTACTCCATATCTTGACGACATAGGCGAAACATATCAGCAAGAATATGAGGACTATATGTTGCCCGTATTAACCAAATTTAACGGACAACCAAAAGTCAGTGGAGATGGAGAAATTGTATACACCTTCCCAGAATTGCAGGTAACAGCAGGACAACAACTTCGTCAATCGCTCTCAGGATACCTACAGGAACTGCGTTATACCTTTAGTGCAGCCTCCGAAGGACAAAATATGCTGAGTGCAGGATTGGGAGCAGCCAATATTGTTGGTGCTATTGTCTTAGGAGGTTTATTGCGAGACGGTAGTGTAGCCGCTCAGTTAGGAGGTTTAGTAGCTTTTGTCCAAAGTATTTACTGGGTTTTATTGGCTTACGGTATAGGATTTTTGGGTGTACCATTAATACGTTACTTCTGGATTAAGCAACGTAATAGCAAAATTACTGAGCGCAACCGTACCCGTCAGCAACGAGCAGAGCTAACAGCTAACCCTGATATCTCTTTGCAAAAGAAAATTACCTTCGCTCGTGAGTTTGCCACAGAAAAAATTATCGACGAAAAAGATTCGGTCTACTCAACCGAGGAAGATTTGTTGGAACAGGATTTTAAACGACTTACAGATTAAAACTCGTTTCCAAACGAATATGCAAACCTAGAGACCGTAAATTTACGGTCTCTATATTCTATATTATGTGCTAACTTTACCAAAGAATATTGATTCCAGACGAAATTATTTTAGCGTCCCTACTAATTAGTGGTAAACCCATATGTTTTGCCGTAGCAGTAATTATCCTATCAGGCATATCTGGGACAGTATCGCGTGGGATTGTAGCTAATTCATCAACAACTCCAGCAGTTAAATTAACTCAAGCCAATCCACTAGTTTTAACAGCTAATGCTGTATCTAATTGAGATTTCATATTTGCTGAAATACGTCCTCTTTCCTGCAAGTAAACAATTTCTACTAGGCAAATAGTTGGGATATAAATTATAATCTCTCCTGCATCACATTTATCAAATGCTTGATTTGCTCTAGGACTTAGCCTTGGGCTGTCCTCCAAATACCAAATAAGAGCATGGGTATCTGTTACCAAATCTGACATTAAAAATCCTCACGTGGAAAATTACTCCAAACTTCTTGACGCATTTTAGCTATGTCTAATTCGCTAACATTACTGCCTTTCCACAATCCTCGCAATGACTCTCGTGGTTTTGGTGAAGAAGCGGCCAATTCACGCTCTATTTGTGGTGCAACTTGCTCAATTAAACGTACTTTATCTATTAATGAAAGCTGTTTAACTACTTCCATTGCGCCTTCAAGAGTAATTGTTCTGTCCATACCCTTTCTCTGCTCCCTTTTTTTGAATGTTTATTTTTATTTAGAAGCCATACATAAATGATTTAAATGCATCTGCAAGCCTTAATTTTATCATAAAGTAGGTTTACCGCTACGATTTATTAACCCACGGAGGTGGGTTTTCCTTGTGTAGCCGCGATTTCAATCGCCGGGTGTTTGTTTTTGCAGTATAGAAATGAGATAAAATTGTTAAAAAATATTAAGGCTTTATCTCAATGAGTTTGTTTTTTCCTGCACTGGGAATCATCCTTACACTACTGATACTCTTGCTAGCGTTATATTTAATTACTGCTCGCCGTTACCAATCATCTAACTCCGTAGCCAATTCCTATGACGAATGGACTGAGGACGGTATTTTAGAATTTTATTGGGGCGAACACATCCACTTAGGTCATTACGGCTCGCCACCACAACGAAAGGATTTTTTGCTTGCGAAATCCGACTTTGTGCATGAAATGGTACGTTGGGGTGGTTTAGACAAATTACCCCCAGGTACTACCGTCTTAGATGTTGGCTGTGGAATTGGTGGTAGCAGCCGCATTTTGGGAAAAGACTACGGGTTTGCAGTTACAGGTGTTACCATTAGCCCCCAACAAGTGCAACGTGCCCAAGAGTTAACCCCTAAAGAACTTGATGTGCAATTTCTTGTAGATGATGCGATGGCACTTTCTTTCCCTGATGCTAGTTTTGATGTAGTTTGGTCAATAGAAGCCGGACCACACATGCCAGATAAAGCCATTTTTGCCAGAGAGTTACTGAGGGTGCTAAAGCCAGGTGGAGTTTTGGTTGTAGCTGATTGGAATCAAAGGGACGACCGCCAAAATCCTCTCAATTTTTGGGAAAAACCAGTAATGCAGCAACTACTAGACCAGTGGTCTCATCCCGCTTTTTCCAGCATTGAAGGTTTTTCTGAGCTTTTAGAAGCAACGGGATTAGCCGAGGGAAAAGTCATAACAGCAAACTGGACGGAACAAACACTTCCTTCTTGGCTAGACTCCATTTGGCAAGGAATAATTCGACCTGAAGGACTAGTGCGTTTCGGTATATCTGGTTTTATTAAATCTTTGCGGGAAGTACCTACCCTTTTACTAATGCGGTTAGCATTCGGCACAGGTCTTTGTAGATTTGGGATGTTCCGCGCTTTACGTGCTAACTCGGAACACCCATAATGTAGAGACGTTACATGTAACGTCTCCTCACGCAAAGGAAGAAATAATTCCAATACAAACGAATTTTATATTTCCCATTTCCTTAACCGCAAAAACTCTCTGCTGATAAAGGGTCACTCTAACTTGCATTTCTTGCTTCAAATATTCAATTAATCTCTAATAAATCTTTTCTGAAACCACCGCATCAGCTTTTTGTAACGAACCACAATCAAATCATGAGGTCGATAACATCATGATTACATGTTATCTGCAATACATATTGATTATGTAGAGACAGCTCAGATAAACTCTCATTACATTATTGTAATAAACCCAAAAGTACAGTTTCTTTGGATTTTTAGCGCGTCAGACTTTATTTGTTATAAAACTCTGTTGACACTATGGCTTTGTCGTGGTTAGGATTTACTCTGGATTTGTATTAACTTTGGATTTCCTCCTCCAAACTGGTTCTATTATATTGACTTGTTTTGTCATCCTCACAATCCTTTATTTGACTCAACTTCTGGTAATTAGCCGTGTACAAACAAACATCATTTTTTTTAAGTTTTTTCTTAGTTGGAAGTCTCGCTATAAACTTTTCTTCCCCAGCTCATGCTCAGGTACTAACAGCACAAAATAGAGACAATTCAGAATTAAAACAACTACTCGATGAAGGTCATAGGCTGCTAGATACAGGTAATTATGATGCTGCAATTAATGTCTACCAACAGGCTGCTACTATACAGCCGAAAAATGCTTCAATACATTCTGGAATCGGTATAGTATATATCAAACAAGGTAATCTACAAGCAGCGCTAACAGCTTTTAGACGAGCAATTCAACTGAACCCAAATAACGCTGATTATCAATATGCTTTAGGATATGTAAGTTCTAATTTAGGCGATTATGTTACTGCGAAAGAAGCATACCGAAAAGCAGTTCAGACAAATCGTCGTCATGTTGATGCTTATATGGGACTAGCTGTAGCTCTAATGGGTTTAGGTGAAAGGGAAAATGCAATTTGGGCATATCAAGAAGCTGCTAAAATTGACCCTAATAATCCCTCCGTTGGTGAGTTTAGAAATAAGGTAATGATGCAGCGATAAAAAAAGCTTTGCGGTCGTGCTCTTTGAAGAGCAACTTAATCTTGTGCATCAAAGAACTCCTTATGTCGTTTAAAGGCATTACGGAGTTTTTTGTTTGGCTTTTCCCTATCTTCGATATTTTCCCAATGAATGCGGATGTTTCTATCCCTATCTTCTCGACTTTGTTCGTGCCATAGTCCCAAAGCGTGACCGATTTCGTGGATAGTAGAACCAGTACTGCAACCTTCAGCTAGACCGATTTCTTGCCTTCCTCCTTGCATACCAATATAAGACCAGCAACCATTTTCAGGTTTAAAGTAAATATAGTTTGGATACTGACTTGTATTGCTGCTTGTTCGCCATACGAACCTGATGCTAGTCTTTTCTTGCCAATGAGTGATAGCATCTGTGATTCGTTTTTGATTTGGCAAATTGGGGTCGATTTCATAAGGTACGATACCATTAGTCCAGCGAAACTTCTGTCCGGTTATGAATACACCCCGTGTTGTGTCACCATCTTCTTCAACTTCTTCTCCAGCGAGAATGGCAGCAGCTTTCTTCTCCATTTCCTCTACAGTACCGAGGACAATACAACCGCTGATAACCGCTGTAAACTTATGGAAAAAGAAAGCAAGTTAGTTGTACGTTCCGAAAAGTCTGACTTGTAAATATTATCCACCTCTTTGTTTGTTACTCCTTTGGTAAGTACTATTGCCTTGCCGTTAGCCTGAAAACCAATGCTTTGGAATTCAGATGTTAAACTGTCTTCGTCTTTTTTCAACTACTTGCCTTGAATGTTCCATAACCATAAATAGGTAGTCAAATTGTTAAACCAACCATATTTAGTAATTCGTGCCAATTAGCACCTAGCCATGCAATAATTTTAGTTAGGTGTGGCTGAAGTTTTTCTGAAGAGGACTAGAAACAGCGTTTTATTTTAAGTATAAATATTAAATAGATTAGAAACATATTTAGCGCGAATAGAAGCAGACTATAGATTGTTATGCATTTTTGACAGATGTTCAAATGCTCCTGCTTTTATTGACCGTTTAGAAACGAGAAACGCCACAATAAACAAAGAACATAATGTAGTAATTATACGTGCGTAGGGGGTCAACAGGGTGGGTTTTGACAAATTTATCGTTGTGGTTGATGAATTGTCTGTAACCTTTACCATCAGAAGTTTTTACGCAATTATAGAGATAATCATTGCCATTTAATATATTTCATGCAATAGACACAATCTTACCAACGTGCCTCTCTAACTAAACAGTTAAAATGAAAATGGAAAACTACTAAGACTCTCTAAACCGACAGATAGCAATAAACTTTGCCAATCGGCTTTAATAGATGTGTCATTAGGATTTGAGCGACTTAATTGTACTAATGTATTTATCGCATCAAACCAAATTCCATTGTCAGCATAAATAACAGCCTTCTGTTGAGGTTTTGCTGCTTCTAACTGTTGCAAAATAATAGTATTAAGCTTGATTCTCTGAATTCCACCTTCTACATAAATAGATACATTTGCTGCTTGTTGCTGGCTACAATTAACTTTAAAATACCAGTGATATGTTTGATTTTCTTGTAAAATAACATGTGCGGGGAGGGAAACAGCTACTACACTAGGTTTACTAGGAAGTGCAACCGGACTTGTATAAATTTTGTTGTCCGCACTATCATTTAAAGTGAATTGAGCATTTGCATTTGGTAAATTACTTGTGTAAGGAACGTAAAACAAAAATGTTGGTCGTTCGGAAATAGTTAGCCCACCTACGTCATTTTTTGGTAAAGATGGTACTAAGGCAGTTAGTTGAGTTGCAACGGCTGGGCAATTATCCCTACTCCCCATTCCTTGCCTGCGTCCAGTTACTGTACCCATTGTGGGGGAACCCTTGGGAAGTTTTAATGCTGGTCGTGAAGTATTGTTGTTTGTTTGTGTGAGCTTTTGAGTTTGAGCTATCGCTTGTATTGGATAGGGGATAGTATTGGTTAAAATTAAAGCAATTGTAAATATTAGTCTCATAAATTTTGCTTACTCTAACTTGGTAATAATTTTCTTAATTTTGTTTTTACAACCACTGAACGTAATCATACATTCATCAGGAGGAGTTTTACATACAACGACAGGCTCCCTATCTATAAGCTAACAATAGAAACCATTTTTCCATACCTTGGGACTCCACAAATATTCTTTACATTGAATAATATATTAAAGTATGTATCATTTGTATTAAAAAGTACAGTACAATAAGTAATATTTATCAGGTTTCGCCAATATAGGTTGCTAATGATTTTTCGTAAAAATATTACAGAAATGTTTTCTACCTTTGCTCTGTTAGAAGCAGGCAAATTCAGTAAATGGATAACCGATACCAAGTTACGTAGAAGTATTCAAAGTTACTTAAATAACTATCCTGAAGTTGCTGATTCCGAAGATTTTTGGGTGCTTTACTAGTATAAATACTGGCAAACAAAGTTATCAGATTTGGCAAAAATACACCTTTTAGCATATTTACAAGAACCTTTTTATTTGGTAAGACAAAAAATTGTTATATAAAACTCACTAATTTAAATCAATTGACAATAACCAAAAAATATAACCCTAGAATACCTATAAATAATACAAGACGATAATGATTATCCCTATGTTCACCGCAAACCTTTGTGAAAACTTGAATTTTACAAAGTGAATATGTCTTGGAAAATTTAAGCGCTACCTGATATCTTGCATCTCTAAAACTTAATGTCATAATCATAACTATATGTGTTTAGATACGGTTGCCCCTTTCCACGACTGCCAGGGAATAAATGATTCTGTTGGCGAATTCGTGGGGGGCGTGGGGGAGGTAGGGGAAGTAGGGGTGGTAGCGGGGGAGAGTAAGAGAAGTAAAAGGAGTATGGGGTGTAATTTATTACTATTCTTACCCACTCCCCCACTTATCTCCCCCTACTACCCCCACTACCGCTACTACCCCGACTCTGACCCCTCGTTAATTCGCCAACAGAATCATAAATTCCCTGTCTAAAAGCTAAAGTCCTCTTTAGAGGACTAGAAACAGCGTTTTGCCATGCGTATTATTTTTAAAACAATCAAAATTTTTAATTAGTTATTTATAGGTAAGGTGCAAGATATCAGCTACCTGTGCGGCTTGAATACATAGACTATTTTTTTTGTCAATGCGTAAGTCCTATAGTAGATACAAGTGGAGTCAATGCAGGGTCTATTCTTTTAAGATTTGTACCACTGGCAATAGTGTCACAACCAGTAACTAGTAATTTTGATATTACAGTATTTTTTTACCATGCGGTGGAAATCTGCCGCATCTACCATCTAAACTGGGGATATTAGCCTCAATATACTTGGAGGTGCTGCAATATGGTAAGGCAAATTACGCAACAACATACCGCTGATGATTTTGTCATCTATCCAGAGAGTGATGGAAAGCCAATGGCGGATAACACGATACAGTTTCGTTGGATTGTATACATAAAAGAAAATTTAGAAATCATGTACGCAGCAAACCCAGATGTATTTATCGCTGGGGACTTATTATGGTATCCAATTAAAGGAAGTGACCAAAAAAGATGTGCTCCTGATGCGATGGTCGTATTTGGTAGACCAAAGGGTGATAGGGGTTCTTATTTGCAGTGGGAAGAAGAAAATATACCTCCACAAGTAGTATTTGAAATACTATCACCTGGTAATACACGCCAAGAAATGGAGAATAAACTTGAGTTTTATGATAACAATGGAGTGGAAGAATACTACTTTTATGACCCGTATAAAAACGATTTGCAAGGCTGGTTGCGGTCAAACAAAGACTTAACAACAATCCAAAATATCAATGGTTGGGTAAGCCCTCGTTTAGGTATAACTTTTAGACTAACAGGCTCGACATTGGAAATATATCGTCCCGATGGTCGAAAATTTTTAACATCAGTTGAACTTGAAGAACGCGCTGAACTAGAGCGTCAGAGAGCAGATGCAGAAAAACTACGTGCTGATACCGAGCAACAACGTGCTGAGGATGAACAAAAACGTGCTGAGGCTGAAAAATTACGCGCTGATACCGAGCAACAACGTGCTGAGGATGAACAAAAACGTGCTGAGGCTGAAAAATTACGCGCTGATACCGAGCAACAACGTGCTGAGGCTGAAAAACAACGCGCTGAGGCTGAAAAACAACGTGCTGATAACGAACAACAACGCGCTGAGGTTGAACGACAGATAAGATTAAATGCAGTGACTCGCTTGCTGGCTGTGGGATTAAGCGTGGAAATTGTTGCTCAAACACTCGAATTGACAGTGGAAGAAGTAGAAAAAATCAGATGTAGTTAGATGTGTAATAGCTGCCCTTTGTCTCCAGCATAGCTGCCTTTTTAAAAAATCGATAAATAAAATCCGTAGAGACCGCGATTTATCGCGTCTCTATATCTGTGGATGTGAGAATCTTGAATTTAGCTGTGAGCATCTAAATTCACTGTAATTAGGGGATACAAGATAGTCTAACATTTGTATGCTAGTTCAAGAACTCTAGTTTATCGGGGAATTATATACAATCATCAAGCAACATTTACCGAGTGCGATCGCTTATCCCAAACCTAAATATTTTGTCGCTCTTGGTTAAAAACGATTATTTAGTTAACTGTTCCGGTGTTCGCTAGTTGTAGCGAGCAACCGTTGAAATAGAAAATCATCCCCCGAACCTTTTATTTTATCGGGTGGTATCCTTCGCAGTTGACGTTAAAATTCCCTCCCTTACAAATAATCCACACAAATATAGGGATTATCGTTATCATAAATTACTAAATCTATTGATATATAAGCATTATTATTTTAAATTGATTGACAATAATCAAAAAATATAACTCTGAAACGCCTATAGATTTTACAAAATGATAATGATTATCCCTACATTTGCTCACACTAAAATAAGGTATTTACCTAAATTTTACCAAGAATTCGGCAATCATCTCAATATCTACTCAAATCAGTAAAAATTATTATTGTTTCCGGAACAAGCCACGTCAGTCGAGTATTATTCAGTGTAAATTCGTAGAGGTAGTTGTATATTATAGACCTTTCTTATATATGGATTATGGGTTTCAGAATGATTTTGGGATGTGCAAGTTAGGAGCTAACTGAGAACACAGCACACTCTCCCACTCCCATCCATTATTATCTTAAAGCAGAATAACTTACGCAAGAATAACTTACGCAAAATGATGATTATAAATGTCATTATCTGCGATTAAATAAATATCTTTTTAAAGAATTTAATATTAAATAAAATAAGGTAAATATGTCAGAAGAATGGAAATGGTATCAAGATAACCCAAACGGTATTGCTCTCTTTATAAACTCTGACGTTGGGAGTTTATCATCTCTACATATAAAAGAGAATATTTATGATTTAAAAAATCAGCACAGTGAACACTTAAAAAAGGTCTAGTTTCATCTGTCAAAATAGATGAATCTTCTGGTCCTCTAACTCGTGTAGTTTGTCTTTCTTTTAAATGATTTAATATCAATGATAATACAACCTCATTTTCTTGGAGACAACCGTGAGTTTCCCCAATATTTATTGGTAACTTCCTACCCCATTCACGAGGAACAGCCGAAACACAGGGAACAGTATCATCACCATCATTTAGATACGAATTAACACTTGGAGGTAGAATTTTCTTGTCGCAAATTAATTTTCCTTGAGAGAAACTAGCTGACTGTAGAGTTTTTTGTCCCCTACCAACAATCGGTATAAAATCGTATTTCGTCTTAAAATATTGAGCATCATTCTCATGTGCTTCAACTGCGTTATCAATCTCTTGATAAAATTCAAGTGCTTTTTTAGCACGCTCACGGTCTATATTAGGTAACTCTAAGTCTGTTACTTTAAAATGGTTATTGATTACTTGATAGTTAGGTAATAGTTGATATGTAGATGTAAAGGAGCGAGCTAACTTTGTTAAGTTTTGTAGTCCTATCATCATCTTGTTAGATAAAAAATCTAACGATTGTACGGAGCCCAAGTGAGGTGTACCAAATGTAACAAGTAAAGAACATTTATCATATCCATTAAGGGCTTCAAGATAGTAACGAGATACTAGCCCACCCATACTATGAGCAAGTAAAATAACTTGAGCTTCCTTGTTTCCCGTAAAATCGCGCCATACTTGCAGTTTATGATTAATTAGTTTATCAAGTTTGCGTGCTGCAGAACGGATATCCCTTCGCCAATCATAAGGAAATTCAATAAAATTTGCAGGTGTTTCGTGTGTAATATCTGTATCACCTTCCTCAATATTGAATACCTCAGCTAATTTAGTTTTAATATTTTTATAAGTTCCCGTTTTAATAAGTCCAGTAATTATATCTGGTAAAGAACTTAACCCTGTAGCTTCTATACCATCACCCAAGTCATCAAGTTCGTAGTCATCTCCATTCATCATTAAAGCATCAAATGATATACCTGGCATAAAAGGTACAACACCCTTCACTACTTGCCTCCTGGCTGTCCACAAATTTTTACCATCTTTTTGTAGAACACTACCCATTATCCCAGGTACAACTATAACTAAATCCGTCATATCAGTTTTTCTAGGCATTTTTCTCTTTTACTCCAGTAATATTTTTAATAGCAATAAATTCTAAATAAGGTATAGAGAATGTTTTATAGGATACTTGTAAAATATTTACACTTCCCGCTCATACTTAATTTTTGGATTTATCCCTAGTTATTTACGTAGATTACTGAGTGTAAATCAGTGATTAATAGCCTTAAATTTAGTGATTAATATCACTGAGAAAACCATCTTCAAAAAAGATTTTATTAAAATAGCCTAAGCAAACAGTTAAAGTGAAAATAGAAAACTCTCTAAACCGACAGATAGCAATAAACTTTGCCAATCGGCTTTGATAGATGTGTCATTAGGATTTGAGCAACTAATGTATTTATCGAATCAAACCAAATTCCATTGTCAGCATAAATAACAGCCTTCTGTTGAGGTGTTGTTGCTTCTAACTGTTAGGCATATATAATTTGTATTAAAAAGTACAGTACAATAAGTAATATTTATCAGGTTTCGCCAATATAGGTTGCTAATGATTTTTCGTAAAAATATTACAGAAATGTTTTCTACCTTTGCTCTGTTAGAAGCAGGCAAATTCAGTAAATGGATAACCGATAGCAAGTTACGTAGAAGTATTCAAAGTTACTTAAATAACTATCCTGAAGTTGCTGATTCCGAAGATTTTTGGGCGCTTTACTGGTATAAATACTGGCAAACAAAGTTATCAGATTTGGCAAAAATACACCTTTTAGCATATTTACAAGAACCTTTTTATTTGGTATCTCAAAAAACAGTTGCTAAATACCAAAATTGTCAGTATGCGTTAGGTGACTACTTCCAAATAGTCAATGCAGAAGTGGAAATAATTATTAAGCATTTCAAAGCTGAAAAATCTTATGGCTTGAAAAATTATGCTATTGTTGCTGCTTCAAGTCGGCTGAGAGATATTTTACGCCAACGTCAAGAGGTGGATACTTGTACTGATAGACGGTTGTTGCGTAGAGTTAGTGTGAAGGCTTTTTCGGAAGCTCTGAGCGAAGCTGGGTTTTCACAGGCTGTTGTTGCTCAATATCGTTTAGCTTGGATGTGCTTTAAAGAATTATATGTTCATCATCCATATACAGCAAAACAACTACCAGAGCCAAATAATGAATTTTGGTTGGTAATCGCTAACCTCTACAATCGGGAAAGACTAATCCAGTTGGACTTTAATACAGAGGAATGTACAAGTGAAAAAATAAGGCTTTGGTTAACTCAATCAACTACTTGCTTACGCAGGTATTTTTTCCCACCTGTGAAGTCCCTAAATACTCTGAGAAAAGATTCCGAATCCGAAGATAAGTTGAATATACTTGAGCTATCTTCAGATTCATTCATGGTTGAGATGATAGCTCAAGAGGATATCGAGAGCCGAAAACAACAAATAGCTCAAATTTCAGATGTACTGTCAAATGCGCTACAAAGTTTAGAGACTAAGTATCAAGATGTACTGAAGCTTTATTATCAAGAGAGATTGACACAGCAGCAAATTATGCAGCAGTTGCAGATAAGCCAACCTACGGTGTCTCGTAGATTAGTTAAAGGTAGAAACTACTTGCTTGCTGCATTAGTTAAATGGCTTCAGGATTTAAACATGAATAATTCTGTAAAATCGACCCAAGTAGAAGATATGAGCGTTGCATTGGAAGAATATTTGGTAATCCACTATGGCTCCCTTAGGGTAGAACAGGAGACACCGAATATCCTAGTAATGCACGAATAATCCGCCCTAATGGCAGAATTTTTAAAGGTAAACAGTACTTTAAAGGGAGTAAAAAATGACATATACTTTCGCGGATACTAGAGAATGGTTGTTAGAAATAACACTTGAAGTACAGATGCTGCTATGGCAGAAAAGCCAATATTATAGTACTCCTAGTAGTCGTTGGCGTGCTTACGTAAATCAAATTTGTCTTCATGCTTTTTTAGATTGGGTTAATAATGAAGATTTTATACAGGCAAATTTTGAGCAGAATTGCGCCGATACGCTAGCTTCTTGGGAATTTGTTAATGGTACGGGTGTTCAAATTCCTGGTAGAAGAATTGTACTAATTCCCACTGAAGCAATTGATGATAATGAGTTAGAAGTCCCTCAGGAATGGGTAGATATTCCGAGTTGGGTGGGAGATTATTATTTAGCTGCACAAGTTGGAGAAAATGGGGATTTTGTTCGCATTTGGGGTTATATAAGTCATGCTGAACTGAAATCAAAAGGTAACTATGATTCATTAGAGAGAAAGTATTGTGTAGATAAACAATACTTAATCAAAGATTTTAGTGCTTTTTGGATTACTTATCTATTTTGTCAAGAAGAAGAAGTTAGAGCTACTGTGCCTTCATTACCCAAACTATCAGCTACTCAAGCAGAAAATTTAGTGCAGCAATTAAGTAATTATTCTGTAATTTTTCCGAGTCTATCAGTGTCATTTGCAACTTGGGGAGCCTTACTCGAAAATGAGCAATGGCGTCGGCAATTATATCAAAAGAGGTTACAACCACTATCGAGTCAAAAGATAATAAATCTTAATTACTGGTTAAAGGATATATATGATGACTTTTGGCAAAGTGTAGAGACGCTTTTTAGTCCGAGTATTGGCGACATTGCTGTTAACTTTAGGGATTCTCTGGATATAGAGCTAGAACCTGTTAAACGAGGTAAAGTGATATACTTAGGAACAGAAGCATCTTTAGCAGTAATTTTGATAATAAGTTTAAATTGGGAGGAGAACCAACAAATTTGCATTCGCGTACAGTTACATCCCTTCAATGGAAATTTTTACTTACCTAATAATATAAAGCTCGCTTTGCTTTTGGACTCAGGAGAAGTTCTTCAAGAAATACAAGCACGGGAACATGATAACTACATTCAATTGAATCGGTTTGCAGGGGAAGTGGGGGAAAGTTTTAAAATCCAAATTTCTTTTGATGATTATCAAATAACAGAGAATTTTATAATTTAGTTGAGGTTACATTTTTAACGACTTCCGCTCTTTCGAGTATCATTAATTTGCACTGACTTACTTGATAATCGTTAATATAAGGTGTAGTTAAGCACATGAGTAAGCTAGTTGTCATCAGCTTATTAGGGGGAGATTTAAACCAAGGGTTTCCTGTTGTTATAGCTCAGATTTGGAATAATAATCAATTTTATAAAATCAATGGAAGCTTGCCTGATGCACCGGAATTAAGCAAACTATATAAAAAATGGCAATTACTTTACAAAGCTGTCTATCAAGGTATCGGCAGCCATCAACGTATAAAAATATATCAAGAAGATGTTAATAATGTTTCAACAAATGATTTTGCTGATGTGTGCCAAAAAATACAATCTTCTCTTAATGCTTGGCTCAAGTACGAATCGTTCCAAAATATTGAGCGACAGTTACGAACTTTACTTAGCCAAGATGATGAAATCAGACTTGTGATTGAAACAAATACATTTTTACTACATGGTTTCCCTTGGCATTTGTGGAATTTTTTTGAGCATTATCCGAAAGCTGAGTTGGCTTTAAGTAATCATGAGTATGCATCCGTAAAAGTACAAGATAAATGTTCTACGGGTAAGGCTAAGATTTTAGCAATTTTAGGTAATAGTTCTAATATAAATATAGAACAAGACCAACATATTTTAGAACAATTAACAGATGCTCAAACTACTTTTCTGATTCAACCTACACGTGCAGACTTTGACGAACAATTATGGAATAAAAGTTGGGATATTTTGTTTTTTGCTGGTCATAGTGGTAGTGATATAGATAGGGATATAGGAAAATTTTATATTAATCAAACTGAAAGTTTAACTATTATTCAACTTCAAGAAGCCTTACGAGAAGCGATTAAACGTGGTTTAAAAATGGCAATTTTTAATTCTTGTGATGGAATTAGTCTGGCACGCAACTTAGCTACTTTGAATATACCACAAATAATTGTCATGCGCGAAATGGTGCCTGATTTGGTAGCGCAAAAATTTTTGCAAAACTTTTTACTCGCTTTTGCAGGTGGTAAATCATTTTATTTGGCTGTTAGAGAAGCACGCTCGAAACTTAAGGGGTTAGAAAATAATTTTCCTTGTGCTAGTTGGTTACCTGTTATTTACCAAAATCCGACAAATGTTCCTAGTACTTGGAAAGAATTATGTGGTGCGAATGCAAAAGCAACTGCTAAAAATAATCGAACAGCAAAACTATGGAAAATATTAGCTAGCACATTAATAGTAGCTACATCAGTCACGGGGTTAAGATACTTAGGTGTTTTAGAGAGAAGCGAACTACAGGCTTTTGACCAAATTCTGAACCTGCTACCATCAATGGAAACAACAAATTCAAGGGTGTTATTAGTTAAAGTCACAGATGAATATATTATAAATTCAGGAAAAAATGCAGAGAGTAATATTCGAGGAGTAAAATCTGTCTCGGATAGTATATTAGCTAAAATACTTCATAAATTACAGAAGTATAAAGCTTCGGTTATTGGCATAGATATTTATCGAGAGATTCCTGATTTTCCTAATGAATCAAATCCAATTAAGTTGGATGATGAATTGAATAAACCGAATGTTGTTGCTATTTGTAAAGGTAAAGATACTACTATTAACTCTTCAGGTATCAAACCTCCAGCATCAATAGATATAGGACAAGTAGGTTTTACTGATGCGGTACAAGACATAGATAATATAGTGCGACGCCACATTATGATGATGAATCAAGAACCTGCTTCTCCTTGTAAAACTGAGTACTCGTTTGCGTTGCAATTAGCTATTCGCTATTTATTTACTAATCATAAAATTACAAAGATTAATCCTCAATCAGATTATATTCAACTTGGTGATAGAGTATTTAAAGGATTAAAACCTGGTAGTAGTGGGGTTTATCAACAGCAAAACAATTTGAATGGTATTCAAATACCTATTAATTATTATCGTAATGAGGTTGAAAGTGTAACTATAGAAGATGTATTAAATAATGAAGTAGACCCTGATGATTTTCAAGGTAGGATAGTTGTTATTGGGGTGACAGCCAGAGAAAACAATCTTGGCGATACTTGGTTAACTCCTTACAGTGCTGCACAGTCAAATAATCATCAAGTGTATGGCGTAACTATACAGGCACAAAAAGTTAATCAAATTTTAGATGCGGTTTTAAATAATCGACCAATTCTTTGGTTTTTACCTTCCTGGGGTGATTTTCTTGTGATATGTGCTTTTTCATTAGCATCTGGCTTGATTATTTGGCGTTCACCTCAACGATATCGAGCAGTGGTTATATTTGCTAATGTTGTAGTTCTTTACGGGATTTGTGCGTTTTGTATATATATACAAGGCTTATGGTTACCATTTGTTCCTTCTACTTACGCTCTAGTTGCTAGTGGGCTTGTTGTATTATTTACTTGGAAATAAGAATAATTTTTTGTGTAAACTACTATCAAGGTGTCAAATGCTACGATTTTTTTATAAAAAGACGGTAGAAAAAATAGTTAAGATTACAGCAATCAACTTAACATTGTTTACTCTTGGTTTTTTTCTGATAATCATCCCCAGCACATTAGCTAAACAACCGATACAATCACAGTTACAACACTCAACTACTACAACCTTAGCAACACCACAGCAGTTACTCCAACAAGGAGAACAATTGTTTCAAGCAGGACGCTTTACTGATGCAGTCAAGGTGTTACAACAAGCGATTCGTATCTATCAAGAATCTGGGGATAATTTAGGACAAGCAGAAGCTTTAACAAATCTTTCGCTTGTACTTGAAAAACTAGGTTCATGGAAACAAGCTGACTATGCTATCAATACTAGTTTAAAATTACTGGGATGGGATAATACAAATTACAAACTAAAAGTCAATAATCCAAAGTTAGAATTAATAGAAATTTTAGCTCCGTCTTTAGATATTTTGACTGGACAGCAATTAACACAAGGAAATGCAGAAGCAGCTTTAGAAACAGCCAAACGTGCAGAGCTTTTTTGGCGTCAGTTAAGCGATAATAATGGAGTTACTCGCAGTCGGATAAATCAAGCACAAGCTCTACGATTTTCTGGTTTTAATCAGCGTGCGAACAAAATGTTAAAGTCCATTTCTCAAGATTTGGAAAAACAACCAGATTCGCTGATAAAAACGGCTGCTTTGCGTTCGTTGGGTAATGTTCAACAACAGTTGGGTGATTTAGAGGATTCTCAGAAAAATTTAAAGAAAAGCTTGGAAATTGCTCAACGTTTACAACTTCCACAAGAAATTAGCATAACAGAATTATCTCTTGCTAATACTACTAGATTAATAGGTAATAACGAAGATGCAATTATTCATTATGAAAATGCGGCAAAAGTTGCAGCAAATCCACTTATAAAAATTCAAGCTCAAATAAATCACCTTAGTTTGCTGATAAAAACTAAAAAAACAACTAAAGTAACACAGTTGATTCCCATTATTAAATCTGATTTACCTAATTTACCTGCAAACAACCCAGGTATTTATGCTCGGATTAATTTTGCACGTACGATTACTAATTTTAATACAGACAAAAAATATATAGACAAAAAAGATATTGCGGAAATTTTAGCAACTGCTATACAGCAAGCTAAGGCAATAAATGACGAGCGTGCTGAGTCGGACGCTCTTGGAAGTTTAGCAGAAGTTTATGAACAGGATAAGCAAATACAGGTCGCAGAAGATTTAGCACGTAAAGCATGGACAATTTCTCAAAAAATCGATGCTAGTGATATTTCCTACCGTTGGGAATGGTTATTAGGACGCTTATCTAAAGCGCAGGGAAATATTGAAGATGCAGTAAAAGCTTACGATAAATCGGTACAAACTCTTCAATCATTACGTACAGATTTAGCGGGAGTAAACCGAGAAGCACAGTTTAATTTTCGTGATAGTGTAGAGCCTATTTATAGACAGTCAGTTGAACTGCTTTTGCAAGAACAAGGAGTAGGAAAACCCGATTTAGACAAAGTGCGTCAGCGAATAGAAGCTCTACAGTTAGCGGAGCTAGATAATTATTTTCGAGAAGCTTGCTTAAGTAATCAATTTGTGTTACTTGATAAGTTTGTTGACAAGGAAAATCCTAATACCGCCATATTTTACCCTATTATTCTGAGTAACCAACTGGAAGTCATCCTCAAAATTCCTGGGAAACCTTTAATACGCAAAACTTCTATAGTTAAACGCGAAAAGATAGAAGAAATAATTCAACAAATGCGAGATAATATAGTCCAACCGGATAATAACCGTCAATTTATGTCTGCTTCTACACAACTGTATAAGTGGTTAATTCAACCAGTTACAACTGAGCTTAAAAATAGTAAAGTTGAAAATTTGGTATTTATTCCAGACGGTTCGCTGGGTAATATTCCAATCGCTGCTTTATATGATGAAATTAATAAAGAATATTTAGTCCAAAAGTATGCAATTGCTATTAGTCCAGGTTTGCAGCTATTTACCCCCAAACCTCTAAAACGCCAAGCATTAAATACTCTTGCAGGAGGTCTATCAAATCCACCATTAGACACAAATTTTGCACCACTTCCTTATGTAAAATCAGAATTGGCTTCAATTGGGAAATTAGGCATACCGACAACTACGCTATATAATGAAAAATTCAAGAGTACAACTTTAGAGCAAACAATTAATCGCGAGCCTTTTCGAGTAGTTCACTTAGCAACTCACGGACAATTTAGCTCTAAAGCAAGTGAAACATTTATCTTAGCAGCAGATGGACGCATTAACCTCCCTCGACTTAATAATTTACTCAAAAGTCGAGAAGAACAACGAACAGAGCCTATCGAGCTACTTGTTCTGAGTGCTTGCGAAACGGCTAAAGGAGACAACCGTGCTACATTGGGGTTAGCTGGGATTGCTCTACGTGCGGGAGCTAGAAGTACATTAGCTTCTTTATGGCAGATTGGTGATGTCTCTACATCCCTATTTATTCAAAGCTTTTATCGTAATTTAGTTGATAACAAAAGTACGGCACAGGCTTTACGTCTTGCTCAACTAGAATTGCTTTGTAAAAATCCCCAATCGGGTTGCGATAATCGTTTTAGACGTCCTCTTTATTGGGCTTCGTATGTGTTAGTTGGTAGTTGGCTTTAAGTATTGCTTACCGTGTTGCACATAAAACCCAAAAGTATCACTAGTCCCAGTAAAGCAAACCCCACCCCCAACCCCCTCCCCGCAAGCGGGGAGGGGGCTACGAAAAATTAAAAGAAATAGTTGGTTTTTGTATTTTCGAGAGTGATTATTATTAATCGTAGCCCCCTCCCCGTAAACGGGGAGGGGGTTGGGGGTGGGGTTTCAGGTGCAGGGACGACCATATTGATAAGTATATTTTTTAACCGTTTTGAGCATAAATTAATTGGGGCAAAGATTTGGTTTGCTGGGGATGTGGTTTGCTTTGTTAATTGCGACTAAATGAATTTGACCGCGATTATCTACTAACCAATCGGTGGCTTCTACTATTGGTTGTGGGATAGGATTAGGTTGCGCTGATGACTGTTGTGATGACGGAATTGTTGATGGTTGCTCACTTTCCGGTTTTGGTTTTTTTGTTACCCAGGCTGCAATGGTGCTAGTATCCTGCAGTAGTTCGGTTGAGTTGGCTGGTATTCCCCCACGACCTGTAATAGTAAAATAATTACGATTTTGAGCAGTTCCGGGGACACAACTAGATGCAATTTGTCCGCTCGGGTCAACTAAATTAATCGGTATTTCCTTTAAAACACTACTAGGGTCGAGAGTGGTGTTAATATTAACAGTCCCGCTTAATGCTTGAGTTCGTCCACGAGCTGTAATGGCGCTGTCTGGACTTTGGAAAAGACCTTGGGCTTGAATATTAATTTTACCACCGCGCGCGTCTGTAGAATTGGCAGTAATGTTGCTCCTTTCTAGTAGAGCTAAATTTCCAGCTTTGATATTGATATCACCGCCAATAACATCAGAACCTGTAGCGTTGGTGGTAATTCTGCTACCGCGACGGAGGATTAAATCTGGTGAGTTAATGTTAATTATTGCTTGGTCAAGTCCATTGCTGCGGGTGTTGGCGGTGAGTAAGGCATTATCGTCTAAATTTATGGCGTTTTTGGCATTTATAGTTAAATTACCTGCGCTTCCTGTTCCGATACTAAGCGCACGTATGGACGCATTTCTGACTAACAATTGATCCGTTGTAATCTTCAATTCTCCACCTCGACCCGCACCAAGTGTATCAGCATTAATAGCTGCTCCATTCAATACTCGCAACAAAGGAGTGTTAATTATTACATTCCCTGCGTTACCTTTTGCTTCTTCACCTGGTTTATATTGTCCAGCAAACAAACCACTGGGAGATTTATTGATAGCATTCACACCAATTAATTCTACCAAAGATATTGCATTGATTGTTATATTTCCACCCTGTCCCTCAGCAAGTGTACTAGCATTTATAATTCCTCCATCTCGTACTATCAGCTCGCCCGTGTTGATAGTTAAATCTCCACCTCGACCTGCACCAAATGTCCGAACACTAACACCTGCTGCATTTAGCACTCGCAATAAAGGGGTATTAATTGTTAAATTACCTGCATTACCTGCATTACCTGTTGATGAAAATGAAGAAGTACTCAAAAAACTGTAGGGGATAACACTACCACCTTCAGGAACAGAACCATTGATTTCAACCCCTGAAGTCGCATTAACTGTTATATTTCCACCGTCACCCTCACCAATTGCCGCAGTAGCAGTTATAGTTCCTCGATCTCGTAATATCAGCTCGCCCGTGTTGATAGTCAAATCTCCACCTCGACCTGCACCTTGTGTACTAGTAGTAATGCTTCCTCTATTTAGTACTTGCAACAAAGGGGTATTAATTGTTAAATTACCTGCGTTGCCTTTTCCTCCTGAAATCGTGCCCACAGCACTCAAAAAGAACAAGTCTTCAACAGAAATCACTTCAACCCCTGAAGTGGCATTAATTGTCACTTCCCCCGCATTTCCTTCTCCGTCGGTTCGGCTAAGGACTCCCCCACCGACTTTAACACTCAAACGTCCTGTTTTGATGTTTATATTTCCTGCTGAACCGGAACTGAAAGGACTAGACCCCGTATACAGACCACTCAGAACAAAAATTGCTACTTCTGTTCCTGTTTCTGAGAACTCTATTGCTTGAGGGGCTGTAACTGTAATTTGTCCAGCATTACCAGAAGAATTAGTATAAGTTGATATGAAACTCCCACTTGTAGCTGTTAATTTTTGTGTATTGATAATGATATTACCCGAACTACCAGCACCTTGAGATTCTGTGAATAAGGTGCTTTCTCCAATTAATTCTACCAGTTTGGTTGTATTAACAACAATATCTCTTCCTGGTTGAGAACCTGTTGTAATCGATAAAACTGATGAATCATCTTTAATAGATAATCCTTGACTTTGTATTTGGATGGAACCTCCTCTCTCTCCACTAACATCGACAGAAGCTTTTTGAGATAGTTCAATGTTGCCAAATTTCTCTAACCCTAAATATCTAAAGGCTAAATCACTATCATTGACTCTAACTTCAACGAAATCAGGAGAGATAACACTTCCGAGAAATATTTTTCCTGATTCTGCATTTAAATTACCTCCTTTAATAAAAATATCACCCCCCACAAGAGCAAAAGTTTTTCCAGTCCGTACTCCCAGTGCTGGAACGTTATCTTGAATTGTTGTTCCGTTTTGAGTATCGTAAGCAAGTTCGTGACCGGAACCTCGCACTTCTATCGCTCCTGGGTTACGACCAAACTGTAATCCCACGGGAACGTTTACAGTTAATAACGGTGGTACATTGGGGTTTGTTGCGCTATATTCCCAGCCATTGTTAAATAGTAATGAATTTGCAGTAGTCCCAACAAAAGAACCGCCTATATCTAACCTTGCATTTTGACCAAATATTATCCCATTCGGGTTAATAAAAAATAAATTTGCAGAACCATTGGCTCTGATTATGCCATCTATATTAGAAATTGATTGACCTGTGACTCTTGTTATGATATTACGAATGTCTAAGGGGTTATTAAAGAATGCTTCGCTACCATTAATTACAGAAAATTCTCTCAAGCTGTGAAAAAGATTACCTTGTACCCTTGTTCCGGCTTCTAGAATACTAGTATTATTATTTACTCTGATATTAGTATTAATAGGTAAAGTCGCATCCGGGGTAATTTGAGCAACTGCTGGGTTAATATAGCTATGAATCAAGCTACTGACCGCAATGCAAGTGAGAAATTTTAAATAAAAATGTTTTTTTAAAGAGTAGTTCATGCTAGTCTCTGATAAAAAGGCATACAAGCTAAAATTTTAAAAATTTTATACAATATTGAAAATTTTCATGTATATTGCTGCATTTTATGTATACCACGTTCATAAGTATTTTTATATAAAAAAGTATAAACCTTGTCGATGATGAGAATTTTGAGCGAACGATGAAATATAGTTAATTGGGGCAAAGATTTGGTTTGCTGGGGATGTAGTTTGCTTCATTAGTCGCGACCAAATGAACTGAACAGTTAACTAAATAATCGATTTTAGCCAAGAGTGACAAAATATTTAGGTTTGGAATAAGCGATCGCACTCGGTAAATGTTGGGTTGATGATTGTACCTCGATGGTTGTAGCTGGTTTTTCTTCGTAAAATTCAAGTTTTCACAAGGGTTTGCGGTGAATATAGGAATAATCATTATCGTTTTGTAGTATTTACAGGTATTTCATGGTTATATCTTTTGGTTATCGTCAATTGATTTAAATTAGCGAGGCTTATATAACAATGTGTTGAGGTTTTTTAGATAATGATTATCCCTATATTTAGGTTCACGTAGTGGAGTGGAGCAGTGAAACTCTATATTTAAATTTGGATTTTAGCATCGTGGGGTACATAGGGTGTGTTTGCCAAGGGGGAAAAGTGATGAGATTTTTTTGGTCATAGCATTTCATAAATTTGATGTTAGTGTTAGTTTGTTGGAGTTAGATTTGAGAGCGAAGGTTTTCCAGATTTTGACGAACAATATTTGTATGAGGATGATTTTTACCTAATCGTCAATTTCTCGCAATCTAGTTGTGATTAAGACACGGAAGCGGTTATTTGTCGGTAAATACTCACCAAAATTTTCTAAATCAGTAACGTCATCAAATACTATTAATACTACCCCATCTGGTGGTTGCCAATTTACCCAACACCATTCTACTTGTTGTAAAGTCAGAGGTTGTTCTTGGAAGTCTTTTTGAGGTACTTCTAATTGCAGGTTATTTTTAGCAAAACTGATAATTTCTGTCGCAATATTAGAAGAACGAAGATTAAACCAGCAAACACCTCCGGGATAATCATTAATATGCTCTCTTGCGTATTTTACAGCTAACTCAGTCTTACCAACACCACCCATTCCCGTGACAGCTAAAATTGCAACTGTGTTATTTTTCTGGTTGAATTCCTCGTGAATAAGTGCGAGTTCGTTTTCTCGTCCGACGAAATGGGATGTTCCTTGATGGGGTATTCTGTTCGTGGGTTTTACGGGTTCCTTAGGTGGGTAATAATTTGGAATATGTACAGTGCTATCACCTATATTAATTGGTATTTCGTCGTCTTCTTTCGTCTGTGTAGATACTGTACTCGTAGGAGAGGTATTATTTTCACTAACAGGATTTGAAACTGGAATATTTTGTTCTATTCGTTCTGCAAATTCAGCATACGCACCACCACGTTGCTTTAAAACCTCAGCTTATTTCATCATTACAAGGAGTTACCTAACTTTATTTAATCATAAACTCTCTGGACACAGCAGAACTGACTACTTGTTCCCCTGTTGTCCACAAATCTTGACTATCTTTTTGTCGAATATTACCCATGCTGCAATGGTGCTGGTGTCTTGCAATACTTCGGTTGAGTTGGCTGGTATTCCCCCACGACCTGTAACGATAAAAGAATTACTGTTTTGAGCAGTTCCGGGGACACAACTAGATACAATTTGTCTGCTGGGGTCAACTAAATTAATTGGTATTTCTTTTAAAAGGCTATTAGGGTTGAGAGTGGAGTTAATATTAACTGTACCGCTTAATGCTTGAGTTGCTCCACGAGCTGTTATGGCGCTATCTTGAGTGTTAAAAAGACCTTGGGTTTGAATATTAATTTTACCACCGCGTGCGTCTGTGGAATTAGCAGTGATGTTGCTGTTTTCTAATAGAGCTAAATTTCCAGTGTTGATATTAATATTACCGCCAATAACATTAGAAGCATTTACATTGGTGTTAATGTCGTTACCGCGACGGAGGACTAAATCGGCAGAAACATTTGCATTGGTGGTAATGTTGCTACTGCGACGAAGAATTAAATCTGCGCTCGTAATGTTAATTGTTGCTTGGTTAGCTCCATTGCTGCGGGTGTTAGTGGTAATTAAGGCGTTATCTTCTAAATTGATGGAATTTTTGGCATTTATAGTTATATTACCTCCTGTTCCTGTCCATAAACTACGCGCACGTATTTGTGAATTTCTGACTAATAATTGGTCTGTTGTAATGTTTATATTTCCACCTCGACCTGGACCTCTTGAACCAGCACTAATAGCGGCTAAATCTAGAATTTGCAACAAAGGGGTGTTAACTGATAAATTTCCTGCGTCACCTGTTCCTGCTGGACCATTACGACTCTGTGTAACATACAAACCAGTGTTAACAAAACCATCAATAGGATTTGTACGAATTAATTTTACCGAAGATGTGGCATTAATTGTCAAATTTCCACCTTGACCTGCACCAAATGTAGCACCACGCACTTGTCCTCCATCTTGTGCTATCAACTCACCCGTATTAATGGTCAAATGTCCCGCATTTCCTGTTGCTGTTTGGTAAGTTTGAGCAGTTATACTACTAGCTGAAACAGCAGGAGCACTGTTTGCTACACCGATTATTTCGATTCTGCCATTGCCAGTATCAATATTCAAATCCCCAGCTCGACCAGCACCAAATGTACTAGCGCTAACATATGCTCCATCTAGCACTCGCAACAAAGGGGTGTTAATTGTTATATTTCCTGCGTTACCTTTTCCTGCTGAACCTTGGGTAACTTGTTCAGCAAACAAGCCACTGAAAAATTCCCAATTATCAACACGATTACCAATCAATTCAACCGAAGATGTGGCATTAACTATCAAATTTCCACCTTGACCCGCACCATATGTAATAGCACTAATTCTTGACCCCTCAGTTAATCTTAAGGTGTCAGTTTTGATATTAACATCACCTCCCTTTCCCAAGGCAAATTCCTGCATATTATTCAAAATTTCACTAGCCTGCTGGAGATTTATTTTTCCTGTTGTGTTAATATCAATATTTCCCCCAACACTTTTTTCTGAACCTAGTCCTTTCTCTATTCCAGCTAATATTTGACTTCTATTTGTCATCTGTAAATTACGAGCATGAATTGCGATACTTCCACCATTACCAGCACGCACATTTACCTTAGAAGCATTACTAAAGGAGATATCACCTCTATTTACTCCAGAAGGAAAATTTAAACTGTAATTATCACTATCAATATTTAAGTCAATCGTTCCTATTTCAGCCACACTTCCTAATTCTACCCTTCCACCAAAAGCGTATAAACCCCCATTATTGATATTAATATCGCCACCCACTAATAATAAACTTTTACCATCTACTACACGCAAACCTTTGATATCAAATGCATTTGATGGGTTTCTTCCAGCAGATGCAATTGAGTTACTTTCAATCTTTGCAATTCCAATTTGATTAATTTGATTAAACAAAAATGTTGAAGGATTGATAGTTAATAATGCTGTTGGTGCTTCTGGGTTTGTTGCGCTAAATGTTCCGTTATTTCCAAAGCCAATTGCGTTTGCTGTACTCCCAATAAAAGAACCACCTATATTTAATTGTGCATTTTTACCAAATATTATCCCGTTGGGGTTTATCAAAAATAAATTTGCGGAACCATTGGCTCTGATTCTGCCATTTATGTCTGAAGGTGATTGACCTGTTACTCTTGTTATGATATTCCGAATGTTTAAGGGGTTATTAAAGAATGCTTCGCGACTATTAATTACAGAGAATTCTCTCAAGCTGTGAAAAAGATTACCTTGTACTCTTGTTCCGGCTTCGATAATACTAGTGTTATTGTCTACTCTGATAGTAGTATTTATAGGTAAAGTCGTATCTGGGGTAATTTGAGCAATTGTTGGATAGGTATAGGCATAAATCAGGTTGCTTACCGCTATGCTGCTGAGCAATTTTAAGTAAAATTTTTTTGTTGAAGACTGGTTCATGCTAATTTTAGAGAAAAAAGGCATACAGCTCAAATATGTAAAATTTAATACAAGTTTATAATTTATATTGTTGTATTTATGGTTTTGGTTGTGTTTTATTAATACCGCGTTTATGAGTATTTTTGTATAAAAAAAGTATAAACCTTATCTTTCGCAAGAGGTTTACATTCTGCGCTTGGCTGTATCAATATTGGCTGTATCAATAAGGGAGCAAGATGCTCCCTATTCGTTGTAGAAGCTGCATCCCCAACCTCCCCATTAATCTTAGTTATGTAAAGACAGCCGTCAGATAAGTAACTGTCATTAGCGTAACTGGCAGAGGCACAACTAGTGGTGTGATATTGAACGATTTGGAAGCAGAGATTAATTCCTCTCACCCTGAAAAAATGAGCGAACGTACAGATAGAGGATGTTTATAAATAAAATATTAAGACATCATAGTCCTCTTTAGAGGACTTTAGCTTTCAGACAGGGAATTTATTCCCTGGCTTTTTGGGTATTTTGCAGCTTGAATTATGGGCAAACATTTACTTGAGGAAGCATGTAGTTTGCTTGATTAGTCGCGACCAAATGAATTTGACCGCGATTATCTACTAGCCAATCGGTAGCTTCTACTATTGGTTGTGGGATAGAATTAGGTTGCACTGATGACTGTTGTGATAACAGAATTGTTGTTAGTTGCTCGCTTTCTGGTTTTGGTTTTTTTGTTACCCAGGCTGCAATGGTGCTAGCATCGTGCAGTAGTTCGGTTGAGTTGACTGGGATTCCCCCACGACCTGTAATAGTAAAAGTATTAACGTCTTGAGCAATTCCGGGGACGCAAGTAGATGCAATTTGTCTGCCCAGGTCAACTAAATTAATCGGTATTTCCTTTAAAACACTACTGGGGTCTAGGGTAGAGTTAATATTAACAATGCCGCTTAATGCTTGAGTTGCTCCACGAGCTGTAATTGTGCTGTCTGGACTTTTAAAGTAACCTTGGGCTTGAATATTAATTTTACCACCGCGTGCGTCTGTTGAGTTAGCAGTAATGTCGCTCCTTTCTAATAGAGCTAAATTTCCAGTTTTGATATTAATATTACCTCCAGTAACATTAGAACCTGTAGCGTTGGTGGTAATTTGACTACCGCGACTCTGGATTAAATCTGCGCTCGTAATATTTATGGTTGCTTGGTCGAGTCCATTGCTGGGAGTGTTGGCTGTAAGTAAGGTATCTGAGTCTAAATTTATGGAGTTTGCATTTATAGTTAAATTACCTGCGCTTCCTGTTCCTAAACTCTGCACGCGTATGGACGCATTTCTGACTAACAATCGGTCAGTCGTAATCTTTAATTCTCCACCTCGACCTGCACCAAATGTACCAGCGTCAACAAATGCTCCATCTAGAACTCGTAACAAAGGGGTATTAATTATTAAATTACCTGCGTTACCAATTCCAATTTCACCTGAGGTCTGCTGTGCAGCAAGCAAACCACTGGGAAATCGACTATTAGCAGTATCTATACCAATTAATTCTACCGAAGATGTAGCATCAATTGTCAAATTTCCACCCTTACCTTGAGCGTATGTACTAGCAAGAATTTGCCCTCCGTCTTGTGCTATCAACTCACCTGTCTTGATGTTTAAATCTCCTGCACTTCCTTCTCCAGCAGTGCTGCTATAGACTGTCGCACCATTTTTAACAATCAAACGTCCCGTTTTGATGTTTAAATTTCCTGCTGAACCGGAACTGAAATCACTAGACCCAGTATATAAACCACTCGAAAAAGTTCTTTCATCTGACAACTCTATCGCTTGAGAGGCTATAACTGTAAGGTCTCCACCATTTCCAGACGAGCCGATAAAAGTTGATACATAAGCCCCACCTGTAGCTATCAATCTTTGTGTATTTATCGCCACACTACCCGAACTACCAGCACTTAGAGATTCTGTAAATAAGGAGCTATAATAGTTGTTATCCGCAGATTCTCCAGCTAATTCCACTAAACCGGTTGTATTAACAACAATATCTCTTCCTGGTTGAGAACCTGTTGTCATCGATAAAACTGATGAACCATCTCTAATGAAAAATCCTTGACTTTGTATTTGGATGAAACCTCCTCCTTCTCCACTGACATCAACAGAAGCTTTTTGAGATAGTTCGATGTTGCCAAATTTCTCTACCCCTGAATATTCAAAAGCTAAATCAGTATTATTGATTGTGAGACGAACTAAATCAGGAGAGTTAACACTTCCTAGAAATATTTTTCCTGATTCTGCATTTAAATTACCTCCTTTAATAAAAATATCACCTCCCACAAGAGCAAGAGTTTTTCCTGTTTGTACTCCCATTGCTGGAACGTTATCTTGAATTGTTGTTCCTATTGGAGCATAAAGAAGTCCGTGGCCGGAACCTCGCACTTCTATCGCTCCTGGATTGCGACCAAACTGTAGTCCCACGGGAACGTTTACGGTTAATAATGGTGGTGAATTGGGGTTAGTTGCGTTATATTCCCAGCCATTGTCAAATAGTAATGAGTTTGCAGTACTCCCAACAAAAGAACCGCCAATATCAAGACGTGCGTTTTCACCAAATATTATCCCATTCGGGTTAATCAAAAATAAATTCGCGGAACCATTGGCTCTGATTATGCCATTTATATCTGAAGGTGATTGACCTGTGACTCTTGTTATGATATTCCGAATGTCTAAGGGGTTGTTAAAGAGTGCTTCGCTACCATTTATTATGGAAAATTCTCTGAAGCTGTGAAATAAATTACCTTGTACTCTTGTTCCACTTTCGATAATACTGGTATTATTATCTAGTCTAATAGTCGTATTTATGGGTAAATTCGTATCTGGGATAATTTGAGAAACTGCTGGGTAGATGTAGCTATAAATCAAGCTACTGACCACTATGCAACCGATAAATTTTAAGTAAAATTGCTTTGTTGAAGAATAGTTTATGCATATACTTGAGAAAAAAAGCATACAAGCTAAAACTTTGAAAATTTTATACAATATTGAAAATTTTATGTATATTACTGTACCTTATTAATACCACGTTTATGAATTTTTTTATATAAAGAAAGATAAATCTTGTCTTTTGCAAGAAATTAGCTTAACCAGTAAGAAGCCCCGCACCATACACTCCGTGTTGGTGTCGGGATGAATTACAAGACAAAAACGATACGTACTTTAATTAATTTTTACCGCAGGTAAAAGAAATTAAAGTACAGTTGAGTTTTTGTTGATGTCTGGTGTTGCTAACAAATCAATCTATTCTTCAAGCATAATTTTAACAGTTTTATATTTACTTGCAGCTTCATATTCTAAGTTAATTAATTATTAACAGTACATAATTGCAAAATAGCAGTAATAAATTTTCCTGTTTCCTGTAGAAAATTCACCAGTTTATGTTATTATTCATCTGTGATGACAAAGCCTAAATTGCTGGTCACATACCGCACCTTGATAACTGAAAATATGGGGTTTTATAGGGAAGTGCGACATTGTATGTTGCTGCCTCCTGTATGTAAAATTTTCAAGGAAGTAGGTTTAATCTTGGAATCCTCGGATGCCGAGAGTGGGGCAGGACACGTCCTCACTAAAAGTGCGATTCGTTCAGTCGAAACCTAGTAATAGGAGGATGACTGGTATCGGTGGAGTAACCCTCAGGGTAGATACGCACTTTAATCCTTTACCGATAACAACTTGACAACCATATAGGTGAAAGGAAGTATCCTAGAAACCTCAATTCCTATCCTGCAAACACAGCGGTGAAAGCACTTCCCCTACGGTAGCGAATAGTCATCAATCCGTAACGCGGGGATGAAAGGTTAAAGTAGCAGGTAGCCTAAAACCTGTGAGACTGAGCAAGTTCATATGGATAACACCAAGCGAAGGTACGTTTGAACCATCTCAAGAGGAACCCAGTGAAATAAGGCTGATACACTGGCAGACCCAAAAGGGCAAAAACTAAGGGTATTAACAGTATTTATAACTAGTTGATTTGTGTTACCCGGTAATAACGGTGGATAGTACCATCCTAAATGAACAAAATAATGGTTGTCCGGAACGAAGTAACCCAACCGAATTCTCTGTTAAAAGGTCGATTTTAATAGCAGTCAGCTAAGACGCAATATCTGGGTAAAATCCAGGAAACGGATGGGAAAGATTTAGTCTCAAGCAAAAGCTCTGGGTAATGCCAGGGATAGGCTGACAGACTTACGGCAAAATGGAAGATATAGCTATGAGTAGCAATGAATACGACTAAAGCCGAACCAAAGTTCAGGATAGTATGGGAATCCGATATACCTATCTGCATAGGGGTAGAACGTAACCTACAATGGTCTGAGATACCCTGGAAGCAAGTGGAGAAACGGGTTTATAAGTTGCAAAAACGGATATATCAAGCGTCTAGTCGTGGTGATGTCAAAACTGTCCGAGGACTCCAAAGACTTTTGATGAAATCCTGGAGTGCTAAAACACTCGCCATTAGAAGAGTTTCTCAGGATAATCAAGGAAAAAACACTGCTGGGGTTGATGGAGTCAAATCTCTAACACCCAAACAACGTATAAACTTGGTAACTAATCTCAAAATCGGGGTTAAGGCTAAACCGACCATCCGGGTATGGATTCCCAAACCCGGAAGTGAGGAAAGAAGACCCCTAGGTATACCTACCATAGAACAAAGGGCACTACAAGCTCTTGTCAAATTGGGGTTAGAACCGGAATGGGAAGCACGCTTTGAACCCAATAGTTACGGGTTCAGACCAGGAGTGCGATTCGTTGGGTATAAACTAACCCTGAAAAGGGTGGAGGACTACCCGCAAAGTTACTTAGTAGCTTTGACAATTTGATAGTCATATGGGTGAGGTTTCGACCTAAGTCCCATCCTCCAGGTGC
>JAESGU010000051.1_pt1 | contig 104553 bp, 83 predicted proteins | sample 9266271 | NCBI WGS metagenome assembly JAESGU01 (sample SAMN15740544, study PRJNA653495) | algae metagenome | isolation source: Scytonematopsis contorta HA4267-MV1 and co-occurring heterotrophs from mud... | place: USA: Palolo Valley Trail, Honolulu, Hawaii | collected 2009-07-25 | reverse complement strand
TTTTCCCAATCCGAGTTGGGAATCTCAATTCCGTAAAAGATGCACAGAGTATCCATGCCTCTCAATCTACCACCAATTTGTACCTATTAGATGCGGTAACCAAAAAAATCCTGTGAACGGTTACATAATATACCAGCTTTCCAAGTATTATATGAAGCTTTAAATATTTATAGTCATGCAATCAAAACCCTTGATTACAGTCAGTCATTAAAAGCATTAGTAAATATTTTAAATGATTGTTTGCGAGGCTATGCAATCTTTCCCGGTTCTCATGGAAGACGTGAGTTATTTGACTGGTGGTTGCTAGATGTTGTACCAGCAAGTTGGTCTTTATTGCCCCCTAACTCCATCTATGTGATAAATGAGTTACCAAATCGGGAAGATACTATATCATTTGAAAGAGAAACACTAGAGCAAATTAGCTCTGGGATATGGTTTATCCTCCTAGAGGATGACAAAAACCGAGAAAAAATAAAATCAATCTTTTCAAAATCATAAATTGTAGGGTTGCATTATTTTCATAAAAGGATTATCAGTGCTAGGAAAGCCACTCGTCAGGAAAGGAGATTTTATGAAGAAGGAAATTAAAAACGAAATGGAAGATGAATTACGTTCTGAGTATGATTTTTCTCAGCTAAAAGGGGGTATAAGAGGTAAGTATGTTGAGCGTTACCAAAATGGAACAAACTTGGTTCTCCTAGACCCTGATGTAGCTGAAGCTTTTCCCAATGCTGAAGCTGTGAACGAGGCATTACGGTTATTAATTCAAATAGCTAAACGTCAGCAGGCAAGTGCCGCATCAGATTAAAAATATAAACAAACATTACAAAAAGATGATTGGTTAATTAATGCCTTTATAGAATAGAAAGACTAGAAAAGTATTGCCAAATAGTTTGTCAATGATAAAAATAGTGTTGCTTAAACCTAGGTGTAGTGGTTGACTATATTTGACCATGTAAACTGAAACTATGGAGTTGCGTAAAATGTTGATTAAAAGGGAGCATCCCAATTTTGTAAGAGTAGTGCGTTCTATAAGCGTGCCCATAAAGGCTTGCGTCTCGCTCGCGTTTTGTAAACAGTGAGACCTAAGCCGTAGGTTGGGTAGCTCCACTCAACCCAACAAGCGACCGAAATGTTGGGTTTCCCAAAGCCTCAACCCAACCTACGAAGTATTGGGATTCTACCTTTCGATAAATTTTGCTCACAAAAAGCAATAGAATAACTTAAGATACAAGACTCCCCATCTCCCGGAGGTTTTCAGATGACTGTTACAGTTCCATCCCCCAATCTCCCAAGATTGCCCGAATTGCCCGAAATAATTTCAGATTTACCCAATATTTGCGGTTGGGAAGCAGAAATAAGCTCAGTAACAAGTCACAGCGAGCCTATATTTTTAGGTACTACCTCAAATACCTTAACAACCAGTAATCTTAATTTAGCAAATATCTCAGCCGGATTTGCTTGTGCTCTCCACATGCATCAACCAACAATTCCCGCAGGTGCAAACGGGGAACTTATCAGTAATCTCCAGGCTATGTTTGAACATCCTCACGATGGAGACAATCATAACGCCAGTGTATTTGCTTGGTGCTACAGTCGTATGGGAGATTTTATCCCCGATTTAGTTTCCCAAGGTTGCAATCCCCGCATTATGCTCGATTATTCGGGTAATTTATTATGGGGTTTGCGTCATTTCGGACGGGAAGACATTATTAATAACCTCAAACGCATCACCTGCGACCCTAAATATCAAACCCATGTTGAATGGTTAGGAACAATGTGGAGCCATGCGGTTGTTCCTTCTACCCCAATTCCCGACATAAAACTACATATTCAAGCTTGGCAACATTATTTTGCAGCAATTTTTGGATACGATGCCTTAAAGCGGGTTAAAGGTTTTTCTCCCCCGGAAATGCATTTACCCAACCACCCCGATACACTATTTGAATATATCAAAGCATTAAAAGAATGCGGTTATAAGTGGTTGATGGTGCAAGAAAGTTCAGTAGAACGACTTGATGGCTCTGGGTTACATCACGAGCAAAAATACATTCCCAATAAATTAGTTGCTCGTAATTCTCACGGTGAAACTGTCAGCATTACCGCATTAATAAAAACCCAAGGTTCTGATACAAAATTAGTGGCGCAAATGCAGCCATATTTTGAAGCCAAAGGTAAAGGTAAGCAGCAAATTAGTAATGTTAATATACCTTCGTTAGTTACTCAAATTGCTGATGGAGAAAACGGAGGTGTGATGATGAATGAATATCCCCGCGATATATTTCGGGTGTATCATGAAATCCGCGATTCTGGGGGAAATAATTCTGGTACAGTGGCGATGAATGGAACTGAATATTTAGAATTAATTGAGGCTGGGGGTGTAAATCCTAATGATTATCCAGAAGTTCAAGCTGTGCAACAACATAAAATTTGGCAAAGAGTTAATTTAGATAATGTCACACAGGTAAATGTAGAAAATGCGATTAAAGAATTAAAGGAAACTGACCATCAATTTCATATCGATGGAGCTTCTTGGACTAATGATTTAAGTTGGGTGAGAGGCTATGAAAATGTCTTGGAACCTATGAATAAACTTAGCGCAATGTTTCACCAAAAGTATGACAATTTGGTACAGCAAGATGCTTCGGTAACTCAGCGTCAAGATTATAGAGAGGCTTTGTTATATAACTTATTGGTGCAAACTAGCTGTTTTCGTTATTGGGGACAGGGTACTTGGACTGATTATGCACGGGAGTTATATCGACGAGGGGAAGCGCTGTTAAAGTAGAGACGTTGCGTGTAACCTCTTTACACCAGGGCGGGCAAGGATGCCCACCCCACAAGAGTTAGATAAATTTAAATTATGCACTATAACAAGTTACGCCCGTATAATAACTACAAAATACTATTCAGTGTAGCGCATATTGTTAATTAGCTTCGCTGTTTCAGGAAAACAAGCTTTCTTCATCCGCATTTTGATTTTATTGGATGTAATAATGTCAACAGAAGAAAAGAGAAGAAAAAAGAAATTAAAGGTAAAAGATAATACAGACTACGTTAAGGACACTTCAGTTCACTACCCAATACTTGACCGACTCTCTAGTATTACTCTTACTTCTGTCGCTTTTTCCTGCAAGTCTAAATCTAGGTAGATTTGCAAACTTTCAGCTAAAAACTTAGTAGCTATATCCTCTGTACCGGGCTGATTTTGCTGAGTACGTTTTAGGTAAATTTCGCCCAACAATTTGCGAGCTGAGGCTTCTAATTTTCGACGGTGATACTCTTGGAAAATTCGGAGACATTCTTGGGCAATTTCTTCGCTAAGGTTAAGATTTTCGAGATATTCTACTTCTATGTAAACACGAGCGATATCGAGATATTTCTCAGCTTTATCTACTGTTTTTCCTAGTTCATGAAAATAGGTTAAACCTCTGTGATAATATTCTTTAAATAAAGCAATTTTTTCTTGAATTGATGTATCTTCGATAGGTAAGAAGCATATACGTTGTGAGTAGAGCAAGGCAAGAGTAGTATAGTCATATGCAAGGTTTTCTTTATATTCACTAGTTGTGTCTATTTCTATAGCTTGGCATAAATTTTCTTCCGCGTCTGTCATGAAGTCAGAGATTTCTGTTGAATTTAATGTATTTTTTGCTAATAAGCATTGACTATAAGCAAGTTGTCGATAACGGTCAGCTACACTCTTATCCTGAGCTAGTTTTTGGTGCAAATTAAGACTTTTTTGGTAATACTCAATCGCTTTCATATAGTCTTTTAATTCTCGATAGCAACTAGCCAGCCAGTAATACTGATTAGCTACATTGTTATCTTTACCTAATTGTTGATAAAAGTCGCGGCTTTGTTGATAGTAATTAACAGCCTGTTCGTATTTACCCCAATTTTGATAAATTCTCCCTAATCTCCAGTGCGCTAGTGCAATATTAACTTGGTTATCAAACTGCTGACGAATCGCTAAATCTTTATTTTCACACTCAATAGCTTGCTCGTATTTACCCCATTCTCGATAGCAATCACCCAACCAGTACCACAAGTCAGCTACATTGTTATCTTTACCTAATTGTTGATAAAGGTCGCGGCTTTGTTGATAGTAATTAACAGCCTGTTCGTATTTACCCCAATTTTGATAAATTCTTCCTAATCGAAAGTACGCTAGTGCAATATTAACTTGGTCATCCAACTGCTGACGAATCGCTAAATCTTTATTTTCACACTCAAGTGCTTGCTCATATTTACCCCATTCTCGATAGCAATCACCCAAGCAGTACCACTGGTTAGCTACATCCTTATCTTTACCTAATTGTTGATAAAGGTCGCGGCTTTGTTGATAGTAATTAATAGCTTGCTCATATTTACCCCAATTTTGATAAATTCTTCCTAATCGAAAGTACGCTAGCGCAATATTAACTTGGTCATCCAACTGCTGACGAATCGCTAAATCTTTATTTTCACACTCAATAGCTTGCTCGTATTTACCCCATTCTCGATAGCAATCACCCAACCAGTACCACTGGTTAGCTACATCCTTATCTTTACCTAATTGTTGATAAAGGTCGCGGCTTTGTTGATAGTAATTAACAGCCTGTTCGTATTTACTCCAATTTTGATAAATTCTTCCTAATTGAGAGTAAGCATCAGCAATATTAACTTGGTCATCCAACTGCTGACGAATCGCTAAATCTTTATTTTCACACTCAAGTGCTTGCTCATATTTACCCCATTCTCGATAGCAATCACCCAACCAGTACCACTGATTAGCTACGTTACTCTGTTTACCTAAATGTTGATAAAGGTCGCGGCTTTTTTGATAGTAATTAACAGCCTGTTCGTATTTACCCCAATTTTGATAAATTCGTCCTAATTGAGAGTAAGCATCAGCAATATTAACTTGGTCATCCAACTGCTGACGAATCGCTAAATCTTTATTTTCACACTCAAGTGCTTGCCCATATTTACCCAATTCTCGATAGCAAATACCCAAACTGTACCACTGATTAGCTACGTTACTCTGTTTACCTAAATGTTGATAAAGGTCGCAGCTTTGTTGATGATAATTAACAGCTTGTTCGTATTTACCCCAATTTTGATAAATTCTTCCTAATCGAAAGTACGCTAGTGCAATATTAACTTGGTCATCCAACTGCTGACGAATCGCTAAATCTTTATTTTCACACTCAATAGCTTGCTCGTATTTACCCCATTCTCGATAGCAATCACCCAACCAATACCACAAGTCAGCTACATTGTTATCTTTACTTAATTGTTGATAAAGGTCGCGGCTTTGTTGATAGTAATTAAAAGTCTGTTCGTATTTACCCCAATTTTGATAAATTCTTCCTAATTGAGAGTACGCTAGTGCAATATTAACTTGGTCTTCCAACTGCTGACGAATCGCTAACTCTTTATTTTCACACTCAATAGCTTGCTCGTATTTACCCCATTCTCGATAGCAATCACCCAACCAGTACCACAAGTCAGCTACATTGTTATCTTTACTTAATTGTTGATAAAGGTCGCGGCTTTGTTGATAGTAATTAAAAGTCTGTTCGTATTTACCCCAATTTTGATAAATTCTTCCTAATCTCCAATATGCTAGTGCAATATTAACTTGGTCTTCCAACTGCTGACGAATCGCTAACTCTTTATTTTCACACTCAATAGCTTGCTCGTATTTACCCCATTCTCGATAGCAATCACCCAACCAATACCACTGATTAGCGACGTTACTCTGTTTATTTAATTGTTGATAAAGGTCGCGGCTTTGTTGATAGTAATTAACAGCCTGTTCGTATTTACTCCAATTTTGATAAATTCTTCCTAATCGAAAGTACGCTACTGCAATATTAACTTGGTCATCTAACTGCTGACGAATCGCTAAATCTTTATTTTCACACTCAATAGCTTGCTCGTATTTACCCCATTCTTGATAGCAATCACCCAACCAATACCACTGATTAGCGACGTTACTCTGTTTATTTAATTGTTGATAAAGGTCGCGGCTTTGTTGATAGTAATTAACAGCCTGTTCGTATTTACTCCAATTTTGATAAATTCTTCCTAATCGAAAGTACGCTACTGCAATATTAACTTGGTCATCTAACTGCTGACGAATCGCTAAATCTTTATTTTCACACTCAATAGCTTGCTCGTATTTACCCCATTCTTGATAGCAATCACCCAACCAGTACCACAAGTCAGCTACATCCTTATCTTTACCTAAATGTTGATAAAGGTCGCGGCTTTGTTGATAGTAATTAACAGCCTGTTCGTATTTACCCCAATTTTGATAAATTCTTCCTAATCTCCAGTACGCTAGTGCAATATTAACTTGGTCATCCAACTGCTGACGAATCGCTAAATCTTTATTTTCACACTCAATAGCTTGCTCGTATTTACCCCATTCTTGATAGCAATCACCCAACCTGCACCACTGATTAGCGACGTTACTCTGTTTATTTAATTGTTGATAAAGGTCGCGGCTTTGTTGATAGTAATTAACAGCCTGTTCGTATTTACTCCAATTTTGATAAATTCTTCCTAATCGAAAGTACGCTACTGCAATATTAACTTGGTCATCTAACTGCTGACGAATCGCTAAATCTTTATTTTCACACTCAATAGCTTGCTCGTATTTACCCCATTCTTGATAGCAATCACCCAACCAGTACCACAAGTCAGCTACATCCTTATCTTTACCTAAATGTTGATAAAGGTCGCGGCTTTGTTGATAGTAATTAACAGCCTGTTCGTATTTACTCCAATTTTGATAAATTCTTCCTAATCTCCAGTACGCTAGTGCAATATTAACTTGGTCATCCAACTGCTGACGAATGGCTAAATCTTGGTTTTCACACTCAATAGCTTGCTCGTATTTACCCCATTCTCGATAGCAATCACCCAACCAATACCACTGATTAGCTACGTTACTCTGTTTACCTAAATGTTGATAAAGGTCGTGGCTTTGTTGATAGTAATTAACAGCCTGTTCGTATTTACTCCAATTTTGATAAATTCTTCCTAATCTCCAGTACGCTAGTGCAATATTAACTTGGTCATCTAACTGCTGACGAATCGCTAAATCTTTATTTTCACATTGAATAGCTTGCTCGTATTTACCCCATTCTCGATAGCAATCACCCAACTTGTACCACTGATTCGCTACGTTACTCTGCTTACCTAAATGTTGATAAAGGTCGAGGCTTTGTTGATAGTAATTAACAGCCTGTTCGTATTTATACCAATTTTGATATATCTCACCAATAACCTTTAGAACAATTGCTTTATATTTAAATTGATTAAATTTATCAAACAAAAATAATGCTTTACTACAAGATTCTAAAGCATTTTGGTATTTTTTATTTTCATAGTGGTAGTATCCTTCAGTCACCCAGAAAAAAGGACAATTTAAGAAATCATCATATGCTTTAGCTTTACAATAATAATTATTAGCTTTTTCATATTCTTCATTCTCTTGATAGCAAATTGCTAACCCCCAATCAATAAAATGTTTTAATACAGTGCTGGATTGTGTCTGAATATTTTTTAATATATAGATAGCTTTTTCATATGTATCTTTGCGAATATAAGATATTCCTGTAACAAAATTTATTGCTATATTAAATTCTTCGTCATTACTACCACATTGTCGTATAGCATCAAGAGTAGGTGTCATGTCTTGACCTAGATGGCGAATAAAAGCAAGAAAATAAAAAAATAGTAAAGGCTCTAATTGATTGACAAATCCTGTCACACAATCAACCAATCCTGTTGATTCACCACAAGCAACATAAAAAATAGCCGTTTTCGCTTTAACCCGAATTTCTTTGGACAAAGTTAAGTCATTTGCTGCTTGTTTCAATAAATCTATTACTTCACCTTTTTGATAAAAAACTTCAATTTTGCGTAACAGCCTCAGGATTTGCTTAGTTGTATTATCTTTAAAATTATCATCATCTATCCCAAGATAAGTAAGAACTAACTTTTGGATTGGCTTTTTACGAATATTAATACTATTAATCTCAACTTCCGCAATCACCTGTCCTGCAAACAGCAAATCTCTCAACTTGAATTCAACTTCTTTCAAGTTATTTGTTAATTCATCTTCTTTCAAATAGAGAATAACTACATCATCAGATGCAGGACTTTTAATTTTTAACTCACCATGTTGTAGCACGGGTTGATAATTGTTCAAATTAATAAACAATTTCTCTGTGAGTTTCTTAAATTGCGTCGAAAAATGACTTCCGTAATATCCCAAAGCCAGTAAAAGTGGCTCATTCCAGCGTGGTTCATAAAGATGTTTATTAATTAGTTGTAAAATCTCGCTTTGGTCATTATCTGCAATATAACGAGCAGCGAAATACTCTTCAAAAGTCAGGTGCATAAAGCCGTAAACACCAGGTGTTCGTTCCACAAATAAACCTGTTGTTTCCCGTACCTTCCGCAAAAACTCCTCTACTGCTTGACGTACGGACTCTGCATCAAAATCGGTATCATTTAATTCCGCTAATTTCTCTGCCAGTTTCTCTTCTACTTCCGCTTGTGTTATTAAACCTGAAGGCTTTTCCTCATGCATCCAGTAAGCTAGAGGTGCTAATAGTTCTACAACCTCACTTTCTTTTAACACCACCCTTGGTGCATCGGGTAATTTTTTACTGAGTTGCCAATCTGCCGTCAAAGTTTGCACAGCCAACTCATAAAGCTTCACCCGTTGGTTAGGTAGCCGTTCCCCGTTACGGTGAATCAAGGCTAAAATAGTCAGCAGTAAAGGGTTTGCGGTTAATCGCTGTACACCTGGATTATCTTTAACAGCCGCTAAAATATGTTGCGCTTGCTCGTCTCCTCTTTTTAGGCATTGCTCCTCGCTAGCATCTGGTTGTTGTGCTTTTTCGACTGTTCGACACCAACGATACAGAAATCGCTCTGCCTGCTCCTCGTCCATATCTTCTATGGTAAACTCATTAAATCGACTGCTGAGTTGCACATCGCGGTAGCCAGCAATACGGCTGGTAATGACGAATTTGTTGCGAGAAAACTCATCAACAAAGTGATTAATACGCTCAACAATTAATTTGCGGCTTTCTTGGTCAAATACCTCATCTAACCCATCCAGTAGCATCAAGCATTGTCCTTGTTCCATTGCATATAACAACAACTCTGCTACCTCGGTTCCCATTTCTCCATGCGCTTGAAAATGAGCTTCCCACTGACGGTAAAATTGACGCAGATATTCAAGTAAAGTTAACTCTGGTTGTTGTTTTAATTTCTCTGCATAATCAGCTATGCGGAAGAAAATGGGTAACAAAGTTTTACCCAATTCTTTATGTTTTTTATGCCCATCTGAATTATTATTTTTACTATTATTTATAGTGTCTAAATTATCTATACCATCATCATCAACAATAACTGCTTCTAAATTGTCTCTTTTTGCCGTTGCAAAATGTAGTGCTAAATAACGCAGCAGGGTTGTTTTACCAGCACCAGGAGCACCTAAAATTACGCTATAGTTATTTTCTCGTACAGTTTCTGATAAATCTACCTTTTGCGTAACCGTTTTAGTGGTAGAAAGCGTGACTGATATTGGTTCTTCGAGTAGTGGTTCATAATAACAGCGTTCATCCCAATCATCAGAAGCTATCTCCTTTAATCTACTACTGCTCCGAACTTGTTTTATATTCGCCACCTCAAGTTCGCGTTGGCCGCGTTCATTTGTATCTGTAACTTCTTGTCGCCATTGTGCTTGTAGGGAAACATAAATTTGGTCAAGAAAAATATCAACTTGGCGATTTACTTGCATCACTCCACTCATTTTTAGATAGGAATTTTCAGCAATTAACCAATCTAAATAAGCATAAAGTAAATTATTGCCAGTTTCAAATTCTACCACTTTTTCTCGCCAATCCCAAAAATCCGGAGCACGCTGACGAAACTCTTCTAGAAAATCGGCTTTATTCAGCCACAAGATTAGTGCTAAATTTCTCCCAAATAGCTCTTCTCTTCCCAAGTTTAACTGCTTCATTTCTTTCACTAAACGGGGTGTTGGTAATTGGTCAATTCCAAATGCCATCACCAATTTCCGTTCCGTTTCTAAATTCTGTTGCTGATTGTCATCTAAGCTATACAGAAAATTATGGAAAGAGCTTTGACTATAAAAAAAGTTATCAAATTCACATTGCTCGTCACTGGTTGCTAAAAATTCTTTGAGTTCTCTCACAACTGGATGCTGGGGACTACTCTCTGGTGCAATGGCAAAGATAATTGTTGTACCGCTAGAAATTTCTAATACGGTGACTAATTTCTTTAATTCTGCTTTGTCAGCTTCGCTTAGAGAGTAGGTAGAGTCGGGAGAAAGCATATACACAATACCAGCATCTAATTGATAATTATTTTTTGATGAAAAGTTAAACTCTAGTGTTATTCGCAGCTTGCCAGCGCTCCAAATCCTTTATCAAAATAGGATTAATATCAAACCAAGACTCCTGCCTAAAATTATAATAACCTAAAACTAATTTATTTTGTAAAAGTTCATCACAAATAATAAACCTTCCCTTACCAGGTAAGCTGTGTGTTTTAGTCGTTAATTCCCCAGTACGGTGTATGAAATCAAGTTCGGGATAGTGGTAATCGCTCAAATTATATTCTCTGCGGACTTCTTGTACTGCTTCTTGTGCTGTTTCTAAATCTATCAAGTTTAACTTATTTCGCAATCCAATCTCACATGCAGTACGTGCTAATCTTACTAAATCTCGCATTACTCCACCACTTTTTTCACAGATTAATTCCAGCGCATCATCTTTAAATAAACTCTTATAGCCCTCACCTAAACTGATAAGACGTTTGTTAATCACATTAATCAGAATATCCCGACCGTTTCGATTAGGATTACTAGTTGGACGTAAATTATCGTCACATTCAAAAACAGGAGGATTATTTAAATCCAAACATTTTTGGAAACTTTCCATTGGCTGACGAAAATTTGGAGAGTATCGTAAGGAAATAGGAATCGAATATATAATATGGCAATCTAGTTCTATTAAAAGGGGACTAGAAAACATTTCCAAAGCTGTTACTTGGTCGTGTCTGTCCAAACCATCAACAATAATTAGTAACTTTTGCTTTTTTTCTTTCTCCGCAGCTTTTATAATATTATTAACTCCCGTAATAATTTCACTCAGCAAAGGACGGACATTGACGGTTCTTGTAACTTCTCTGGTTAAACCACGTTTGAGAATTACTCCTGCCTTTTCGATAAATTCTGGCATTCCCAAGCCTTCCGCTTGACTCCCTTTGTCTTGATAAACTACTGTTTGCAAACTTTCTTGCAAAGCTTTTAATAATTTATCTTTGTTAAATAACCAATTAGATTGAATAGCCTGACGTACGATTTCGATACCAATTAAAACTACTACTTCTGCATAACCAATATTATATCTATCTAAAGCGGTTTGCGTATCAATCCAAACAACAGTATGATTTTTGCTTAATTTATGCTGTAGTCTTCGCAACTCAGTAGTTTTTTCCCCACCTCGATGACCTGCGAGTAAAAACTTTGCTGGGTCATCCTCCATATTTAGCAAGCTTATCAGCTTATCAACGGGACTATTATCTCTTTGGACGTAAAAATTTTTCAAGTCTTCAGAAGTGGTCAGAGGTTCTTCTGGTTTAAATAGCTGGTAAACAGTTCGCCAAAAGGTGGTATCATTCATGTTCACTGGGAAGGTTATGTAGTAAATAACACTTATCCCTATTAGTATATATAAAATACAATTTTAAAGGAATTTAATACCATTGGGATATGGAGTAAATTAATTAAAAAATATCTCCAATTTATTATAAATGAACGCAGCTTCCTTAACTATTAAAGAACTTACTAAAGCCGTTGGTTCCGGAATTTCCCCCCGCATGGTACGACATTACCATCAATTAGGCTTGCTACCACAACCAATGCGTTCAGCCAGTAATTATCGTCTTTACAATCAAAAAGATGTAATTAGGCTACAGCGCATCGTAGCACTAAAACAGCAAGGTTTTCATTTAAATCACATACGGCAAATTCTGGAAGTTGAACCTGAGGAAGCAGACGCAAACACGGTATTGATGGAGCAATTACAACAGCAATATCGGGTTGTTATCCAGCAAATAGCCCAACTGCGACAAACAGCATCCGCACTAGAAGGATTATTAGGACGCGACCATCATTGTCAACAAATGCAAGCAGAGGTTTTATCCTCCCTGAAAGTATTATCAGCCGAGACCCAAGTTGAAATTGAAGGGTTATCTTCGCTTTGGAGCGGCTTAGATGCCAAAGTGGATGCACACCCCGAAGATTTTCAAGAATCCTTAGAGCGTTTATTACCAGACCTTTCCCAACGCTCAGCAATAGAAAAAGAGTTAATTTCGCAATTAGTTTTAGCCTGTGGAGACGTAAGCTTAGCCTATGAAGTTCGCTTGGGAAATAGTGCGATCACAAATGCGAGAGAAGCGTTGAAATCGGGTTGTCAAGTAATTGCCGATATTTCTACTGTTGCAGCAGCTTTAGACAATACGCGATTGATTAACTTAGGTTGTCAAGTCAAAACTTTAATTGACAATCCCCATATTACGACAGCAGCAGAAGCAGAACAAGCATTCTGGGAACATCAAAAATGGCAAGAGAAATTGCAACAAATTAGCGAGGGTTGCATATTAGTAGTTGGCTACGCACCATCAGTATTATTAGCTATTTGTGAAGCTATTGTAAAGCAAAAAATTAAACCCGCCTTAGTAATTGGAATGCCAATAGGCTTTAGCCACGCTCCTGCAGCGAAACGGCAGTTAATGCAATTAGATGTACCTTTTATAACTATTCAAGGAACATTAGGAGGGGGATTATTAGCAGCTTGTGCGTTAAATTCCTTGCTAGAAACACTGATGGATAAGCCAGATTGCCATTGTTTTCTGTGTCACAATTAAGAGACCTAACCCCCCAACCCCCCTTCCCTGCAAGGGAAGGGGGGCTAAGATTAGATATTTTTTTTATTTTCCCCCTTCCCTCCTAGGGAAGGGGGGTAGGGGGGTTAGGTCTGTATGGAATTCTCCACTCCCTAATTCTTAAGGTCTAGATGTGGTAACCTGCGATTGGTCAAGATAGTTGTATACCATCCGAGAAACTTGTTGAATAAAAGTTCTAGCTCTCGTATCGTGGTGGGGTCTTCTAACAAGAATTCCAGCTAAATAACGTTTACCAGATGAAGTTTGAATAATTCCAGCATCCCCAAGAATAAATCTAAGAGTTCCAGTCTTATGAGCAATATTGGCTCCTGAACCCAGACCAGATGGAAGTAGTCTGCGATTTTGACAACGACGCATAATATCAATAACTCTGGAATGACTAGAATCTGAAAGCAATTGCTGATTCTCAATCAACGTGGATATCTTAACTAAATCTCTAGCGCTAGTAGTATTTGTTCCATTAAAATCACCCAACATATTTCTCATGACAGTCTTTTGCAGTCCCCAAGTTTGGAACCGTTCGTTCAAAACTTGTCTACCTCCAAGACGGTCAATAATCATGTTGGTAGCAGTATTGTCGCTAATAGTCATCATCCGGGTAGCAACTTCCAACAGATTGAACTTAGTTCCTGGTCGTCTAAATCGCATATTTCCGGAACCACCAACCATCTGTTGGCGACGCATTACCAGAGTTTCATCTAATCGAACTCTACCAGCATCAACTTCTTGGAATAAAGCAATTAGAATCGGATATTTGATAGTGCTAGCAGCAGGAAACGCCATATCACCATTAACATCCAGATAATCTCCTGTTTGCAAATCTAAGAAAAACATTCCTGGTTTTAGGAACTTGTAGCGAGCCATTAATGTCTGAACTTGAGCGCTTAATCGTGACATTTCATGACCTACTGGAATGTTTCCACCAGGTTTATTTTGGTTAACATTTTGATTGATATCTTGCTGTGGAATTGGTTCTTGCTGCTTAATATCGGGTAATTCAAATGTTGTTGGTTGTATTACAGAATTATTGCTGAGAGGGTTTGTATTTGCTGGAAATTCATAAGCTTTTGCCGGTTCTGAGAATGCAGTAATACTGACTAAACCAAGTAAGAATAAGCTAGATTTCATGCGTGTTTTTAACGAGGAGCTATAGAGGAACTTGCTAATTATTCTTTGTTTAATCGGTACATCCGGAAAAAACAAATCCTTTATAGAGTAATCTTTATTACCTGAAAATGGCAAGATATATAGATAACAGAATGATTTTTACTTATTTAAGATAAATTTTGTATAAGAATTCACGATTTGAAAACAAATAACAGTAGATATTACTAATTTTTACCATATGTAAATGTAATATTTAAATTGTTTATTTACCTTGACGATTTACCGAAAAATACGGTAGTCATTTTCCGAAATATAAAATTATATCTGGACGACTAAGGTTTCTTTTGCCATCTCTGAGAGCGTATAACAATAAATCTCATTAAAGAAAAATAAGTTTACAGTTTATTTTGGCGACTCCCCACAGGGGTATACATGGGAGACCAAGTATAAATCTTAATTATATTTACATTCCCAGAATTGCTTTCACCCTTTGAATTAAGCGTCTAAGTCAATGAGTTAATTTGCGTAGCATTTTGTATCAAAATCGCTGAAAGGCTTGGAAATGTAAAGTTTCCGGATATTTAAAGAAAAGATAAACTGTTGATTAATATTGTTTGAAGGCATTATATACTTAAAGGCAGCTGTACTTTAACATAAGTATCTCTAGTAACTTAAAAAACATATTAGAGGGATGTATAATTAGCCCGTCTTCTCCCACACATTTGGATTAGGACTGGCCGCCTTTGTGTTTCCTTCACCACTATAAGGGGCGTATGTGGCAAAAAGAAAAAAAATATAGTTCGATTGTAAGCTTAGCATTGTTGCTTGCTTTGGGTTCTTCCCCAGTGGCAACTATGTTCCTGTCCGAATCCGCACGGGCACAATCAACCTCTGGTGATACTCCGTCTTTCTCGCTACCGGAAACAGTGCCAACTGGTACAACGGTACGGATTGACGGCTCCAGCAGCATGGCTACAATTAACCAAAGTTTGAAACAAAGTTTTGAACAAAAGTTTCCTGGTAGCAAGGTTGAAGCTGCAAGTAATGGTGCGGAGTCGGCAATAAAAGCTTTGCAAGATGGAAAAATTGATTTAGTCGGTCTTGGTCGTGGTTTGACTCCTGAAGAAAAAGCTAAAGGACTCGAACAAATTCGCTTACACCGAGAAAAAATTGCCGTAGTAGTTGCATCTGATAATCCTTTCCAAGGAAGTTTGACTAGCGAGCAATTCGCTAAAATTTTTCGAGGAGAAATTACCGACTGGTCGAAAATAGGTGGTTCAGCAGGAAAAATTCGACTGATTGACCGCCCTTTAACTAGTGATACTCGCGAGGCTTTTCGCGGTTATCCAGTTTTTAAGACCAGGAAATTTGCAACTGGTGCTACTGCTAATCAGCTTTCAGACGATAACACTGCTGAAATTGTTAAGCAGTTAGGAAAGGATGGCATTGGCTATGTTGTTGCAAATCAGGTATCGAGTTTACCTGGTGTGAGAGTACTGTCCATGCACAAAACATTGCCAAGTGACCCAAAATATCCTTTCTCACAACCCTTTGTGTACGCTTACAAAAAAAATCCTAACCCTGCAGTTGCTGCTTTTCTAGGTTTGTCCACCGCACAACCTGGACAAGATGCAATTAAAACTGCTTTAGCTGCGGAAGCTGCTGCTGTAAAAGAAGGTAAAAATCCTATTAGTGCAACGCTCGCTTCTACAAGTACTGCTGCTGCACCTGCCACAACCAGTACAACTCCTGGTACGGATGCTGCGGGTTTAACTGCAACACCTGGTACTAATGCTGGTGCAACTGCAACACCTGGAACAGAAGTTGCAAGTAACGCTATCCCTACCCCTGTGACAGAAACTCCAAGTGTAAACGCGACTCCCTTAGCAGCAACGGATACAACAATTGGCACCGCGACACCTAGTCCAGAGGCTACTGCTACTGCACAAGTACCTTCTTCTGCGGTTAATGCAGCAAATTCGGGAATACCTTGGTGGTTTTGGTTGCTTTTATTTTTACCATTCCTGGGAATTGCCCTGTGGAGGTGGTTGAGTGGAAAACGCCGTGAAGAGGAAGCTGAGGAAATACCCACAGCTGTAGCATCTGCTGGAAGTGCTCCTTCTACTCCTTCTGCTCCTTCTACTTATTATCAAGACCGCGAAACAGCTCCTCCAACTTCACCCAACTTTACAGAGCGTTTGGAGACAGGAACATCTAACTTAGTCGATAGCGCTAGTACAACTACAGATAATGTAGTGCATAACGTTACCGATACTGCATCAAGTGTTGCAGATGGAACTGTAGCGGGTGGAACTACATCGACAGCATCGAATATTACAGAAAATATTACGAATACTGGTGGTGCTGCTTTAGCCGGTGGTGCGGCTCTGGCTGCGGGTGCAGGTGCTGCGGCTTGGTCTGTTTTGTCCGGTAAAGATTCGGAGCCGACAGAGCCAAAAGTAACAGTAGTAGATAATACAGATGTTGATGATTCTGCCCAAGATATAACCGTGGAACAGTCCGGTTATATTTCCAGTGCAGCAAATTCCTACCCCAATGTAACAACAGAAATACCCCAAGCCGAAGAAACGACTGATGTAAATTATTCCTATTGGGATAATTCAAGTACTGAGGTAACTACAGGCATTCCTGAAACTAATGCAACTGATGCAACTAATACAACTGATGTAAATTACTCCTATTGGGATAATTCCATCTCCGAAGTAACTACAGAACTTCCCCAAGTCGAAACAACTGAGGTAAATTCTTATTGGGATAATCCCACCACCGAGGTAACAGGAGAAATTCCCCAAACCGAAGTCCCCCAAACCGAAATTAACCAAGTTAATAGCGAATTGACAGCGGAAGAAACTGGAACACAACAGCCCACTTGGATAGACAATCTTACAGGACAAGGTGGTGCAGCACTAGCTGGTGGAGCCGCAGTTGCAGCAGGTACAGGAGCGGCTATTTGGTCGGCAATGTCTGGTAGAGAATCAGAGCCAGAAGTACAAGATGACACCACGACGGATAGTGGAAATACTGTAATACAGTCACAGCAACCCACTATAATACAGCCGCCATCCACCATACTACAGCCAACATCTGTGGAAGAAATTGCCACCCCAGAAGCTGTTAACCCAGAAGCTGTTACTCCAGAAGTTGTTACCTCGGAAGTTGTCACGAGCGAAGAACAACAACCAGAAGAACAAAACTGGAACTGGTTAAGAGAAGGAGAGGCTCAAGCAGAGCAAAATCCCACAAGGGAAGATGACTGGAACTGGCTATTACAAGAGGAGACTCCTGAGGAAACTCAACAGCAAGACTCCAATTGGTTACGAAACATCACTGACCAAGGTGGTGCTGCAATAGCTGGTGGAACTGCAGCGGCTGCAGGAGCAGGAGCTGTTTTGTGGTCAAAATTGTCTAGTGGTTCTGGTACAGAAGAAACCGAAGTTACTGAAGTTACTAATGATACTGAATTATCTAATGAAACTGTAGAAGTAAATTCAGTTAACATAACGGAACCAGTAGAAGTAACTTCTCCAGAAGTACCAGAAGACGATTGGAATTGGCTCAGCGAAGAGGAAGCTAGGGAAGAAACTCGACAACAAGACCCAAACTGGTTAAAAAATATCACAGACCGAGGTGGTGCAGCCATAGCGGGTGGAGCAGCAGTCGCAGCTGGAGCCGCGTTTTGGTCAAAATTATCTGGTGATGGTTCTGAACCCGAAGCGAATGACGAACAAACTTCTGAAGATATTAATGCATCTCTATCTCCTGCGATAGATGTAGAAGCTGTAGCATCTGATGTAAGCGAACCATCCATAGAAGAAGCGACGATACCAGAGCTAGCAGAATTGTACACAGAAGATTTGAATATTTTAGCCGATGCTGAGGAACTAGCAATATCTAACAATGATTTGCAACCAGCAACGAGCGATGAAACTATCGAATCATTAGTCTCAGAAATCACATCTGAAGTTTCTAGTGGCGAAAATGTTAATGATGTTGACACAACATTAACAGAAGTTGCACAACCAGTATCTGAGGTAGCGATACCTGAGTTTGTCACATCTGAGGCTCCAACTGTACTCCAATTTGAACAACCAACATCTCAGCCAATAGTTGAAGAAACCTTTAGCACACCAGAGGTAACAACAGCTGCGATATCTGACTCCCCAGAAGTCGTTTATCCAAGTGTCAACCCAGCAGTTGTAGCAGGTGGTGCTGCACTAGCAGGTGCTGCGGCTGTAATTGGTGCTGGTTTATCCTCTACTCCCAGCAGTCAAGAAAACACGGACACCGTAGTGCAAAATACTACAATTCGTGAAGAAGAAGTCCCACCCCAAGTCCCAGAAGCGCTGTCTGAGGAAAAAATTGTCCTAATCCCACGCACTCCTAAATGGGCTTATACTTCCTGGAAAATTTCCGAAGCTGAAAAACAAGCAGCACGAGAACAGGGTGGTAACTTATTAGAATTGCGATTGTACGATGTTACGGATATTGACCTGAGTTATCAGGCTCCAACTCTCGTACAAAAATACGAATGCGAGGAAATAACACACGACCGCTTTGTTGCAATTCCTACCAGCGACCGTGATTACATGACCGAAGTTGGTTATGTTACACAAGACGAACGTTGGTTACCACTAGAACGCTCGCAAGTGGTGAGAGTATTTAGCCGTCCCCAAGGAGAATTTTTCTTTGAAGCGGACGCGGAATTAATTATCCACGGTGCAGCAGAAGCTGGTTCAACAATTAAAGTTGCTGGACAACCAATAAAAGTTAAACCGGACGGTACTTTCCACCTACGTATTCCGTTCTCAGAAAATCTACTCAACTACGTAATGGAAGCAGTAGCACCAGACGGAGAACAAGCGAAAACAATAAACCTGAAATTTTTTCAGGAGAAACCGGAATAGGGGGAATGGGGAGTGGGGAATGGGGAGTGGGGAGTGGGGAATAGAAAAGTAATTCGTAATTTGCAATACCCTACGGGAAGACCAGAGGTCTACGCAATTCCCAATTCCCACTCCCTACTCCCAATTCCCACTCCCCACTCCCCACTCCCCACTCCCTACTCCCTACTCCCCGTGACTTCCAAATAAATATGCTCTAAACCTACGGGTTGACGAGCTATGGAATCGATAGAAATACCTTCAAAATGGGATAAAATTTCCTTTAGTGATAAATGCTCTGGTAACCAAAAAGCCAGAGCATTTCCATATCTACGTGGTGTGAAACCAATTTCTTGTCCACGTAATATAGCCCGCTCTTCTTCTGATGTTTGGATAAAAGCAATTTCTTTGGCTGGTATTCTTTTCCTTAATTCTTCTAAAGTTCCTTCTGCTAAAATTCTACCGTTTTTAAGAATGCCTATTCGCTGACAAAGACGCTCTGCTTCATCTAATAAGTGTGTGGTTAATAAAACTGTGATTCCTTGATTTTTTAGTTGTCGAATTAACTCCCAAATTTCGTATCGTGCTTCAATATCTAATCCTGTTGTTGGTTCGTCTAAAATAACTAGTTTCGGTTGATGGACAAGAGCAATTGCTATATTCAAACGTCTTTGCATTCCACCACTAAGGGTTTCCACTGGACTTTTTGCTCTGTCTAGTAAATTTACTGCTGCAAGATTTATTTTGACTTGCTCTTTCGTTGTCTTATTGTCTAATCCGTATATTTTGGCAAAGAAATAAAGATTTTCCTCGCAAGAAAGAGTTTTGTAGAGTAAATTTTCTTGGGGTGCAATACCTATTAACTTTTTTGTCGCTTCAGAAACAGGTAAGTTATTAATTTTAATTTGACCGCTATCTGCATTAAGTAAATTACAAATTATATTAATAGTAGTTGTTTTTCCTGCTCCATTCGCACCAAGTAAACCATATATTTCACCAGAAGCAATATCTAAAGTTAAATCTTCTAATACTTTTCGTTTTCCGTAAGATTTATTGATTTTATAAATCGTTAACATATTTTTACTGTATATGATGTATGTATTGCGAGCATCTTGCTCGCTATTAGCAACAAGCGAGCAAGATGCTCGCACTACTTTTGAAAATTGATTCCCCACTCCCTACTCCCTCACAATCTTTTTTCAATTGTTAACATTCTGCGATAAGATAACCAACCTGTTATTACCATGACGAAAGCAAATATTGCTAAAAATTGTAAGTGTGGTGCGATATCAGCAAATTCAGAATTCCTAGCAGAAACACCTAAAAGAGCTTCTGTCATGTGATAAATTGGATTAAATTGAGCAATATCTAATAATACTTTTGGAAATAATGAACTCGGCATAAATGCACCACCTAAAATTAATAACGGTACTCCAAAAGCTGCGACTAATGCATTCACATCCTCGGTTCTTCTTGCTAATTGCGTTCCCAAAATAAATCCTAATCCAACATAAGCAATAATACTCAAAATAATAATTGCTAGACCGAGAAAAATTGAACCTTTAAAACTCGCACCCCAAAAAGCAGCTGCGGTATAAATTAATAACGTTTGTCCAGCACCAATAAAACTATGAGCGAAAAAAATTCCTAAAAAGTAAGAAGTACCACTCAAAGGAGAAATAAATAAACGCTTAAGAGTTTGCTGTTCGCGTTCTGAAACTACCGTCGCAACGCTACCTCCCAAGCAGCTAAAGAATAAAGCAGCTCCAACTAAAGTGGGGGGAGCTGCATTATCGAAAGCAACAGCCATTGACAATTTCGCTCGTTCTGCAAAAATAAATCCGTTTAGTATTAACACTGAGATTGGAAATATACTCCAAAAAATAAGGCTGCGTCTGCGTCTTAATAACTCAGTTAAGATACGTTGAGTCACTGCCATTGTTTCCTGCCAATACTTCATTTTGTCAAGTAAATTAAGTAACAAATGAGTCAACAATTAAGTTCACCAGAAAATCCTATTATTTCCCGTCGTACGCTGCTAAAGTTATTTGGCGTTGGTACGGTTTTTGGAGTAACAGGTTACACAAGATTTACGAAGCCAAAGCCTGCAGTTTTTGGACAAGATACCTTAAACTTACCACGGCTTTTAAATCAAAAGAAAAGTGTGGTGGTAGTTGGTGCTGGTTTAGCTGGTTTAGCTTGTGCTTATGAACTAAGTCAGCGCGGATTTGAAGTAACTTTGTTGGAAAAATCGCCGCAACTTGGTGGTAAAATTGCTAGTTGGAAAGTGGAAGCCGCTGGTGAAACTTTTTTGATGGAGCATGGTTTTCATGGCTTTTTTCCACAATATTATAATCTTAATGGTTTAGTTGCGGAGCTTGGTATTCAGGATAATTTTCAATCTTTAAATTATTACTCTCTTGTATACCGCGATAAATATAAGCCAGAAGTATTTCGTCCTAGTAGTTCCTCATTTCCTTGGAATATTGTTGATTTAGCTGTCGCTTCTCCGAATCGTTTTAAATGGGGAATTAACTTAACCAAGCTAAAACATTTACAAGTTTTTCAAGCTATTGGTGGTTTTGAACGAGAACAGATTTACCGAAATTTAGATAATCTATCAGTTGCTGACTGGGTAGAGGTAGATTTTCCACAGGGATTATATGATTTATATTTTCTTCCTTTTGCTAAATCCAGTTTAAATGCTCCTGATGTAATGAGCGTTGCTGAATTATTGCAGTTCTTCCACTTTTATTTTTTTGGGAACCCAGAAGGATTAGCTTTTAATGGTACCGTAGATGATATGGGTACTTCTTTGGTACAACCTATTGCTCGGTCAATTAAAAGTAAAGGAAACCAAATTATCACTAGTGCAACAGTCAGCGAAATTCAAGCCAAAGAAGGTATTATTGATTCTGTTAGTTACTATGTAGGTGACAACACAAATAATGTTCCTTTCTGGGTAACACGCAATCCAATTGTTAGTGATAGTGACAATGCTAGTAGTTGGGAATATTATGGTGCAGCAGATAATGTATATGCCGTATTTAATGGTAGTAAAAAAGCTGTTTCCCTTACCTGTACTCACCAAGGTTGTACAGTAAAAATGTCAGAAGATGGCAAATTTCACTGTCCTTGTCATGGAGCAATGTTTGATGCCGATGGTAAAGTTTTAAAAGGACCAGCACAAAGAAATTTAGCTACTTTTGATATTGTCAGTAGTCAAGAACAAGATTTACAATTAGCCGCTGTTAATCCGAAAGAATCATTAGCAAAAACTATCAAAGCAGATTATTATGTTTTCGCTACAGATGTTCCAGGTGTACAACAATTATTTAAGCGCATAAATGGAGATGTAAATGCATCTTATAAGCAAAAAATTGAAGAATTAGCTGTGGCTGACCCATTTGCTGTCTGTCGTTTTTGGTTTGACCGCGATTTTCTTTGGGGACATAGTAATTTTACTTCTTTATCTGGCTATAAGTTAACTGACAGTATTACACTTTATCACCGCATTCAAACACAATTTATTGATTGGGCAACTCGTACAGGTGGTAGTGTGATAGAATTACATGCTTACTGCTATAAGGAAAAAGAATTTCCTACCCAAGAAGCTTTGTTAACAACTTTTGAGCAAGAACTCTATGAAATTGTTCCTGAGTTAAAGCAAGCAAAAGTTCTACATCGGGAACTAGTAAATCAAAAGAATTTTTCAGGATATCCACCTAATAGCTATGTTGATAGACCAGAAACTAATACCAGTATTGGAAATTTAATTTTTGCTGGTGACTGGGTAAAGATGCCTTTTCCATGCGGTTTAATGGAACGAGCAGTTAGTAGTGGAGTGTTGGCAGCAAATGAAATATTATACCGAGAGGGCTTGCAGCGACGAACGATTTTAACTGTGATGCCTGAGGGTTTGCTACAAATTTAACAAATAACTCCAGAACCCCCTCCCCCCTTGGGGGGAGGGGGCTACGATTTTTGGTTTTAATATAGAATTTAGGTAAGGGTTAATAACGTATTTATAATTATCTATAATCACTTATAGTCATCATTGGAATAAAGTATGGCACCACATATTAATACTATCTATGTAATGTTAATTCCTATATGGTTATATTTAATCATCAACTTGTTTTGGAGCCAAAAACAGGCTGGTGAATTATTGTTAAATCTTGGTGAAGATAAGAGGGTATTACAATTAAATTTAGGAATTTTTTTCGCTGCGGTTATGATATTTCCGGTAATTACATCTGTGGTTAACTCTCAAAGTTTTGGACGTGAAGAATTACTACAAACTATCTCATCTGTGTTAGGTGCTTGCTGGTTTTTTCTTTTTGGATTTACTAATAGACTTTCGCTTACAGAAAAAGGTATTTTAACTCCAATGGGATTAACGCGATGGAAGCAAATTCAGTCTTATAAGTGGAGCGATTCAACTTTAATTGTAAAGGTGAAAACATATTTTGGCGTTACTGCATTACGTTTCCCTATTAACCTAAACAGGAAACAAGATATAAATAATTTATTACTACGGTATTCGCGTATTTAGTAGTGTGGACTTCCAAACCGCTAAAAATGTGTTGCAAGTTGCAATTAATTTAGCAACCGAAAAAACAAATATTTAGTCACATTTTGACTTTAAATTTACGAAATCAAAGGCTACTGTGTTGTAGTAATAATCACCTGCTACTAGAACACATTAGGAGAAATTATGTTTCAAAAGCTAAATTCCTTGTTTCAAGCTATCGTCAAAAAGGATACGAAACAAAGCGAACGAGAAGCAGTGATTGAATTGATGATTATTACTATGTATAGTGATAAATCATTAAAGGTAGCAGAAGAGGATATGATTAATGAGTATTTAGATAATATAACTTGGGAATCAGGGGTATCAAAAGAGCAATTTTTAGCCAAAACATTTCCAAAAATTAGAAATGCAATTACTGATAAACAAAAAATCAGAGTATTATTAGAAGATATTAACAGTCGTATTGGAAGCGACGAAATGAAAAGTCAGCTTTTAAATACTTGTAGTGATTTAGCACTAGCTGATGGTGAAATTTCTGAAGAAGAAAAAGAATTTTTAGCTGAACTAGCTAAAATACTGCAAGCACCAAATTAGAATCGTAGTGCGAGCATCTTGCTCGCTATTTCAAAAGAGGTATAATTACAGTTACTATTTAGTCTTATTTTTTACCACTCCGTTATTTTTGTCAATTTGCAGATGATTAACACATGGGATTAAATAATTAAATTATTTACATTTAACTTAATAAGCTTATTTACCTCTGAAAAAAAAGCGGTCGGAAGTATACTAGAAATATAGTTATTTCACAAAAATATCTGAGTCTGAAGGCTATGTCACCAAAACCAGGTGAATTTATTTTCATCATGCTTAAGCCTGCTGCTGCTAATGATTTAGAACTGAGTAATTTTATTATTCAAGAGTTCGCACACTATGGTTATATTAAGCACAAGAGGAAATCTGTACTGATGCTTAAAAACAAAATATTAGAACACTACAAAGCCTCTAAAGCATCCCTATGGTATCCAATTATTACTAATTATTTTAAAAATAGACTTATGCAATGCTTTATACTGGAATACGAGTATGATATTAGCATTGATAAATATCAGTACTCTTTCGGTGACTTTTTGAAAAAAGAAGTAATCGGTCCATCAGATATTTGCAAAACTCAAAAACATCACATCAGAAGACTAGCCTTAAGAAAACCAACTTTTTTGTTAGATAATTTGGTTCACTCTTCGGATAACAGCAGAGAAGCTTTAGAGGAAATTCGTTTGTGGTATGAAGATGAGCCACAAGTGATTGCAGAATATGAGGTTAAAGCACTAGCCTTAAATGTTTTCACTGCTCCTTGAGTGAGTATTTGAACTTACCCATAAACTTACTCATAAACCTACCCATTTTTCCAGGATAAATACCACCCATCTTTCCGATGTCGTTAGTCGGGATAAAAAGCCACCATAAATTTACAGTCGAGACCGTAAATTTAAAGTCTTTACCCAATTGCGAATTGCGAATTGTTATTCCCTGGAGAAAAAAGAGAATGTCCTCCTTACTCGCTCTGTCCAACAATCTAGCCGAAATAGTAGAACAAACAGGAAACGCAGTAGTCGCTGTTAATGCTGGTAAACGTGTTTCACCTAGCGGTATTCACTGGCGTCAGGGTATCATTGTTACCTCAGACGAATCACTCCAAAGTTATGAAGATATAACTGTTACCATTGCGGATGGAAGTAATGTACCAGTAACCCTAGTCGGTCATGACTCCAGTACTGATGTTGCTGTTTTTCAATTACAAAATACAGATATATCTGGAGTAACTGTGGCAAACATTGGTGATGCGACAACACTTAAAGTCGGTCATTTAGTACTAGGATTAGCAAGAAGTAGTGAAGGTGACTTAAGAAGTGCGATGGGTGTGGTGAGCATAGTTACTGGTGCTTGGCGCAGCATGAGCGGTGGTAAAATAGACCAATTCATTCGTCCAGATATTACACTTTATCGAGGCTTTGCGGGAGGTTCCCTCGTAGATGCCGCAGGTAATGTTGTAGGTATGAACACAACCGGACGACGCGGTACAGCTTTGACGATACCAGCTTCCACTGTAAACCGAGTGGTTGACCAACTGCTCGCAAAAGGACGTATTACACGTGGTTATCTGGGGGTGGGGATGCAACCAGTACGTTTACCAAAAAATTTGCAAACCTCACTCAATTTAACTTCCAGTAACGGAGTTATCGTAGTCAACGTTGAGCCAAATAGTGCTGCAGATAATGCTGGTGTATTAATTGGTGATGTATTGGTAACTTTTGATAATGCACCTGTAAATGGCGTAGGTGATGTATTGATGCAACTCAACAGTGGAGAACTTGTAGGAAAAAGCGTAAACGTACAAGTTGTGCGAGGTGGTGCATTAGTCGAATTCACAATAGTCGTCGGTGAAAAACCCCTCAGAGAATAGGTTCATAAATGTAGAGACCGTATTAACCCGGTCTCTACAGGGTTATTTTATGTAGAAGATTTTATGATTCGGGTATTAATTGTTGCAACTTCTCCTGTTGTCCGCGCTGGTTTGTCAGCATTACTAACAAATTCTCAAATATCTCAAATAATAGTAGTAGGTAACACATCAAATTTAGATACCGGAGAAATTGAGCAACTACAGCCAGATGTAATCTTATTAGATTTAAGCGGTAACTCCCAAGCATCAGTTTGGGATAAATTGTTGCAACTACAACAAGAAGAATATTCGTCAAATATCATTTTACTAACTGATGAACTAGAAGACATACCTTTAGGTATCGCGTTACGTGCAGGTGTTAAAGGTATTTTGAAAGAAAGCAGCACAGAGTCAGAAATTATAGCAGCAATAGAAGCAGTAACTTCGGGTTTGATAGTTTTAGACCCCGATGCTATCGAGTACACACTTACTTTATTAGAAACAACAGGAAAGCAAAAAGTTTTAATTCCACCGACCGAAGCGTTGACACCACGAGAAATTGAAGTTTTAGAAATGCTTGGCTCTGGAATGGGAAATAAGTCAATCGCTAAAAGTTTAAATATTTCAGAGCATACTGTAAAATTTCATCTTTCTTCTGTTTTTCAAAAATTAAGTGTTTCTACGCGCACTGAAGCTGTTACTGTTGGTGTGCGATTGGGTTTAATCTTGCTTTAATTGCTTACAACAAAATATAGAAATTTCTGTAACAATTAGACCGTAAATATACTTCATATCTATTTATTTTGATAATTAAAAAAATTATTGCAAAAGGAAATTTTCTCACATATACTTCAGTTATAGTTAGAGTCAAATAATTATTTTTATTTTCATTAAAATCGCTTCATCCATGAAAAAAACATCTCTTCGCGTAGCCATTATTACAAGCTTATACGCTCCTTTTTTAGCAGGAGTTTCTATCGCAGTACATCAACGAGTACGTTGGTTATTAGAACAAGGACATGAAGTTTTTCTAATTCATCCGGAATTTAACGACAAATTTCCTAAAAAAGTAGCTAGTCGAGCAATGCCGGGATTAGATGAACTTAAGGCTTTTAGTAAATTTTCCTCATATCAATTCCCCACTGAACCCTTAATATTTTATAAATCTCTTCCTCAGCCTTTAAGTTATAAACATTGGAGTGATACTGAATTACTTGAACAGTTTAAACCTGATATTGTAGTTGTTGAAGAAGCTCCACAAATGCGAGGTGTTTACTCATGCTACTTACAAGGTTATGGTCGTCCTTTGGCTAGCGAATATGCTAAACTTACCGGAACACCAACAATATCTCTGTTTCATACTGATATTGTTTCTTACCTTAAATACTATTTAGGCAATCAAATATTTAGCCTTTTACGTCCTATTATTCCTGCTTTAGTTAAGCAGTCCAGCGAAGTTTATGATGTGAATTTTTTCCCTTCACGACAGCAACTTGCTAGATATCAAAGTTTAAATTCTCAGCGTAGCGAATACTTACCTTATCAAGGGATAGATTGCCAAAAATTTCATCCTAAAAATATTGCTCATAACCCAATTCCTAACGATAATCGACCAACTATTTTGTTTGTCGGACGTATCGCAGCAGAAAAGAGCGTTGTCGATTTGTTTGATGCATTTCCTCTCATCGCTGCAAAAATCCCCAATGTCCATTTAGTAATTGTTGGTGGGGGTCCCCAAGAAGAAGAAATTCGTCATCGAGCTAAAAAATTTGCATCCGATGTTACGGTTTGGGGAGAGTCTTATGGGAATGAATTGTTAGGTTGGTATGCTCAAGCTGATATATTTGTTAACCCTTCTGTCACAGAAAATTTCTGCACCACAACTAACGAAGCTTTAGCATCTGGAACTCCGGTTGTTGCTGTTAAAGCGACTTCTACTGTAGAACAGATAAGCCCTGGAGTGAATGGCTTTTTAGCAGAACCGAATAATCCGGCTGATTTTGCTGATAAAGTAGTTTCCATTTTGCAAAATCCCACTCTCAAGGCTGAAATGTCTCGACAAGCTCGCAATTTAATTATGGAATACGATTGGCCTGTTTGTATGCAAAAATTTGAAGACAAACTCTACGAAATCGTGGGAAGAACCTAACTCCTAACCCCTTCCCTACGAGGTAAGGGGAACAAGAGAAGAGAATTATTTTATTATTCCCCCCTTCCCTCTTTAATTTCCCCCCTTCCCGCTATAGGGAAGGGGGGTAGGGGGGTTAGGTTCATGATTTAGAGGCTTTCGCAATTTGTTGATTAAAATATTCTTGGTTATGGTTTAACTGGTTAGCTAATTCCAAACCTTTTTGAAAAGCTGTTAGTGCTTGTTGATTGTCTTTACGGTCTAAATATATTTGCCCTATCAGGTCATAAGCACTCATTAAACCATAAGAATTGGCTGCGAACTCTTCTGTTTTTAGTAAAATTTCGCTCGTTTGTAAAGCTTCCTGAATTTGTCCTTGGTTACGATACAGTGCAACAATTCTCCGTAAAGCTTCGCTAGAAGTTACGTATTGTTGTAATCCCCAAGCCATCTGGTATGCTTCTTGATAGCTTTTGAAAGCTTCTTGCAGTACATTAGGATTTTCTTTTCCCAACGCTTCGTAATCTAAGCCTATTTCTAATTTTAATGTTGCTAACTGAACTAAATTATTCTCTTTCAGATAAAAATCCGCTAACTTAGAGCGTACATTCACAGATTGCTGATGTTGTTTTGTTTGCGTGTAAATATAAGCTAGTTGTTGCAGGTAGTTTACCTGGCTAACACTATCAGAGCTAGAATTCGCTAAACTTAGCAATTGCTCATAAGCTACTGCAGCTTTGGGATAATCAAACCAATCCAAGTTTAATTTCGCAATAGCATTCAAAGCATCTAACTCACCTGCTGCATCCCGTGACGAACGAGCTATACCTAAAATTTGGTCGTAAACTTGTAGTGCTGGCTTAAGAGACCTAACTTTTTGGTAAGCTTGACCTAGAGCTTGCAGAAGTGGTAACTCAGGGATTTGTTGCGATTGTGCCGATTTTTGGATTTTTTCTAAACGCTGAGTAATATATTGCACCTGCTGCCGTTCGTTTTCTCTCCAAGCGATTTCACCTACTCTTGTCAGCGCTTGCACCTCAGCCAATGGTCCCAAAAACTTACGCAAGCGTAATTCTCGATTCCAAGTATCAAATGCTCCAGTTTTGTTACCAGATTGCAATTGAGTTGCAGCTTGTTGGTTCAATTCGTCCAGCGCTAACTGTAATCTTTGTCTTTCTTCGGGAGTTAATGGAGTTTTATCCTTGGGTGAACGTGGCAAAAGTTGGTCTGGAGTAGTAATTTCCAGTGGATTTGGAGGGAATTTATCAGGTTTAGTAGGCTTTTTGCTATCTGCTAACACCCCAGAACTACAGGCTAAGCACAAAATATAAGCAGTAAATATAATATTTAAACTTTTTAAACCCTTTCGCATCAGTAATATTCCTCGTTAGGTGACTGGTAACTGGTAATTGGTAATTGGTGACTTGTGACTGACTTGTGACTGTTTAATAACTCATAACTCTATAAATGATGACGTATGTCTGTAAAAAATTCTCCATAATAAAGAACAAGTACTCACCTAAAAACACTTGTGTAATAACATTTTTAATATGTAAAGATAAAAACAAGCTGCCAAACACTAGGTATTTAGTACCGGGTAGCTTAGTTCTATCAAATTAAAATCCAAAATTCTAAATCCAAAATTCGCTATAATGACACATTCTACAGATATAGCAACCTTAACTCGCTGGATGGCAGCAGATTTTAGCAATCAAGAGCAAGCATTTGAGAATCCCCCTTTCTTTGCTCATATTCGTGTGTGTATCCGACCTCTGCCTTTTGAAGTATTGTCTGGGGTAGGTTTATTTTTGGAACAGGCTTATGACTTTATGCTAAATCAACCATACCGAATGCGGGTAATGAAGTTGATGGTAGAGGAAGACCATATAGTTATCGAGCATTACACCCTAAAAGATGAACAAAAATACTATGGTGCATCTCGCGATACAGAACGCCTAAAAAATTTGACTGTTGACCAGTTGGAAAAAATGCCGGGATGCAACATGATTGTAGAGTGGACGGGTCAAAGTTTCAAGGGTCGAGTTGAACCAGGTAAATGCTGTATCGTTGTTCGTGATGGTGAAAACACCTATTTAGATAACGAATTTGAAATCGACGCAAATAAATTTTTAAGTCTCGACCGGGGTAGACACCCAGAAACCGATGAGCGTGTATGGGGTTCAATTGCTGGTCCATTCGAGTTTTCCCGAAGACAAAATTTTGCCCACGAAGTAAAGGTGGGTAGTGGGGAATGGGTAGTGGGGAATGGGTAGTGGGGAATGGGTAGTGGGGAATGGGTAGTGGGGAATGGGTAGTGGGGAATGGGTTGTGGGGAATGGGTTGTGGGGAATGGGTAGTGGGGAATGGGTTGTGGGGTGGGCATCCCTGCCCGCCCGATATATTTGAGTAGATTTCAAGTGAGTGTATATTAAAAGGGGAAGAATTGCAGTAATAGCGAACCCACACTACCAACAAAATCCATGAAACTTGGTTTTCCGACATCAACCGTAGCATCATAGGGTGTTTGTAACTCTTTCATAAAAGCCGTTGCTACCAGAGTTCCATCACCGTCATTTTGCATTTTATATAATCTTTCTGCCATTTGGGCATCCTTAAAAGCACCCTCTCGGTCTAATATTTGATAGCGAGCGACACCACGAGCTAGATACGCAGCCGCATAATCAGGTTTCATCGAAATCGCTTGGGTAAAATATTCAACCGCTGGTTGTTGATTGCCCTTTTGTGCTTCCGCAACTCCCAAAGCATAAAATTTTTCGGGATTAGCAAATCTTGTGGGTATCCCCGTTGCACCTTCGTAATTCGAGCCATTAAGGTCAACATCAGCCAAATCGGCATTAAACAAATAAGTATTTCTTAAATCAGTACCCAACAAAGTCGCCCCACTTAGCTTAGCACCACTGAGGTTTGCACCAAATAAACTCGCGCTGCTTAAATTAGCACCTCTTAAATCCGCACCAGTCAAATTAGCGCGACTGAGATTTGCTCCGACGAGATTTGCTCCAGCGAGATTCGCACCTGATAAATCAGCCAAAACCAAACCCGCACCACTTAAGTTACAGTTTTGACATTCTTTTGTTGCCAATAACTGTCGAACGTGTTCAGAATTACTTGCTAGTGCTGCTTGACCTAAGCTGATTGTCGTTAAAAATGCTGTCGTGGCTATAACTAGGCTTTTCATAGTTGGCTTGACTATATGTCTTACTTGATACTAAGTCTTGACTCAGCCACAGTTATAGCAAAGATAAAGGGGAGTGGGGAGTGGGGAGTGGGGAATAGGGGAGTGGAGAATAGGGTAGTGGGGAATTGGGAATAAAGAGGTTTTGAGTAAAAAGTTATGAAATTTAGCTTAAAAACAGTCAACAGTCAACAGTCAACAGTCAACAGTCAACAGTCAAGGCATTTTTGTGCCATTCAAGTTAGCACCGTCGAGTAAAGTGCGGTTTAAATTTGCTCCTGTGAGGTTGGCGTTTCCTAAATTAGCACCCCGCAAATCGGCTCCGCTTAAATTGGCGTTTCTCAAATTGGCTTTGGCTAGGTTTGCACCACCTAATTTTGCTCCACTCAAATCAACTCCACTCAAGTTAGCTGTTTCCAGATTTGCACCGCCTAAATCTACATTCCGTAAACTCATTCCCCGCAAATCTCTAGCTCGCCAATTTACTCCACCCAGATTTTTTTCTGGTTGGTATTTTTGGGTGCGAGGTTTTGCTACTACTTGAGAATCTTGTTGTGTTAATGATTCTGTTGCTGTTTGTTGTGGGGAAAGCTCTGTTGATGTTGGTGGTGCTAATGTTTCTACAGGTGCTTCGCTTGATATATCATTTTGTGTAACTTGTTTTTGTTGTGGTGTCTTAGCATTATCAACAGTGGTGCTATCAACGGTTTTTAATAATGTATATACTCCTACTCCCAGCAATAGTGTAGTCCCAGTCAGTACCGCAGCGAGTACAAAAAGCAACCCCTGTCGCTGTTGAGGTTGAATTGTTGTGCCAGTCTGGGGTAGTGTTTGGGATACCGTCTGAGGTGCTTGAATTTGCTGGGTAGGAATTTGCGAATATATTGGTTGATTTGACACAGGTGGATTGACGTTTCCAGTTCCTGTGACAGTTCCTGTGGTAATGGGTTGTTGTGAATTTTCGGAGTTGACTTCGGAAGATAATTTGGGGGAAGACAATCCGGGGTTGGTGGAGTTAGGAGACTGGTTCATGACAAAAAACAAAACCTATCCTCCCATTATGTACGGATTTTTTTGTTTTGTAATGTCGTTTATTTACCTTACGTAGCCTTATAAATTTAGCAATAAATTTCACGTAAAATTTAAACTCTTAGCCGATTTATAATTATTTCATATAGTAATAATTGAACCCAAAGAAAACCCCACCCCCAACCCCCTCCCCGTTTACGGGGAGGGGGCTACGAAAAAACGCAGAAATAGTCTATTTTTGTGTTCTAGCGAGTATTTTATTTATTTTTACACCAATCGTAGCCCCCTCCCCGCTTGCGGGGAGGGGGTTGGGGGTGGGGTTCTCTTTTGTTTGAGAGTGGGGTTTTCAGGTTTGCTACGGTCCAACTCAAGAAGATAAACTTTTATTTCATGTTTTCAGTAATTAATTGAAAATATGCTTTTAAACAATTAAATAATTCACAAAACTTAATTTACTCAATAGTAATAATATAGTTTTCTTGTAGCAAAGGAAACATATTTATGATATATTTATTTTGTTAATTGCCAGGTAATTCTTCTGTAGAATTCGCCGCTTTTTACTGCTTTTTATTACTTTGACTACCTTGCAACCACTTGTTTTGGTTGCCTACTAAATAGTCACCAAAAAGCGTACTCAAAAATAGCAACAGTACGTGCAAGATACTTCTCTTTCGTAAGCTTACAACATAATTATTACAATTACTTCCCGCAGAAAGTAAAGAATTGTAAATAATAAACTTGACTTTTAATCGCGCTTACAATTCCGAATTGTCTCCCTCTGCGGTAGTCTAGATCCAGTCAATTAATCTCCTGCTTTGACAAATAGTTTTATGACAGTAGCTGTGCCCACACCAACCCGTACCATTCGCATCGGTTCTCGCAAAAGCCAACTGGCTCTCGTTCAAACGTATTGGGTTAGAGAACAACTTCAGAAAAGTTTCCCTGATATTAATTTTGAAGTCCACACCATGGCCACCCAAGGAGACAAAATTTTGGATGTTGCCTTGGCGAAAATTGGTGATAAAGGGCTATTTACCAAAGAATTGGAAATGGGGATGCTTGAGCGGGAGATAGATTTTGCTGTTCACTCGCTAAAAGATTTGCCCACACGCTTACCATCTGGTTTGGTATTGGGAGTTGTTACCGAACGAGAAAACCCAGCGGATGCTTTGGTTCTTCATGAAAAATTCATCGGTCAGCAAATCGATACCTTACCACCAGGAGCGGTTGTTGGTACTTCTTCTTTGCGACGTTTAGCACAATTGAGACACCACTTCCCCCATCTCACTTTTAAAGACGTTCGGGGTAACCTTAACACTCGTCTAGCTAAGTTGGATGCAGGTGAATACGATGCTTTAATTCTAGCCGTCGCTGGTTTAGAGCGTTTGGGTATGGGTAACCGCGTTCATCAAGTATTACCCAAAGAAATTTCTCTCCATGCTGTTGGACAAGGAGCGCTGGGTATAGAATGCCGTGGTGACGACTTAGAATTAATATCCCTACTCAAAGTAATCGAACACGCACCAACCCGCGACCGTTGTCTAGCAGAGCGTTCTTTCCTACGAGAACTAGAAGGAGGTTGTCAAGTACCTATAGGTGTATTTACAGAATTAAACGGACTAAATTTGACATTAACAGGTATTGTTGCCAGTGTTGATGGTCAAAAAGTGGTAAAAGATATCGTTACTGGTACTGTTGCGGACGCGGAAGAAATAGGCAAGGAGTTGGCTCAACGAATGAAGAAAAAAGGAGCGCAGGAAATTTTGCAGCAAATCTTCGCTGAAGTTCGTCCTGTTGCTTAAAGATAGTGCGTTGGTAAATGTGCTTAAATAGAACCTGTTAACTAAGCTGTCAACATTGGGTTATTTGCTTTTATGTCAAACGATTTTGGATTTTTAACCTAAAACCTGAAATTGTTTCACCCAAAAGTTGATAACCTAATGTTGGCAGCTATTGAATTTCGTTGAAGCCAGATTCGGAAAAAAAGCCAGACAGGGAACACAAAAATACCATGCGAATTTTATTCGTTGCAGCGGAAGCAGCACCTATAGCCAAAGTTGGAGGAATGGGGGATGTGGTAGGAGCGCTACCCAAATTCCTGAGAAAAATGGGGCATGATGTCAGAATTTTTATGCCTTATTACGGCTTTTTACCTGACAAAATGGAAATTCCCCATGACCCTGTATGGCATGGATATGCAATGTTCCAGAATTTTGCTGTCTACGAATCTGTCTTACCAGGTACTGATGTTCCTCTGTATTTATTTGGACATCCTTCTTTTATGCCCCGTCGTATTTACTCAGGGGATGATGAAGATTGGCGCTTCACCTTATTTTCTAATGGAGCGGCTGAGTTTTGTTGGAATTACTGGAAGCCAGAGATTATTCATTGTCACGATTGGCACACAGGAATGCTACCTGTGTGGATGAATCAATCACCAGATATTACCACCGTATTTACAATTCATAACTTGGCATATCAAGGACCGTGGCGTTGGTTCCTAGAGAAAATTACTTGGTGTCCTTGGTATATGCAGGGACATAACACAATGGCAGCAGCAGTACAATATGCGGATAGAGTTAACACAGTTTCGCCTACTTATGCAGAACAAATAAAAACCCCAGCTTATGGCGAAAAATTAGAAGGGTTGATGTCTTTTATCAGCGGTAAATTATCAGGTATCATCAACGGTATCGACACAGAAGTTTATGACCCTGCAACCGATAAATATATAGCCCAAACATTTACTGTAGATACTTTAGAAAAACGTAAAGCTAATAAATCCGCATTACAAGAAGAAGTTGGTTTAGAAGTCAATAGCAATGCATTTTTAATAGGTATAGTCTCCCGGTTGGTGGAACAAAAAGGCATTGATTTGGTGATGAATATTCTCGATAGATTTTTATCATACACTGATGCTCAATTTGTCATATTGGGAACGGGAGATAGAAATTATGAAACTCAACTTTGGCAATTAGCATCGCGTTTTCCAGGACGTGTGGCAACTTATTTACTTTATAATGATTCCCTCGCTCGTCGTATCTACGCAGGTTCCGACGCTTTTTTAATGCCAAGTCGTTTTGAACCCTGCGGAATTAGTCAAATGCTAGCATTGCGTTATGGCTGTATCCCTGTTGTTCGTCGTACAGGGGGATTAGTGGATACCGTATTCCACCATGACCCGATGAATCACGCTGGTACTGGCTATTGTTTTGATAGGTACGAACCTTTAGATTTATATACCTGTTTAGTGCGAGCTTGGGAAGGCTTCCGTTATAAACCCCAGTGGGAAGAGTTACAAAAACGTGCTATGACTCAGGACTTTAGTTGGTATCAGTCAGCGAGACAATATGTTAAGTTGTATAACTCGATGTATGGTATCACTGAGGAACCTGAACTGTTAGCTGAGGAAGTTTCAGCAACAGTTTTACCACAGCAGGAAGAAATTAAATCGGAAGCTGTTGAGGAAACTCTAAAACAGGAAGAAGTTAAGCAGGAACTAGTAGAGGAAACTCCAAAACAGGAAGAAGCGAAACCGGAGAAAAAGCCGGAAACTGAATTAAAAAAACCGACCCCCAGATAAACCCCCAGATATCGCCATATATCCACCAGATAGCCCCCAAATAGCCAGGGATTAAAATCCCTGTCTAAAAGCTAAAGTCCTCTAAAGAGGACTAAAAATATATGAAAGAAAAAGTCAAATATATGTGGAGGTTGTAACTATGACAATTGCCCAAACACAAGCACAAGAACAAACCGAACCAAAACTATATACCTTCGATGAATTTATCGAATGGTATCCAGAAAACTCAGAATTCCGGTATGAATTGCATGATGGAGTAATTATCGAGATGCCTAAACCTAGGGGGAAGCATTCAAAATTAACAGGTTCTCTTGTTGAAAGATTACTTATAGCTATTAGAGAGATGGGGAAAGGCGACATTTGGACAATACCCAGAGAATCGATTGTAAAACCACACCGCGACAAGTCTGGGTACGAACCTGACATAATTGTTTTGGATGAAGAAACTATTGGTACTGAGACACGGTGGGAAGTTGAGTCAATTATCCAAAACGCGCTAACTGTCAAATTAATAGTAGAAGTTGTTAGTACCAATTGGCAGGACGACTATTACGATAAGCTAAGGGACTATGAAGGTATGGGAATACTTGAATACTGGATTGTAGATTATGCTGCTTTAGGAGGGCGTGATTTTATTGGCTATCCAAAACAACCCACTATCTTCGTATGCGAGCTAATTGACGGGGAATACGTAAAATCAACGTTTAGAGGGAATGATGTAGTTGTCTCCCCTACACTCCCTGGTTTTAATTTGACCGCACAACAGATTTTTGATTTGGCTTTGAAACCGGGAACTGCGTCCGCGTAAATTCACGCTATGTGACTCCCGGAGCGTTTTGAGGTAAACGGTGGGCATGGTTCCTCCCGTCTTCACAGCCTGTGAGGTAATTTTATTGGTATCCCCAAGTCTCAACCACCTATCTAGAGCAGAACATATAGTCTTCTCATAAAACTCGCTATTTAGTCAAACAAAAATCAGGAATTATTAAGCGAAAATTTCAATTAAGAAAAAATTTTATCTTGTTTCTTAATTCTTAAATTAAAATCCAATAAAATCAAGGGTTTACAAAGCTCCGACTGTGCATAGTTGCGCGTTTACTGATTTAACTACATGGGCAATAGGGGAAACCTGTCAAGAATCAGTTAATAAATTTAATATTGACCAGCTATATATGCCCCTATTTGAGTTGACTTTGAAACTTGTGTCCACCTGCTTCTAAAAGTAGCTTACCGGACTTCCACCCCAAATAAATTGGTGCAAGTGTTCCCGAATCACTTTGATAGACAGCGTAATGATTTTTCCAGTTGTGGTATTGTCCATTTCTCCAAACTTTGGGTAATCCCGTACCTGTATGTTGAAGTTTGACTTTGCCTGCAACACCTTGATACTCAACTATTCCACTGTTAATTTGGTTTAAAGAGACACGCGATTTTTTTATTACAGACTGTTTAAACTCTTCCCAATTACCGTGGGAAAGTTCTTCTCCAACTTCTAAAGCAAATCCGCTAACAGTTCCCCTTGTACCTGTTGCAGTTAAAATTTGGTCTGATGGGTAATGTTCTTTAATTTTTTGGGTTGCTTTCGTATTAATCCCCTCGACTGTTAAATTAATTGGTGTAAGCGCCAACCATGTTTTAGAGCAGCGAATGAAAGTTACACCATTTATGGTTTCTAATAGGGATGATTTGGGTAGAAAAAATTGAAAATTAGCTTGTGGTTTGTTGTTAAGCCAAATTACCAGATTGCGGTATTGGGCTACATTGTCACCACCTATAGAACTGGTTGATATTTTAGTTGGGTCATATCCCGTTGCAGCAATAAAATAATCAACACCGCGTTGCTGGTTGTATGCCATTAATTTAAAACCATTCCAGTCACCACCAGAACCTTTGGCTAATGTACCCAACTGGAAGGTATTACCAAAATATAGTGTTTCGTGGAACTGTGGTGCATCGTCACTACCTGGTTTCCAGTTTTCATAAGTTGGTTTGGAATTCAGCAATTCAACTGGTTTAGGAAAATCCTTTCTAGCTAATGCTACAACTGCTGCAGGTGGACGGTAACTGCTGGTAATTAGATGTACTACATCTGGAGAAGGTTTAGAATTTGTAATAGGTGAATCGCCAAAGTACAATCCTAATTCATGAGTAGCAAGTGAACACCAGACGCAGTTACCTTTACTTGAATCGCGCTTAGATGGTCCACCAAATGCACCACGCCAATATTTTAATGCGCCACTAGTAAATAACCAATCAAGTGCGTTTTTGGCAAGAGATTTTACTTCTGGGTCTAATGCAAAGTCATATAGATTTATGTAAGCAGTTATGGTGTGTCCCAAATAATTTTCAGAGTCCCATTCACCTTGTCCAATTTGGTAGAGGGTGCGGATATCACGTTGGAGTTTTTGTTTATAAATTAGGCGTGTCTGTTCGTTACCAGCTTCTTCTGCAAACAAATATACTGCAACATTCCGCATTGCTTTTAAATTATCGGTGTTGCGACAATCAACCCAGGTATTGCAGTTATCTTTTGACTGTTCCCAAAATTGGCGTGGTTGTGGAAAATGGCGAGTGAGCGGGTCTACTTCAGTCAAAATCCGCATTGCTTCCTTCATACGAAGGCGATAAGAGTTATCAAGATATTTACCAAAGTAGAAGTATTTGCGGATTTGATTTTTGAGAGTAAAGCTTGAATAAAAATCAATACCTAATGTATGACTGTTTCTACTTGCATCTGCATCGGGTGCAGTTAGGAATGCAATTGCTTTTTCTCGGTTGCCAGCAAGAAAATCAATCATTGCTTTGGGGTATGATTTTTTCTCATTCTCAAAAGCTGTGTTTCCGTAATTACTGCCTGCTCCTTTTGCAATCGCCTCGGCTGAGCGCTGTTTCCAATCTGCTTCCATTTGTGGTGTCCATTGTTGTGATTCTGCTTCAAAGCGCGTGCAGCTTGACAACAGAAATAGCGAGCATAGAACCGCAGCTAATTTAAGATGTGACTTTATCACGGACATTGGACACCCCATAGAAACTAAGTGCCCACCAAACTATATGAGTAAATTGGGCACACTCAAACCAGGTGAAAGTAAACACGAGATAGGCAACTACAACTGCCTCAATACCACGGTAAGGAGAATTGATAACTTGCCATATACAAAATCCTAACAGGGCAAGGTAGGCCACTAGCCCCAGTATTCCTACTGATAAAATTGTGTCTAAAATTAGATTATGCGCTTTAACCGTTATAAGAGTGTTGGTCTTAACTTCTCCCTCTTGGTCTAAATAATCAAAAGTAAAGTCATCTAAACGGGTAACTTTGGGTATGAATTTGCTACTCCGTATATGAGGATAAGCAGTGCCAAATCCATTCATACCCCACCCTAGTAAAGGACGGTGTTGAACTCCACGGGATGATATTTCCCACAAATGCACCCGGTCTGATGTAATTTGTTTAATTATGGGTAAGTTATTAAGTTGTCGAGTGGTAGTAGTAATAGTTATTACTAATATGCTCGCTAGGGCAGCAGGGATTAACAATTTATAATGCTTGCGACCTATTAAATAGGCAATACCCACTATTAGAGCGCCGAGTCCTGCTCTTGTTTGGGTAAACAGTAGTGCTGGAATAATTAAGATACCAGCAGTTGCTGCAAGACGTGTGTTTATCCACGAACGCTGCCAACCTACAAGAGTAATAACTGCCACTGCTGCTAGTACAAATGAAGAATGACCGCGATGGGAATACAAGCCAATTGGTTGATGTCCTTTGAAAATGGTACTAGCGTTTACATTCGATTGTAGTAGTTGACCCATTAAATTAAAACTTTTCTCGTATTGCTACCTGGTTTTGTTATTTCCTCAGCTAGATAAAGTTCCGCAATCCAATCATGATTCCAGCCAATATCAGTTCTTGCAGGAGCATCGTCAAATCTATAAGGAGTTTGTCGATTAAAGGATTCTACTTTTGAATAGTAAAACGGAGTTCCAGGGTCGTAAGGAAATCGTCCAGTACTTGTGATGTCAATGTCGATGATACTTTCTTTATCACCATGCCTGCCATTTACAGGATGGTTGCTTCTTACCCATTGAATCCATCGCACCCTACCACTATCTGGGTCGGGTTGTCTAGTGTTTGGGGAGAAGGTAAAGTTTGGCCTATAAGCCAAATTGAGTTTAGCTCCAACAGACCCTGTAGTTGAAAGTGAAGCACAATCACTGAAAGGGGGACACACTTTATACTCATCAATCAGAAAATCTCCATATACAGGAGTACCACTTCTACGAAAATCCCATCCAACAGGATAAGATGAATTCAAAGCTCGCCAAAACTTAGACCTCGTGTTTGGAGGAGCAATTTTTGTGAGAAAATCTCTTGTTAGGATTCCATCGTTACCTACATTGGTCTTGTAGTTAGCTATAGGTTGATAATTCGGAGAAGAAGGAAAAAGGTTTGTATAAACTAAGTTAATTGCGTCAGCAGGACGTGAAGTTAATAAAACTGGAAGTGGTGTTACTAGAAAACATACTAGCAAGTGTTTAATTCTCATATTTATTTTTTTCTTGTGTAATTTTCAAAAATGCACTGCATGAGTTGACTTTGGCAATAGAAATTTTAGTTGGTAGATTCGATAATCTTCTGATGTTTATCTAAGGCGTAATTTCGCCAATGGAGTAGTAATATTACCTGTCCAAAAATCGTTATATTCGGAGTCACCTATTGTATCTACATAAATCTTTCTGAATTGCTTGTGATTTTCGTATGTAAACCGAATTTGATATTTACTTGGCTTAAAGTTGTAAAACGACCAAATTCCTCCATAAAATCCATAACCAGAAAGACGAATACAATCCCTGCTGTACCAACTGAATTTGCCATCCATAAAATAATCCAAGTTTTTTCCAGGGCTAATTAATGGAATGTCATATTCTTCCGTACGCCTAGTAGCATTTCTAGCGAAATCTATTTGAATGGGTTTGCCATGTGGATTTAATATTTCTGGTTTAAACCGAGGTAATTCAAATCGGTAGGGCGTTGATGAGTTATTAGTAATGCGTACTCCAAATTGAATAGGGGTTTCTTCCTCATATTTTGGAAGGCGATACATTCGCTCTGGCACTAAAGTTTCAAAGCAAATTCCATCTACTTCAATTACATGACTATTGTTTGAGTTACAAGATGTCATACTGACTACCCCATTCACGTTTTTATTCGTAACCAATCCTTCGGATATGTGGCTTAGTGCTATTGTGCCGAAAAAACTAAAAAAACTAAACAACAATAAAATTATGCATGTGATGCTTACTGAACTTTTATAGCGACGATATAGAGAGCTTGGAAACATTTTGATAGGACTGTAAATTTTTCATTGAAGAAAACTTAAAAACAGGGTATTTAACGATACTTGACTAACCAAGCATCAACATTTCCAGCATTGCTTCCAGCCAAAGCACCAGAGGTATCTCCAGTAATGTAGACATTGCCAACACTGTCAACCGCGACACCATAGGAGTAGTCATTGCCCCCCGTCCGCTGCCTGAATCTACGGATGCGGTGAATTGGGAGCCGTTCATAAAACGAGAATACAAGAACGCGACCATACACCATAAACACTCAAGGCTGCTATTTATTCAAAATTGAAACCACATTAACAGCGAGTAAGATAGATTTCTTTACTGCTTTTTCAACCACTTTTATAGTGCATTTCTGTACAAAAATCGCTTGCCGACCACATTAATTGCATCTGGCTTATACAAGGCTTCTCAGTAGTTTTAGAAAAACAACCCCAAAACTGTCCAACTGTCCAAAAAATGAACTTTTAAGACAGTTTGGCTTTCAAGAAATAACAATCACCCAGATACAATTGCACGCTCTCGTCATTCATTTTCAACAAAATCAACAACCATCCACGTTTTCTTGCATAATCTCAGTCATCTCATCAAGCTATTTACGACACTCAGTATCTCTCTTTTCTTTGTAATCCATTACATCTTTTACTTTAATCCGACGATGGCTGCCTGTTTTTACATAAGGAATCTCATTATTGTCCAGCAGTTTTATCAGATAAGGGCGAGAAACATTAAGAATATCTGCTGCTTGTTGAGTAGTCATTTCAGCATCAGTTGGCGAAATCGTTACTGTTGTTCGACGCTTCTCCAGGGCTGGCACGATTTTCTTCAAAACTTGAAACACATCATCGGAAATGGGTAATTCTGTACCATCTGCTCCAACTAATTTGTGTTTACCTGTTTGGTAATTTTGCTCAAGCTTTTTCTTTAAATCACCAGAACAATTTACTTGAGAGTCAATAGTGATAAGCAAGTTCTTGGACATGGTTTTATACCTACTAAGAATTATTCAAAATACCCATCCTGTGATAAGCGCAAGACCCAAGAAACAGTCCATAAAATTCAAGTTTTTTCTCTGTTCTTACTATATATCGATAATCCAAAAATCGCAATATTCGCAAAAATCGCAATATTCGCAAAAAAAAAGAAACAATTGTCGATTTAACTTATATTTATAGGAAAGTAGCAATCGCTTAACTTTTACTGCAAATCCCGCTAAAACGGAAAATTTCAAGGCATATTCGTTTAAATTGCAAGGCTATTAAATTGCAAGGCTATATTTTAACCAAAAACAACTTCGGTACTGACAAAAAAGCGCAGGTAGAATAGAAGTAACGCGCTTTTCACCCCACGACTACCAATGACCTCAACCCTGCTGAAATCCCCTCGTCTTTGTGCCCCAAAGATATGTCACCTCCCCAACGGTTTGACAATTATAGCTGAGCAAATGCCAGTAGAAGCGGTAAACCTGAGTTTATGGGTTCCAGTAGGCTCAACTGCAGAATCCGATGATATTAATGGTATGGCTCACTTTTTAGAGCATATGATTTTCAAGGGGACTCAGCGTCTTGCGAGCGGAGAATTTGAAAGCCGCATAGAACAAAGAGGTGCTGTAACGAACGCAGCCACAAGCCAAGATTATACCCATTATTACATCACCACAGCTCCTGATGATTTTGCAAAGCTTGCGCCTTTACAAGTGGATGTGGTAATGAACGCAACTATTCCTGACGATGCCTTTGAACGGGAACGTTTGGTAGTATTAGAAGAAATTCGTCGTTCAGAAGACAATCCCCGTCGTCGCATTTTTACAAAAACGATGGAAACAGCATTTGAAAAATTACCTTATCGTCGCTCCGTTTTAGGACCCGAATCAGTAATTTCTCAACTCAAACCGCAACAAATGCGAGATTTCCACGCAACTTGGTATCAGCCAAAATCAATCACAGCTGTAGCGGTTGGTAACTTACCAGCAGAAGAACTAATCGAAATTATTGCTGAAGGATTTACAAGAAACTCAAGCAACCAGCAATTAACACCCCCTTTAGGAAAAATTCTTCATCCCGAACCAGCATTTACCGAAATTGTGCGACGGGAATTCACCGACGAAAGTCTTACCCAAGCACGTTTACTAATGCTGTGGAGAGTACCAGGATTAACCGAACTACCAGAAACTTACGCACTAGATGTACTATCTGGTATTTTAGGACAAGGGCGTACATCCAGGTTAATTAGAGATTTGCGGGAAGAAAGGGGATTAGTCAGTTCCATTTCCGTAAGCAATATGACAAACCTCCTACAAGGAACATTTTATATTGCAGCCAATTTACCAGTAGAAAATATCCCCGTAGTTGAAGAAGCAATCGCTGAACACATCCGACAATTCCAAACAGAGTTAGTCAAAAAATCAGAAATCACTCGTATGCAAAAGCGGGTAGCAAATAGATTTATTTTTGCTAACGAAACACCCAGCGACAGGGCCGGATTGTACGGTTACTATCATTCATTAGTCGGTGACTTAGAACCAGCATTTAATTACGCAACTACAATTCAAGCCATTGACGCAAACGACATTATATTAGCTGCACAAAAATATCTTTCCCCTGAAGCTTACGGTGTAGTTGTGATTAAACCGGGTAATGGGTAATGGGGAATGGGTAATGGGTAATGGGTAATGGGGAATGGGTAATTGGGAATGGGTAATAGGGAATGGATAATGGGGAATTGGGAATGGGGAATGGGTAATATACAATCCCCAATTACCAATTACCAATTACCAATTACCAATTACCAATTACCAGTTACCAATTACCAATTACCAATTACCAATTACCAATTACCAATTCAAAATCATGTGGAACGAAATTGACTCACATATTAGCCAAGTAACTGGTGATAAATTCCAATCTTCACGACAACGCAGTGTTGGTGGAGGTTGTATCAATCAAGGTTACCAAGTCTCTGATAATAAGCGCACTTACTTTGTCAAACTCAACCAAGCTTCACTCGTCAGCATGTTTGAAGCAGAAGCATTAGGTTTACAAGATATGTACGATACAGCTACTATCCGCGTACCTAAACCTATTTGTTGGGGAACAGCGGGTAGTTCCTGCTACATAGTTTTAGAATGGGTAGAATTTGGTTCTGGTAACAACAAATCATGGGAAGCGATGGGACGAAATTTAGCCATGATGCACAAAGCCAGCTCCAATTCGCAATTCCCCACTCCCCACTCTCCACTCCCCACTCCCCATTTTGGCTGGAGAATGAACAATACTATCGGTTCTACTCCACAAATTAACATTTGGACAGAAAATTGGGCAGAATTTTATGCTCAGCATCGCTTAGGTTACCAATTTCAACTCGCAAAAAAACGGGGTGGAAATTTTCCTCAGTCTCAAGAATTATTAGCTGCGATTCCGGAGCTTTTGGCAGGACATGATGTACAACCTTCTTTAGTTCATGGTGACTTGTGGGGAGGGAATGCAGCTTCTACTAAAGATGGTGAGCCTGTAATTTTTGACCCCGCAACTTATTATGGTGACAGAGAAGTTGATATTGCAATGACAGAACTTTTTGGTGGATTTGCACCAGGATTTTATCAAGGTTATAACGAAGTTTTCCCATTAGATGCTGGGTACGAACAACGCAAGACACTTTATAACTTGTATCACGTTGTTAATCATTTCAACTTATTTGGTGGTTCTTATGCTTCTCAAGCAAATAATATGATTGGAAAAATTTTGCGGTAAACGTCTGGAGACGTTAAATGTAACTTCTAGAAATGTAACTTTTTTACAGCTATTATTTTTCTCTGTCCAGAGTCATACTTATCAGTTTCTGCTTCTGAAAAAATATATTTTAAAGTTAATTGCGGGTAACGCAAAACATGAATTAAGGTGTAAGGATGAATTATGAAATAGCTTATAAATTAATCATTGACCAGACAATTTCCTCCGAGGAAAACCCGGATGCTTTGTTAATGCGACTCAGACAAGGTAAACCACCCGTTCCTGGTCAGATTACCTCAATATTGTTAGCTTTAAAAGTACTATTCGCTAGTCATCAAGACGCTACTGCTATTGACCGACAATTAGCTAACGCCTTATATCAGTTAACTATTAAGTCTCAACAATTATTCACAGCAGGACTTAGAGCAGGAGTTGACTGGCCACCCCTACTCAAGGAAGACCTACAACGAATTGCGATTGCATCTGAAGGAATTTTTTCCGGTCATTGGCAAAATATTCATTGAAGGCAGTGGGGAGTGGGGAATAGGGAGTGGGGAGTGGGGAATAGTCAACCGTCAACAGTCAAAAGTCAACCGTCAACAGTCAACTGTTAACCGTCAACTAGCGATTTCTTAATTCTCCTTCGAGTTTATCTAAATCGTTTTTAAGAAAAACCGTCATCTGACCAGTAAAAGACTTTCCATTCCGTGGTTTTGCTATTTCCATCCAGTAAGCGTAGCGTACACCAACACGTAGTTCTCCACGTAAAGCCTCTCGAATGGGAGTTCTAGCAAAGCGTGCTGAATTAATTGCACTTTGGTTAGGATAACTATATACCACTTGAGCGCGATTAAAATCTTGGTGAATATCTAACCCATATACTACTCGCAAAGATTCCGCAAGACGTTCAAATGTCATGCCGTTAATTGCATCGAACATAGAAATCTTTTCGCTGCGAATTTTACTGCGGTCGTTACTAAAGGTTACCCTTCCTGGGGGTAAGACCGACGCTTGAAAACTAAAACGTTGAGCTGCAGTATCTGTTTTTTGTACTAGAAATTTCTCACCACTGTTGGGACGCAAAGTTGGGTGTGCTTGAATCCAAGCTGCTACGTCCTCTGTACCTTGACCAGGTAAAGCTTTGGCTTTTGTATTCAAAAGAACTTCTAACCCCAACCAAGGAAGCAGGGAACAGGGTAAAATCACCAAGGAAAGCAGAGATTTTTTTAGCATTGGCTCTTGTTTCTATGAACTTGAGAAAATTCAGGTAATCATAGTCTTCCCTTTTTCATCAAATTAATTTCATTGGGAGTGGGGGGTGGGGAGTGGGGAATAGGGAATGGGGAATTGCGAATTGCGAATTGCGAATTGTTCTCCCCTATTTCGACCGAGGTAAATTCAGTTGGGCTACTATTGCTGATAGGTAGGGTTCAAAAGTGGTTAAATTTTCTAATTTTTCAAATTTTCCAGTTGTAGAGGCTCCATCAAAGGCTGTGGAAATTACGTAGAGTGCTTTACCGTCAAAAGCTGCATAACTAAAATGTTGTTCCTGTACACCACCTTGTTGCTTTACTCCTGCAAAACCATAACGAACCCCCTGAAGTTTACCAACTGGTATTTTTTGTATTGGGTAAGCGGAGAACGTAACTTGCTTCCCATAGCTGTTTTGACGCTCTTTGGATAAGGTCGCGTAATTATCAGTCACCCATTCATTAAGTGCTTTTGATACCTGAGGTTGGTACTTTTCGTAGTCCACTGGAGAGCCAGAAGGAACACCTGCTTTTTTTAAAATTTTTTGGAAATTAGGCTGCTTTTCTATAGAGTAAATACCTAGTTCCACTGTACCCAAGCGTTGTCCAGAAGATTCAACGCACAATAAAGGTATATTTCCTTCACAAGGTGCAACACTCCAACCAGTTGGTACTGTTTTACTTTTACCCAAGATACTCTTCCAAATATTCTCGTGAGTAGATGTACTTGTTTTTGGTTCCGTTTTTACTGTTTGGGTTTGTGAGTTCCTGTTACTGCTTTGCTGAGGAAAAACATATTTTGCTGCGACGGGTGCTACAGCGAGTAAAATAACAAAAAGCAATAAATGATAAAGTCGTAACATTTTTAGTCGTCCAGAAACAATAGCTGTGTCTATATCAGCAAAGCCTTATAGTATCTCAAAAAAAGATACACTGATTTTTAGAAAATTCCGTAAATAAAATTATCAATGGTGACACAGAAATGATTAGTTTAGTCAATTAGCCACTCCCCACTCCCCACTCTCTACTCCCCACTCCCCACTCCCCATAATGAACCCATCCCTAACTCCACAAGAAGTCCGTCTGCTTTGTCGTCAGGGTGAATTTAAATCCCCTACTCCTGGTTTTGCGTCTGGGTATACGCAAGCGAATTTGGTTGTTTTACCGAAATCTCTAGCGTTTGACTTTTTACTCTTTTGTCACCGTAATCCTAAACCTTGTCCTGTGTTGGATGTTACGGAAGTTGGCGACCCAGAACCCCGTATAGTTGCTCCTGGTGCAGATTTGAGAACCGATTTACCTCGTTACCATGTATTTAAACATGGGGAGTTAGTCGCGGAAGTTACTGATGTTAAAGAATTTTGGCGTGATGATTTTGTCGCATTTTTAATTGGTTGTTCTTTTTCCTTTGAAAGTGCGTTGATTAATGCAGACGTACCAGTAAGGCATATTGAGGAAAATAAAAATGTACCAATGTACAAAACAAATATTTCTTGTGTGTCTGCTGGGGTATTTTCTAGTCCTTTAGTTGTTTCCATGCGTCCTTTAACTCCCGGTGATGCGATTCGTGCAGTAGAAATTACCAGTCGTTTCCCCAAAGCGCATGGTACACCTGTATATTTGGGAGATAGCAGTCAAATCGGTATTGACGACATAAATTCCCCTGACTTTGGTGAGGCGATCGCAATTCGAGAAGGGGAGATTCCGGTATTTTGGGCTTGTGGGGTAACGACACAAACAGCCCTAAAGCAAGCAAAGCCAGAAATAGCCATTACTCATGCTCCTGGACATATGTTTATTACTGATATGGTTGACGGTTGACCGTCAACAGTCAACAGCCAACAGTCAACCGTCAACAGTCAACAAATGCCTAAATACTCCAAAGAAGTTCTGACAAAAATTGCACAAATCGAAACTATTTGTGGAACCGATGTTGGTAGAAACATTCAACCTTTGGTAGATGCTGCAAGGGGAGGGATTTTAGGTGCTGCTCGCTCTTTGGCTGAACATCCTTTACCCCATGTGGCAATAGTTACAGGTTTTTTTCTGCCTCATAATAACCCCCCTGCGGCTGAAACTGATGGAATTGTTGGTTGTGCTCAGTTAGCTGCTGGACTAAATAAATTAGGAATACCTGTCAGAATTGTGACTGGCTCTCCTTGTTTAGCAGCAGTAAAAAGTGCTGTTTTTGCAGCAGGAGTATCAACAGAAATTACATTTGATGTTGTACCTGTGAGTGAATCTCAAGAAAATCCCTCAGCAATAACTTCACTTTTAAAACTTTGGGAATCAATGAAACAACCTGTTTCTCATATAATTTCCATAGAAAGACCGGGACCTGGTGATGATGGTATTATCCGCAATATGCGGGGACAGGATATAACTGCTCATACTGCTCCTTTGCATTTATTATTTAATTCTTTAATTAATTCTCAAAAAATTACCTCTATAGGTATTGGTGATGGAGGGAATGAAATCGGGATGGGAAATATACCTAAACAAATAATTCGCGAAAGTATTCGTCATGGAGAAAAAATTGCTTGTTCCACGACTTGTGATTATTTAATAGTTTGCGGTGTTTCTAATTGGGGAGCGAATTGTTTGTTGGCTGCACTTTCTTTGTTACGTCCGGAATGGCAATCGGAAATTATTGCAGTGTTAAATCCAACTTTGGAATTAAAAATTTTAGAAACTATTGTATACCAAGGTCTTGCTGTTGATGGAGTTACGGGTTTGGCAAGCTTATCTGTTGATAACCTACCTTGGGAATTTCACGCTCGTATTTTGAATACTGTGACTCAGCTATTAATGACTTAGAAACATTAATTTAATATTTATTTGACTGCAGCTTATTGACTAAGTAGGTGAGTAGAAATAAACCAAACTATAGTAACGGAATCAAAAGTGAAACTAAAAGCTTGATTCAGCTTGAGTTAGAGCTTATTTATAAAACTAAACATAGTCGTGTTTTTAACGCTAACTTACTTAGTTATTACAGCATCTGTTATCGAAATTTTGGCTACAGCACCATAGAGTTCCAAAAAGCTTTCCCTGATTTCTTGCTCAATAAACTCTTGTTCGTCATCATAACTCAACCATTAATCCAAACTTTACCAAAGGCATCCCAATTTTGCAAAAGCATCTCGGAATAAAATGTCAGGACATAAATAGTGGAATTATGTCCTAGTCAGTTTTTTTATAACAGAATAATTATCAAGACTTACAGGCATTTTTTATCATAAAAACAATAGAGACATAATACCAGAGATTGCGTCCAATCGACTGTTATTAGCTATTGCTTCTTAACTTTAAATAGTCCAATATAGATTCAAGAGCTAAGCAAACAAAAGCTTAACTACAAAAAAGGAAAGAGGTATAAATATCATGACCAAAATTCAAATTACCGACTTGGAAATCAACTCTATTTCTTTTATTAACGAAGTTGCTGAAACCGAATCTGAAGCTGTAAACGGTGGTTTAGGTTTGCTAGATGCTTTTGTTTTGGGTTACGGTGGATTTGCACTAGAAATTTCTAAGATTTTACAAAACAGCTTTCTGAAAGGAACAGCAATGTTGGTAGCTTATGACTTGGCAAAATAATTTGCTTTCATAAGCATATTGCATAAGTCAAAATTCGGGAAAGCAAGCCGATATTATCAGCATTCGCTTTCCCAAATCATGATTTTTGTTCTATATCTGACAAATCAATTTTCATTGCAAGATAATACAAATTAGAGAGAGAAAATATCATGTCTAGAATTCAAATTGCTGATTTGGAAATGAACTCAAATTCTTTTATTAATGAACTAGCTGATACAGAATCAGAAGCTGTAAATGGCGGTATGGGTTTACTTGATGCTTTTGTTTTAGGCTATGGTGCATTCGTGGTACAAATCGCGAAGATTTTACAAGAAGGCTTCCTGAAAGGGACAGCAATGTTAATAGCTTATGAACTTGCAAAATAACATACATTAGCATTTAGCTCTGCCAAATAAAACTCACCAAAGTTTGTAGTTGGGCTTCAGCCCTCTTTTCAAAGTTTGTAGTTGGGCTTCAGCCCTCTTCGATTTGATATGTAATTAAGAGCGCTAAAGCGCAACTACAAACCTTACGTGTGAGAAAGCATGGGAGCATCCCGTGTAAATTTATCGTTTTCGTAGTACGCGGCGTAAGCCGCTTCTGGCACAAATAGGTCGCTTATGTGTCCCACTACAAATCATTTGTAAAAAATTGGGATGCTTCCGAAAGCATTAGTATTCCTTTAGTTATCTTAACCTAGCTTTAGAAGTTCTTGAACTGTTGGAATATAGGAATCTGATTCCATATGGGGAATAATTTCTATCTCGGACATTTTTTCTTTTAACCAATTAGAAAATAAATCAGCCATTATTTTCAAGCGTAAATTATCATCTAATTTTGGACGAACGATTTCTTCAACTAAAATCAAATGTACTCCTTTTGTGGTTGTAATAGGTTTTAACAACTGAGGAGGATTAGCAGCAAATACCGCAGGAGCTATTTCTGCTTTAAAATTGCTACGAAGTTTAATTCCTCGATATCCACCAGAGCGGCAGATTTCGGGGTTTTTTATGTGCTGACGGGCAATATCTTGGAAACTAATTTCACCTTCCGATAGAGCATAAAATATTTCCCAAGCAACATCTTCATCTTCTAAAACAACTTCATAGGTAGCTGCCGCAAAATAATCCAGTTGATGTTCGTAAAAGAATGGTTCAATTTTGTCTGCAAATAAATGATGAGCCAATTTAGCAGACAGAAGATTAATTTCTGCCAATTGCTCAAATTCTTCCAAGGTAAGATGATTTTTTTTCAACCAAGCCCACGTATCTTCTGCTTTAACTAGCTTGTTCGCAAGTCGCAGATTATCTGCTGTTTTTTGTAATTCTTGGTTATCAACTTTAATACCTGCTTTTTGGATAGCATCTGTAATAACTTTACGAGTAGCAACTGCATCTAATAACTGAGACATCTGGCAGTTTATTTTCAGTTGATACAATACATCTTCACGAGAAACATTGATAAATTCAGCCATGATACGATATTCCTCCTTTTTGGAAATGAAATAATTCAAATGATTAATTGCTGACAGTAGACCAATGACCCTAAAAATTCAAAATTAAAGATAGAATTACTAAAGTTCTAATCCTCCTTTTTGTAACTTCTTAAATGGGTCTAAAATAAAATCAATCAAACGTCTTTGACGCACAATTACCTCTGCTGTTGCAGTTTGACCTGGAGTGAGAGGAATACGTTTATTTCCAGATTGGATATATGGTTTATCAAGAGAAATATCTAACTCAAAAGTCTCTATTTTACCTTGAGAAGTTTCCACTAACTTGGAATCTGGTGAAACCCGAATCACTCGTCCTGAAAGTACTCCATAATCCTGAAATGGATAAGCATCAAATTTTATTTTAACTAGACTTCCTTGCTTTAAAAAACCGCTTTGTTGGCTTGGTATATTAGCTTTCAAAACTAACGGAATCTTTTTGGGCGCAATTTGAGCAATTACTTGACCTGGTTGAACAACCGTACCGGGTTTTTTGATAGGTAAATCAAAAACTACACCATCTACTGGCGAACGCACTATTCTTTGTCCTATTTGTAATAGTAAAGATTTAATTTGGCTTTTTGTTTGATTAATTTCTGATTTTACAGTCGTAATTTGTGCTTGTAAATCTTTGAGTTGTTCCTGGTTTTTTAAAATCGCCAATTCTCCTGTATGAACTAAACTTTTATAGCTACTTTCTTGCTCTTGAAGCCTCAATTTTGCTTGCTTAATATCTGCTTGGGCTTGACGCATAACTCCCTGATAACGGTTTCCTTCTTCTTGGAAGCGTAACTCTGCTTGTTTGATGTCAGCCTGCGCTTTAAAATATAATTGTTGGCTTTCTTCAGCAGCTTTTTCTAATTCCACAACTTTAACTTGCGGAACAGCACCATCCTGTTGTAGTTTTTGAAAACGTTTGACTTCTTTTAAATCTCTCTTCAAACTATTTGAAGCTATTTTACGGATAGTTTGAGTTGCATTTACATTTTGCTTAGCCTGTTCTACTAAAGCTTGTTTTTCCAATTTTTGTAAATTATAGGTGCTCTGTTTCGTATCCAAATTTTGCTGGACTTGATTTACTTGAGCCTGTTTTTCTAATTCCTGGGATTTATTTTGTTGCTCTTGAGTACGAACTGCTATCTGCAACTGATTTTTTAGTAAATCTAGCTGTGCTAAGCGATTTACCAATCCATCTAACTTCGCTTTTACTTGTTGCAAATCAGTTTGCAATACATCCCTGTCCAGTTCTACCAGCAATTGTCCTGCTTTGACCGCATCTCCTTCTTTTACCTTTACCCCCGTCACGTTTCCACTAACTTGAGCATCTAATCTTTGGGTCGCTCCCAAGGGTTCAATACGTCCTCTTGCACTTCCCGTCTCATCCACTCTAGAAAACATCACCCAAGGTAAGGCGACCGCACTAAAACAAATCAGTAAATACAGCAAAGAGCGCGTCCAACGCCTGGGTAAAGCATCTAGTAGTTCCTCAGTCCCGTATGACCAATCTTTAGCATCAGAAGAAGTCTTTACTGAATCTAAAATGTTACTTTCTTCACTTTGATTACTAGCGGTTAATGCCGACAGTGAATTACGATGATTATTTTGCATAATTTATCACCAAGTAAATACAAATCCCTCTGTAGAAACCATAGGAGTAGTCCAAGAAATAAATGCTCCAATGAGAGTGGGATGGGCTTCCAGCCCGTCCATATCAACCAAGGCGGGCAGGGATGCCCACCCCACAAGAGTGATTGGAGTGATTGGATAATTAAACAGCCTGCGCTAATTGTTGTTGATTTAGGTAATAATAATGACCTTTTTTGGCAATTAATTCTTCATGGTTACCGCTTTCAAGCAACACACCACGGTCTAAAACCAGAATTAAATCAGCATTGCGAACAGTTGAGAGACGATGGGCAATTATTAAACTGGTTCGTCCTTTAAGAATTGTTTTCAGATTATGTTGAATAATACGTTCCGATTCTGCATCCAAATGACTAGTCGCTTCATCAAAAATCAATAACCGGGGATTTCCTAACAAAGCACGAGCAATAGCAAGACGCTGACGTTGACCACCAGATAACATTCCTCCACCTTCACCTATTTGAGTCTCGTAACCCATTGGTAACTGGTGAATAAATTCCTCAGCACCAGCTAACCGTGCAGCTTCCATAATCTCTTGTAAAGTGGCTTCTGGATGAGCAATGCTGAGATTTTCCTGAATTGTACCACCAAACAAAAAGGTATCTTGGTCTACGACACCAACTTGCTGACGCAGGGAACGCAAAGAAATTCCAGTGATGTCATGACCATCAATCAACAATTTGCCGTCAGTTGGAGTGTATAAACCCAAAATTAGCTTAGAAAGAGTGGTTTTACCAGAACCGCTACGTCCTACAAGCGCGACTGTCTGTTCGGGTTTGATTTCAAAAGTGAGATTTTCCAGAACATTAATATCACTATCTGGGTGATAGCGAAAAGTGAGATTATCAAAGCGAACATGACCGCGCAAACTGGGTAAAGATTGACGCGGTTGACTATATAAATCCTCTTCCGGTTCTGCTTCTAAAACATCATTAATGCGTTCAGTGGAAATAATCACTTCTTGTATTTGATTCCACAGTACTGTTAGACGTTGAAAAGGACGAATAATATTGCCCAACAACATATTAAAAGCAACTAATTGTCCAATAGTAAGTCGATTTTGAATCACTAAATAAGCACCAAACCAAAGTAACCCTGTAGTTGCCAAAGATTCTATTATAGAACTAAAAAATTGTAGTTGGTTCCCAACCACCATACCGCCAAACATTTTTTTAATCAAATGATTCAGTTGTTCTTCCCAACGCCAACGTACCGTTTGTTCAATAGCCATTGAGCGAATTGAGCGAATACCTGTCAAAGCTTGAATTAAATAACTACTTTCTTTTGCATGAGCTCTAAAAACCTCACGGTTGATGCGACGGAAAAAGGGTGTAGCAAGCAGCGCCAAAATCACAAATAGCGGTACAACAGCTAAGCATAGTAACGCCATTTGCCAGCTATACCAAAACATCAAACCAACATAGATAAATACTGTCAGTAAATCCAAAATAATTGACAGTGCTTCCCCAGTCAGAAAACGCTGAATTTTTTGATTTTCTTGTACGCGAGAAACAATATCTCCGACATAACGAGATTCAAAAAATGTCAGAGGCAAACGAAAGGTATGTTTAATAAAACCCACCATTAGCGCTACTCCCACACGGTTTGCAGTATGGTCAAGCAAGTACTGTCTTAAGGTGTTCATCCCCACGCGGAACAAGCCAAAAATCAACAGACCGAAACCCACAGCGGTCAAGGTGAGGGTGCTACCTTGAACAATCACCCGGTCTAAGAGTAACTGTGTAAATAGTGGTGTTACCAGTCCAAAGACCTGAATAAACACTGAAGTAATTAACACCTCTACCAGCACTTGCCAATGAGGTTTGATTAATTCCCACAGTTGCCAAAATGGCGTACTAGCTTCTTCACTTTCTCTGAGATTGCTAGTAGGTTCCAGTAACAAAGCATACCCTGTCCATCCAGCTTTGAATTCAGAATGAGTAAAAGTGCGCTGACCAACAGCAGGGTCACCGACAATTACCTGTTTTTTGTTAACTTCATAGAGAACAATGTAATGCTTACCTTCCCAGTGAATAATAGCCGGTAAGGGTTGTTGTGCCAATTTATCAAAACTTGCTTTCACCGGACGACTAGCAAAACCAATGCTTTCTGCTGCACTGGCTAAACATCGCAGTGATGCACCTGCACGGTTCGTATTAGCTAAATCTCGCAATCTGTTAACACTGAAACGCTTACCCCAATAACGTCCAATCATTACAAGACAAGCAGCACCACAGTCGGAAGCACTTTGTTGCTCAAAAAAGGGATAGCGCTTAGTCACTCGTCCCCAAAAATGTGCAATTCCTTGTGTAGTCTTCAAGTGGGGAGTCGGAAATATTGCCTGTTGTCTTCGCTTCTGCTTTTTGGCAATCGAAGAAGGAAAAGGAATAACTTTCCCTGGGGTAGGGAGTGGAAAGCTTTTTCCTGCAAAGTCGTCAGCAATATTAGTTTGGATTTTATCAGTACTAATTAATTCCCCACTCATTAATTCCCTTAAATATGGCCAATATTGCAGCGCTGTTTGCCAATGGGTATTTTGTAGTTTATAAACAATAGTTGGTTGTGTTGCTTTCCAAACATCGCTTTTTGTCTGAGAATAGATTTCTTTAGAACTCAAACAGATACCCGATGAATTCCGCAGTTCTCCTTGGTGTAGTAACCACAGCTTAGTAGCCTCTGAAGATATATGAAAATCCTCGGATGTATTTAACGAATATCGCTCAAACAGAGATAAAGCTTGCAGTATTCCCGGACTAGAAGAATTGGGATATTGCTTTTGGCACCAAATAAGTAAATCCCAAAGCTCTGCACGTTTGTATAGACATTCTCCAATTGTTGGATATTTGTCCATCAAAATCTGTAAAGCTTCTTGGTTAAGATACGCCAGTTTCAAATTATGAGAAGCTCTAGCAACGTAAGAGCAAAAATTTTCTGTTGGGAATAGAGTTATTTCACCAAAGGATGACTCACTGGTAAGAGTCGAAATTAAATTACCAGAACTATCCAACAGTCTAACTTTACCAACAAGAATAAGATAAATTCCTGCTTTAGTATCGTCAGATTCCCAAAATAGTTTAGCATTCGGTGGTTCAATAATTTCCACTATTGCTGAGTAGTGCGCTAGCTCTTTTTGGGAAATTTGCTCACCCAAAATAGCGGTGAGTTTTTCTGCTAATTCTGGGAAATCTGATGCCATTCACTTACCTCCAAATGCGAGAATTATTTATGGATTTGCAGGAAATTAAATATAATTTTTGCAAAAATAAGGCCGTTCGCGCAGCGTCCGCTATGCCCATATAGGACACACACACTACGTGTTCACGAAGTGGAGTGTAGCGCTTACGGAAATAACCCAACCTAAAAATAGTTTTATTCTTCTAAAATTGACTTTTGGCAAAAATTGAATACCCAAGTAAAAGTAGGCTCAACGCTGGTTTTTAGGTCAGAAATTATAATACTAATATCTTCACTTTGTCCAGCTATTTTTACCTTGGACGCATCCAAGCATTTTGATTTTGTGGAAAGTCCCATTTTTTTTAGTAACCGATTGATATGACGCTGGCTAATTTTAATATCAAATTCTGTTGCTAAATGTTTACTTAACCATTCAGCCGTCCAATTTGTAAATGCATAGCCAAATTTGCGAGGACTATGAGCGACCAATTCTTTTAATCTTTCGATATATTGCTCATTTATAGTCCTTGGTCTACCGACTGCTATTTCCTGCCATTTATCCGTCATCCCAGCCTTAACAAAAGTGCTCCAGTATCGCGCCATTTCTCTTGAACAACCTAATATCTCACAAATTTGACTTTGAGACTTACCCATATCCGTCAGCAACATAATTTTCAATCTCCGACGGTATTCTGGTGGCAATTTTGTCTGCAAGTTTTTCAACAAAAGCTGCCGTTGATGAGAAGTCAAAAACTTACCATCAGCTATTTCTTCATTCTCAAAAATTTGGTTATCACCGGACATATTTCTCATCATTATGACCGTGTATCACGATTCAATACTAAACCAGCTTAAAAATTCCAATTGGCAATTAGCCATGAGCTATCTTTTACTAGCTATTAGCCATCGCTTCATTACCAATTAGTCATCCTTCTATTTTCTGCATCCTGGTACAAACAGTTCATTGTTAACTACTCAGTATTTTGTCAATATCGAAAATAGAGTCCACCGAAAGGGGATTTATTCGCTGCGTCGAGGACTTTCACAGTTTTAGTATGCAATTAGGCAAAACGTCAATATTTTTCGCAGCGATTATTACTCTTTTATTTTTAATTTATAAAATAGTCATTATTCCTAGGTGATAAAATTTTGTTTAGCTTTTAAATCAATTAAACATCTACCTTGAGATATATATTTATAAATACAGTCAATGAACATCTAATCAGTGAGTATATCCACTTACTCAGCAGACCAATCGAAGTCAACCCCAAGTTCGTCAATTTGAACTCTAAGGTACTTAAAAGCATTATTTGAACGAATCATTTTTGATACTGGGTAGGGAATAGCATTCGGTAAAATATTTAATATTTGCTTCACTCCTTTAGGGTGGAACTGGGGAAAGCTTTGAAAGTTGGTATTGTTTTGTAAAACCGTCGCTTTCGAGAGTCATTGGCAAGACTACAATCGATAGCTCTTCTCCGTAAACATCGAGTCCATAAGTAAGATTATCTTCAAAATGCAACTGCAATGCACCTGAGTTATAAGAGAAAAACTCAGCTTCGGTAAAATGTCCATCTTCAAGGAAAGATGGGAGGTCAATCCCAAAAAAACGGTCAATTTCTACCAAGCGGCGACCGATACATAAGCTAAGTAATTCTTTCTGTTTTAATGGTAGTAAAGCTAATAGTTCAGTATCTGTCAACATATTACTTACTTGTGGGGTGGGCATCCTTGCCCGCCCTTGCCTTTTGTACCGTCCCATATAGAATTACAAGGAGATTAAGCATTTCCCAGATGCCTTTACTCCTTAGCGAGCACACCATTAAGGAAAATATCAGCCAACCCTTCCGCCATTTGTTGCATTTCTAGTGGAGAAGCATCAGGCTCCATAATAGTCTCATGAGAAAAACCAGCAACGGCAAACATTCCCAAAAACACTTTTGCTACCAATTTAGCATCAGTTTTGCGGTATATACCCTTATCCATAGCACTTTGGAAAAAGGCTTCTGCGACATCCGTCATTTTATCTATCACTTCTTTTTGAATGCGGTCACGTAAATCTGGGTGAAATTGAGCCTCCATAAAACAGACACGCATAAGTTCGCTGTTTTTTTTGAAATTAAACATCCGACGGCGCATAACTTGGGCAACAGCTTTGTAGCTACCCATTTCACTAAGTTCTGTTAACAAATCAGTGAGTATATCCACCCACCCAGCAGTGGCAACTTCGACTAAAATGGCCTTTTTGTTAGGAAAATGGCGAAAGAGAGTTCCTTCGGCTACACCAGCAGCCTGTGCTAGGTCGCGGGTAGTAGTGCCATCAAAACCTTGACTTGCAAATAAACGCTGTGCCGCTTGTAAAATACGGTTGCGTGTTTGTGTTTCTGAAGAAGGAGGAGAATTAAAAACTCGCATATTTTGTTATGGTGTTATGTCTGGAACACTACCTGTAGCATTATTGTCTACTGCAAAAACCCTAAGCATCCAAAGCTTAATACAAGATTAACTTTCGATGCTGAAACTTTGTTTAGATGTAATTGGGATTCTACTGTAAATTTTGCTTATGAAACAAGTTAACTGTTTGCTCAATAATAGGTTAAGAAATATTACGACAGAAAACGGAAGAAGTAACAACGAAGAAGGCTCATCTAATCTTTTTTCTAATAGAGTTTTAATACTCAGACTTCTTCCTTCTAATTTCATTCGTAAAGTATTTCTAACCTTTCTTGTGGGCGTTATTTTTTGGTCAGGAATATTGCCAAGCGTAGCCTATGCCCAAAGAATGCCCACAGTTCCCAAGCCTTTGCCACCAAAGGTTGAAACAAATATTCAACCTTATTTAGACCAAGTAATTAAGAATTTAACGGAGTTTCGTCTTGACAATGGTATGAAGTTTATTGTCTTAGAAAGACGCCAAGCACCCGTTGTTTCTTTTCTAACTTATGCTGATGTTGGTGGTGTGGATGAGCCTGATGGAAAAACAGGTATATCGCACTTTTTGGAACATTTAGCATTCAAAGGTACAACTAGAATTGGTACTACAGATTACACTCAAGAAAAACCACTGTTAGACCGTTTGGAAGTATTGGATACTCAAATTAGAAGTGCTAAAGCAGCAGGAAAAAAAGATGAGGTTGCTAGGCTAGAAGCTGAATTTAGAAAAGTAGAAGCTGAAGCAAGCAAATTAGGAAGACAAAATGAACTGGGACGAATTGTAGAACAAGCGGGAGGTGTTGGTTTAAATGCTAATACTTCAGCTGAAGCAACTCGCTATTTTTATAGTTTTCCCAGCAATAAATTAGAACTCTGGATGTCGCTGGAGTCAGAGCGATTTTTAGAGCCTGTTTTTCGAGAATTTTACCAAGAGAAAAGTGTAATTTTGGAAGAACGGCGTTTGCGGGTGGATAATTCCCCTATCGGTATGATGATTGAGAAGTTTATCGATACCGCTTTTACGACTCATCCTTACAAACGTCCGGTGATAGGTTATGACCAAGATATCCGCAATTTGACCCCGAAAGATGTGCGCGATTTTTTTGACATACATTATGCACCAAGCAATTTGACTATTGCGGTTGTAGGTGATGTTAATCCAGCGGAGGTGAAACGATTAGCACAAATTTATTTTGGTCGATATAAAAATAGACCGAAAACTAAAACGCAAATACCTGTAGAACCACCGCAAAAGCAAACGCGCTCGATGACATTGGAGTTACCTTCGCAACCTTGGTATTTAGAAGGTTATCACCGTCCAGCGCTGACTCATCCGGATAATGCGGTATATGACATTATTGCAAGTTTATTAAGCAGTGGACGCACGTCGCGTTTGTATCGGTCTTTGGTAGAAAAACAAAGAGTAGCGCTTGCAGCACAAGGTTTTAGTGGTTTTCCTGGGGATAAGTATCCTAATTTAATGTTGTTTTACGCTTTAACATCTCCGGGACGTTCGGTAGATGATGTTGCGGCTGCTTTGCGTAAAGAAATTGACAGGTTAAGTACTGAACTTGTGTCTGCTAGGGAACTGGAGCGGGTGAAAAATCAAGCTAGGGCTGGTTTGTTACGCTCTTTGGACTCTAATTCGGGGATGGCTGAGCAGCTTCTGGAATATGAGGTGAAGACTGGTTCTTGGCGCAATTTGTTTAAGCAGTTGGAATTAATTGCGGCTGTTAAACCTTCTGATGTGCAGCGTGTAGCAAAAGCGACTTTCACACCTGAAAATCGTACTATTGGTAAGTTGTTATCGAAGAAAGCATGAGCATAAAGGAAGAAGAAACAAGGAGAAAAGAAATAGATGAAGTTTAGTACCAATATAAGGAAGGTAAAGGTGAGAAGGTTTGTTTTTTTGCTGGTGTTTACTTTTACCTTTTTGCTTTTGACTTTTAATTTTTCTAATGTGGCAATGGCGCAGGCTCGGCATTATACTGAGTTAAAATTTGCACCTTTGCCGAATATGAAGTTGCCTAAGTATGAACGCTATACTATGAAGAATGGTATGGTGGTTTATTTGATGGAAGACCATGAGTTACCATTGGTAGGTGGTACTGCATTGGTTAGAACTGGTAGTCGGTTTGAACCTGGTGATAAGGTTGGTTTGGCTGAAATAACTGGTGAGGTGATGCGGACTGGGGGAACTAAAAAGTATACTCCTGACCAGTTAAATGAAATTTTGGAACAAAGAGCGGCTTCGGTGGAAGCAGGCATTGGTGAAGCTTCTGGTAGTGCTAGTTTTGCTTCGCTAACTGAAGATGTGGATACGGTTTTTGAGTTGTTTACTGAGGTTTTGCGTCAGCCTGTGTTTGCTGCTGATAAACTGGAGTTGTCTAAAACTCAGCAAAGGGGCAATATTTCTCGTCGCAATGATAGTCCAGATAGTATTACTGGTAGGGAGTTTCGTAAGTTAATTTATGGTCAGCAAAGTCCCTATGCGCGAATTGAGGAGTATGGGACGTTAGATAAAATTTCTCGCGAGGATTTGGTGAGGTTTTATCAGCAGTATTTTTACCCTAACAATATAATTCTGGGAATTGTGGGGGATTTTGAACCAAAAAAAATGAAAGCGCTTATTGAAGCGAGGTTTGCTGATTGGAAACCAAGTCCTAAACCACTTAGACCTCAGTTACCCCAAGTCAACCAAGCGAATGCAGGTGGTGTGTTTTTTGTCAATCAACCCCAACTTACCCAAAGTAGTATTATGATTGGGCATTTGGGTGGGATGTTTAATAGTCCTGATTATCCGGAGTTAGATGTTTTGAATAACGTCTTAAATGGATTTGGTGGACGTTTGTTTAATGAAGTACGTTCGCGTCAAGGTTTAGCTTATTCGGTTTATGGTGTTTGGAGTCCTCGTCATGATTATCCGGGGATTTTTGTTGCTGGAGGACAAACTCGTTCTGATGCAACAGTGCAGTTTGTTCGGGCTGTAAAGGAAGAAATCAAACGTATGCAGTCTCAACCTGTTTCGGCAAAGGAATTGGCTTTCGCGAAGGAGTCTACTATTAACTCGTTTGTTTTCAATTTTGAAGACCCAAGTCAAACTCTTTCACGGTTGATGCGTTATGAATATTTCGGCTATCCCGCAGATTTCTTATTCCGCTATCGCAAAGAAGTGGAAGTTACTAGTGCCGCAGATGTGCAACGGGTAGCGAAACAATACCTGAAGCCTGAAAACTTAGTAACTTTGGTGGTGGGTAACCAAAAAGCTATTAATCCACCACTGACGCAACTGGCAACAAAAGTAACGCCAATTGATATAACTATACCTGCTTCTCCGACTTCTCCAACTTCTCCAACTTCTCCAACTTCTCCAAAACCACAGGTAACTAATTAGACATCTAAATTCTATACCTCGTTTCCACGTAGAGGATGGAAACGAGGAATGATAATTTTATATTTTATGTCTCTGGATAATTGAAAAAAATATTTTTATTTAGTAAGGATACTAATTTAAACAAAATCTGGCTAATTTGTTAAATAAAAAACATCGAGAATATAGACAATAACCAAAATGCAACATATCAAATACTTGCCAGCAATGAATTCCAGCTTCTCAAGTATTTATGTCCAAAAAAGTGATAAAAATTACCTAAAACTTTATGTTTTTTTTACATAAAAGTTTTGCAGAGGGCGCTTTATTTGTTATTCTTAATAATTGAACATCCCTTGAATAATTTAGAGGATTGTCGCATGATTATTGCTGACTTAGATTTTGTTTCTGATATTGCAGGATTTGGAGACAGAATTATCGGTGGAGCAAAAACTTCTACATATGCAGAAACTTCTGTTGGTCCAGGATATTCTGGAGCCAAAGGTGGCGCAACTGCTGTTGGAGAAAGAACTAGCACAAATGTTGATAATAGAGCAAGCGCCAAAGAAACTGACTATTCCTACGTAGGTAAAGCATCCTCAAGTGCTACTGCTTATGCTCAAGACCGTCATTCTTCGTCTCGCGATAGCAGTCGTAGTATTGGTGTTTATGTTGCTTCTGGACGTCCATAAAAGTATCTTGTTGATTGCTTATTAGCCTAGTATGTCTTGGAAATGGTTCTGGGTAGTTTTAAAAATGGATTACTAGACTTTTACTGTTACAAAGCTCTCAATTTTAAAAATCCCTTGTTCAATAGAATAACAAGGGATTATTTTTATAAGCTAATAGTAACTAAATAGTTTTTTAGTTGAAAAAATAGCTCGAAACAAGAAAATAAACATATTATTTATTCCCTAATACCCTTTTACTTAAACTTTGGTACAAATCTCCGAATAAGAGACGCGATTTATCGCGTCTATACGAATTTTATTTATATCCGGCGTTTTGTGAAATGGTATCACTCCCCACTCCCTTTTAAGAAAGTAAAACATCTGCAATTGCTTGGGAGATAGGAAAGTGAGGTGGGCAACATTCCAACCAAAAGAACTCCCCAACAGGGTTAATTTCAAGAAATACGTAGCGACCATCAGGTGTAAAAATTACATCAATAGCTCCGTAGTTTAAACCAAAGTAAGCCATAAGTTTAAACAACTTTTGCTCCACATCTTCGGGTAGGTCATAAGGTTCCCAAGAATTGATTAAACTAACTCCTTCTCGTCGCCAATCGTCCTTAGCTCTTTGACAACGCTGAGAGTCAATTGCAGCAGTAAATACACGTTCGCCAACAATAGTTATTCGTAATTCCAGCGCCTTTGGCACTTTTTCTTGAAATGTCATTGGACAAAAGCGCAGTCCATCAAGATATTCAAGGTCTGATGTAGTAACTGGATTGGTAAAAACAACTTGTTCTTGCCCCTGTTTATCATAAATGGCAAAGGAAGAAAGCATCTTGGTAACCATACCCTGTTCACACTCATCCGCAAATTCTTTCACCGTTTGTGGATTGTTTGTAATTAAGGTGCGCGGGGTATCCAAACCAATTTCTCGTGCCACTTGCAGTTGTAGTTGCTTATTATCAGCTAAACGAATACTTGGTAATCGGTCGAGGTGGAATCCTTTGACACTAGCAATCATTCCCTTTATGGTCACCTCAGATTCTTTGACTGAGGCTTCTCTAAATTGGGATTCCATAGCCCTAGGAATTCTTGCCCCAATAGCTATCCGCCGATACCAAACTGAGGATACCTCTGTTAAATCTAACTTTTGTTCGCCAGCACTTAAAATTTGTCGTTTGCGACCATTGGTATAGTATATATCCAGACTTACTTCAGTGGGGAATCGGTCAGTATCAAATCTAAATGCTTGCCCCCCTTGAGCTTCAATTGCTTTCATTACTAGGGGTATGCTTTCGTTATCTTGGCTATGAGTAATTATTAAAACGGTCATAATAGTTTTGAGTTTTAAATTTTGAGTTTTAAATTTTGAATTTTCTGCTCCCCACTCCCCACTCCCCCACTAACAAAGCAGAGCATTTGCAATAGCTTCGGAAATTGGATAACCTAATTCGTGTTCCAGCATCCCCCATTCCCCTGTGGGATTAACTTCTAAAAACACATATTCTCCTGTAGGTGTTTGGATAAAATCAAAAGCTCCAAATGTCAATCCAAACTTTTCCATAAAAGCTTGCAAGCAATCCATAACGGGTAAGGGTAATTCGTGGGGTTGCCATGTGCAAGTATCTGAATTAACTCGACGCCAATCTACTGTTGATGATGCATATGCAGATGCATCTAATGCCCCCACAAAAAACTTCCCATCTACAAACACAACCCTCAGTTCACATAACTTAGGAATTTGCTCTTGAAAAACCATTGGACTATGGCGCAACGACTCTGCATCTTGCAAGTCTTCTTCTCTTACTGTGGTTGTATACAGGAAAAACTGAGAACCTTTCATGCTCTGGGAAAGAGGTGTCAACAATTTGGCAACCATTTTCCCCTTTACTTGCAAAAAAAACTCTCGCACTTGTTCGGGAATGTTAGTTACAAGTGTCTGTGGAATTGTAAGACCAACAGACTTAGCCACCTTTAATTGACGCAGTTTATTATCCGCTACATTTATCCGCTGCAAATCGTCCACCCATTTAGCTTCCGCAAGACTATCCCAAAATCCCTCCAAGGCTGCTAGCGACTCCCTAGCACAAGCTGCTTGCAACTTTCGCGGCAAGCTTTCACTTAACTGAGGATGCCAAATACGGCGCATCCATACTGCTTGTACCTGCTGAACATCCATGTCGCAATCTCCATATTGCAGGTGATGATTACTTATGCAATTTCCCAGTTGCGCCTGTAAACCTACAACGAGTGGAAATTTATCAGTATCTAAGCGAAATGGTCGTGCCCCACGTTTTGATAAAGCTTGCGCTACTTTATCTACTGTGAAGAAATCACCACTGTGAGTAATTAGTAATACAACATCACGCGGTAGATGCATATCAAATAAAGGGATAAGAATGAAAAATCGTAAAGGCGAAAAGTTAAAGTTGGGTGGAATATGTAGATTCAGGATATCAACTGAAATCAATGTGAATCATCTACTACAATATCTTTAGGGTATTTCCCACGAATATGGTCGTCACCATCAGATGGATATTTCTTTGTATAGCCAGGAAAGTGAGGAGGAAGTTTTATTGGACTACCATCTTCCTTGTCAGAAGGATATTTCAGCGTCGTAACTGTCCCCCCATCCCAATGGTCAGAATAAGGCTTCTTGGCAATTGTCAAGCCACCTTGTACTTCTTCCATTTCCTCTGATGACAAATCTTCACAGAATTGCCCTTCTAGATAACGGACAAAAAATGGTAATGATTTTGAATTCAAATCTTGCTGTTTACTATCAGACATATACTTCTGCTCCTTGAGACAATTTAAGACAGTTTCAGTAAGACAATTTCAAGACTTACGCAAAATACCTTCAAGCTTTTATTTCTTAGTGTTCTTAGTGTCCTTTGCGGTTTAATTTACTCCTTGGCAGCAAAAAGAACATCATCATCACCATCAGATGGATACTTGTGTGTCACATAAACATGGTCATCACCATCCGATGGATATTTTTCGGTAACAGCACCTTCATCATGGTCGGATGGATATTTTTTAGTTAACGAAACAATATCAGAAGGATGTTTATAAGTTACAGGTGGTTTAGGATTTGCAGGTCTGAAACCCCCCTGCACTTCTTGCATTTCTTCTTCGGACAAGTCTTCACAGAACTGTCCTTCTAGATAACGGGCAAAAAATGGTAATTCTTGAAAACTAAAATTTTGCTGTTTACTGTCAGACATGGTATTTCCTTTTGAAACTATGTTGTACTACTACAAACAATAGGAGTTATTAACTACTCGAACTTGAACATGAGCCAGAACTGGAGCTTGAACTGGAACCAGAACTCGAACTTGAACTTGCTCTTACGTAACTACTTGAACTACTACCGCTGGTAGTTGTTACCGAAACACTTTGATTAATCTCACTCTCGTTATCGTCAGATGCCATAACTACACTTTTCGCCTCTGCGATAACCTTACCATCAGGCGAAACTATCCGCTTTACCACTACTCGATAGTTCGACATAATTTCACTCTCTTTTATCCTTATTTGAAAAAACAGCAACCGCTCTAATGCAATTGCTTTACAAAAAATGTTAAGTCAGTCGGCGTCAAAAAATCAACCTGTGCAATGAAATGTAAAATCATTAGATACCTTAGAAATAGGTAATTCTTCAGTTTTTACAAAATTAAACACAAATGAGTTTTATCATGCCGACTCACTTAAATGCGGAAAAAGCACTAGTGTTAGCTTTTAACACGTGCATAAGAAGTGGCAATGTTTGCATCACCTTTCTTACCTGCAAATCCACCTATAAACTTTTTCCCATCTTTACTGTAAATTCGGTATCCTAACTTACCTGCTTTACTTAACTCTTGCTCACTTAAGAATTCCTTAGGAAAGGTTCCGCTAGTAAAAGTCTCGTCCCCACCAGCCGTATCAAACACCTTGGAATAAGATAAAGATGAAACGATAGGACCGTTAGTAGTTGGTGGACTATATCCACCTTGGACTTGTTCGTTATTAGCAGATTCGCAAAAACTGAGGTCGTTAACTTGTAATTCGCTCATAACCAACCTTTCAAAACTTGATTAATCGCTGAAAGATTTTGCAAACTTTCAGCGATTATTTTAATTTATGGAGTGTTCCATTCTAGCTCTCAACTCGTCATAGCCTAGGTGAAGGAGCTAGACAATTAACCTACTCCATAGAGGTTACAAAAGTGGCATTTAGTGACCCTTGCCACCACCACCGGTAACCGCAATTGCACCACCATGAGAGCTAGAGCTACCAGGTGTTGTCTTAACTCTAACGTAACCATCAGTAAAGGTGTCACGACCGAATGCATCTGCGCCGAAGTCACCGCTAGCAGTATTTCCTTCAATGTCAGCTCTGGTTTTTACAGAGTTGTTAATGCGGGTGTCGAAGCTTCTATCCACTTTCACGCTACCGCTTGGCTTACCACTACCACCAATAACTGCAGCACCTTCAACGGATTCCATTACGTTCAAATCGTTAATAATCATGTGACATTCTCCTGGGAATTGATAATTGATTTTGTCGGTTCTGGGAATTTTCTCTGCAACCAATTTGTTTTCTCTTGGCTACATTTCTAATATACCTCAACCACAAAAAAAAGCAATACCTTTTTCAAAAAAAATGCATTAATATAGCTGATAATTCAAGCTAATTATGTTTAGCTTTGCTAATGTTTTATCTATTAGTAAAAATGCCATAAATCTGAGCAGTAAATTTTCGTTTACTACCCAGATTTTCTGTAGATAATATTCATTTTTAACCAGCGTTTATGCCCAAATGTCAATCGAAAAAATTAAAGGGCAAGCAAATAAGTAAACAAGTAAATTAGCCTTATATAAATAATTTCAAGGAAAAACTTAAGACTTAAGCTTGCTTCCGAATATCATCCTGTGCTTGCACATTTGTATCTGACTCTAGTTGAGTAATAATTTCCGTCCGCTCAACTTGTTGCTTTAGCCAATCTGCAAACAATTCATTAATGATTTGTTCCCGTAACTGTTCATCTAACTGTGGTTGAATAATTTCTTCAACCCAAATTAAATACACCCCTTTTGGAGTAGTAATCGGCTTAAGCAGTTGTGGGGGTGAAGCCGCAAATACAGATGCCACAATATCTGGGCGAAAATCTTTGCGGTGTCGAACTCCTTGATATCCACCAGCACGACGGAGTTCTGGTTCGGATATATATTGCCGAGCAATTTCGTGAAAAGTGATTTCGTCTTCTTCCAGTGCATAAAAAAGTTCTAGTGCTAAGTCCCTATTATCAAAAACAACTTCATAAGTTGCAGCAATAACATAATCTAGCTGACGTTCATAAAAAAACTTTTCTACATGAGGTGAAAATAAATGCTTCGCAAGTTTTTGAGAAAGTATATTGTTACGAACTAATTCTTCCAGTTCATCCAAAGATAAATGATATTTTTTCAGCCATGCCCAAGTCTCTTTAGCTTTTACAAGTTTGTGAGTTAATCGTAAGTTATCTCCCTCTTTTTGTATTTCTTCTGAGGTAGCTGTAATATCTAACTCACGAGCCGTTTCGGCAATTATTTTTTGAGATGTAATCGCCTCCGTCATCTCAGGTATTTGACATGAGAGTTTTAGCTTGTGAATAATATCAGAACTAGAAATTGTTACATGGTTAAGCATTATGAACTAAATCTCCATACCACCCTTATTGAGCTTCTTGAATGGGTCTAACACAAAGTCAATTATGCGACGCTGACGAATAATTACTTCTGCGGTGGCTGTTTGACCTGCGGTTAAAGCAACACGTTTATTACCGTTTTGAATATAATCCTGTTTTAAGGCTATTTCTAATTCAAAGGTTTCTATATTTCCTTGACCTGCTTGGCTAACTTTGGTATTTGGAGAAATCCAAGTCAACTTTCCTTCGACAATGCCATGTTCTTGGAAAGGATAAGCGTCAAACTTTATTTTCACAGGCATTCCCACTTTCAAAAATCCACTATGCTCGCTTGGTATATTGGCTTTGAGTATGAAACCTGCATTTTTTGGTGCAACTTGAGCTATTCTTTGACCTGGTTGTACTACTGCTCCCGGTTTGGTTACTGGTAACTCAAAAATCACCCCATCAACTGGTGACTTGACTATTCTTTGCTGTAACTGAAGCTTTAAAGATGCTATTTGACTGCGAGTTTGACCAATTTGAGATTTGAGTGCAGTGATTTGTGTAAGCATGTTTTTAAGTTGTTCTTGACTTCTTAGCACAGCTAACTTACCTGCATTGACAACTGTTTTATAACCACTTTGCTCTTGTTCTAGTAAAAGTTTTGCTTGTTCAATATCAGCACGAGCTTGATTGATAATTGCTTGATAGCGATTTTGTTCCTCTTTCAGTCGCAGTTGCGATTGTTGAATATTAGATTGAGCTTCGGAGTAAAGAATCCGGCTTTGTTCGGCTTCTTTTTCCAATTCCACAACTTTGATTTGAGGAATTGCTCCCACCTGCAAAAGTTCACGAAAACGGTTGACCTCTGATACATCCCGACCTAAGCGACTATTGACCAACTTATAGTTAGTCTGACTTTGTTTAATATTTTGCTTTGCTTGGTCAACGAGAGCTTGTTTTTCTAATTTTTGTAAATTATAGTTACTTTGCTTAGTTATTAAACCTTGCTGAGCTTGGCTAATTTGAGCAATTTTTTCTAACTCTTGAGATTGATTTTGCTGTTCGGTGACTCCAGTAGCTAATTGGATTTGATTTTCAAGCATCTCCAATTGAGCCTTTTGATTAACTTGTCCAGATAACTGTGTTTGGGCTTGCTGGAGTTCTGTGCGTAGAATATTAGATTCTATTTCAACTAGAACCTGACCTGCTCTAACAGTTTCCCCTTCTTTGACCTTAACAGCAGTGACACTTCCAGACACTTGAGAATCCAATTTTTGGGTTGCTCCCTTTGGCTCGATGCGTCCCCTAGCGCTTCCCATTTCATCTACTTTTGACAGAATTGCCCAAGGTAGAACCAACGTAGCAAAACCAACTAAAACATACAATGTTCCTCGTGTCCAACTTTGAGGTAGAGCATCGAGCAACTCGTGGGTTCCAAAGTGAAAATCCTTTTCTTTCTCTTGCTCTTTTTGTTTTTCTTGTTCTGGACTGACTCCAGTATATTCCTTCGCTTCCATATATTTTATACCCTGCTATAGGCATCAGCAATATGTAGAGACGCGATTTATCGCGTCTTTACTTTGGGGTGGGTAGACGCGATTTATCGCGTCTTTACTTTGGGGTGGGTAGACGCGATTTATCGCGTCTTTACTTTAGGGTGGGTAGACGCGATAAATCGCGTCTCTACTTTGGGGTGGGTAGACGCGATTTATCGCGTCTCTACTTTGGGGTGGGTAGACGCGATTTATCGCGTCTCTACATTTGTTTTGTTGAATGGTCAAATGTACTTCTCACCCGGCTTCAGCTAGTTGCTGTTGGTTGAGGTAATAATAATGTCCTTTTTTGGCGATTAATTCTTCGTGGCTACCGCTTTCTACCAGCAATCCTCGGTCTAAAACTATGATTAAATCGGCATTACGCACAGTAGAAAGTCTGTGGGCAATTATTACGCTTGTACGTCCTTTTAAAATTGTTTTGAGATTGTTTTGAATAATTCGTTCTGATTCTGTGTCTAGATGACTGGTTGCTTCGTCAAAAAGCAATAAGCGGGGGTTTCCTAGCAATGCACGGGCAATAGCTAGACGCTGGCGTTGTCCACCAGATAGCATTCCGCCACCTTCACCTATTTGGGTTTCGTAACCCATTGGTAATAATTGAATGAATTCGTCTGCACCTGCTAATCGTGCAGCTTCGATAATTTCCTCTAAAGGAGCTTCGGGGTGGGCAATGCAAAGATTTTCTCGGATGGTGCCACCAAATAGAAAAGTATCTTGGTCAACAACACCAACTTGGGAACGAAGGGAGCGCAGATTGACTCCAGATATATCATGCCCATCTATTAAGACTTTACCATCCTTCGGAGGATATAAACCCAAAATTAATTTTGTTAAAGTTGTTTTTCCGGAACCACTACGTCCTACGACTGCGACCATTTGCTCTGGTTGAATGTCAAAGGTGATATTTTCCAAAATATTAGTGTCGCTTTCTGGGTGATAGCGAAAGGTCACATTATGAAAGTGTATATGACCACGAAGTTCATCCAAAAATCTGCGGGGTTTATTTAGCAAGTCTTCTTCTGGTTCTGCTTCGAGGACATCATTAATGCGTTCAGAGGAGATTATAATTTCCTGCAATTCGTTCCACAAGGTCGAAAGCCTTTGAAAAGGACTGATGACATTACCCACCAGCATATTAAAGGCGATTAATTGCCCAACGGTAAGTTCTCCTTGGATGACTAACATTGCTCCAAACCAAAGTAATGCTGTATTTACAAAGGTTTCAATTACACCGCTGATTATAGAGAGACGGTTGCCAATTATCTGAGCGCTAAAGGATTTTTTAACTAGCTTATTCAATAGTTCCTCCCAACGCCAACGTACTGTTTGCTCAATTGCTAAGGAACGAACGGTACGAATCCCTGTTAAAGATTGAATTAGATAGCTATTTTCCTCAGCTCCTGCATTAAAAATTTCTCTGGAAATGCGCTGCAAAATACTTGTACTAGCGAGTGCCAAGATAAAAAATGGTGGTACAGTAACCAGTACAAATAATGCCATACGCCAGCTATACCAAAACATCATGCCCAGATAAATGACTAATGTCAGCAAATCGAGCAAGATTGAGAGTGTTTCCCCGGTTAGGAAGCGTTGAATTTTTTGGTTTTCTTGAATACGAGAAACAATATCTCCTACATAACGGGACTCAAAATAAGCAAGGGGTAAACGGAAGGTATGTTTAATAAAACCAACTAAGAGAGATATACTGACACGGTTAGCTGTGTGGTCTAACAAATATTGCCGCACTCCACTCATGGCAATACGGAATAAACCAAAAATAATCATCCCCAAAGATACAGCGTGCAAGGTTGCGACACTACGTTGCACCAGTACTCGGTCAAGTAGCAATTGGGTAAATATTGGTGTCACCAGTCCAAAAATTTGAATCAGTACCGAGGATACAAATATTTCCAGCATTACCCAGTAGTGGGGTTTGATTAACTCAAAAAACTTCCATAAGCCTTTATTATCAGCTTCTTTAGCTTTTTGTAGTAGGCTTGTTGGTTGCAATAATAAAGCATAACCAGTCCAACCTGCTTTAAAGTCATCAGTACTCAGGGTTATTTGACCAATACCAGGGTCACCAACGATTACTCCTTTTTTGGTAATTTCATAGACAACAATAAAATGTTTGCCTTCCCAGTGTGCGACGGCTGGTAGAGATTGCTGTGCGAACTTATCAAGACTCGCTTTTACTGGACGTGTAGCAAAACCCAAGCTTTCTGCTGTGGATGCGAGCGCGCGCAACGAAGCTCCGCTGCGGCTGGCATTAGTCATATCCCGCAGACGACTTACACTAAAATGTTTACCCCAATAATTTCCAATCATTACCAAGCAAGCAGCACCACAGTCAGAAGCACTTTGCTGAGCATAAAAGGGGTAGGAATGAGTTATCTTTCCCCACCAATGCCCTAATTTTGTTTTCGGGCCAGGAAAGTAAGGCTGTTGTTTTTTTGGTTTTTGTTTCTCCTGAGTCTCTCGTGCTGGAAACGGAATAACATTTACTGGAGTGTCTGAGTATTCTTTAGCATATGCTGTACGTCCTGGAGAGACTTTTCTTCGCGGCCGTCCTGGTTCACTGTTACCACTATTATTACTATTTCCAATTCTTTCATCGCTGCTGGCAATAAACACAAATTCCCGACAGTCAGCAAGTGCAGTTTGCCAATTGATATTTTTGAGAATATAAACAATTGTTGGTCGTGTTGCTTGCCATATTCCCTTTTTTGGGTCTCCACAAATAACACCTGGTGTTAACTTACTACCCTGGGAATGTAAAAGTTCTCCTGTTCGCAGCACCCATAATTTAGAATCTTGAAGGGTTGGTAGTTTTTCTTCTGGCTTTAAATCGCATCGCTCAAATAAAGATAAAGCTTTAAGCATTCCCGGTGCTTGTGATTTATGGGATGGGAACTGACTATTTTGACGACACAGTAGTAGCAAATCCAAAATTTCTGCTTTTTTGTGTAAATTTTCGCGGATTTTAGCATTATTTAGCAAAGGCTCTAAAATTTCGCGATTAAGATAGCAGAGTTTTAAATTATGAGAAGCTCTGGCTCCATAGTCCGCATAGTTCGCATAGTCCTTAAAATTACCTGCAAACAGAGTTGTTTCACCAAATGATGCTCCCACATCAAGAGTAATAACTAAGTTTTCAAAGTTATCTAAAAGACGGACTTTACCCTCTAAAACAATATAGATACCATATACATCTTCTGTTGATTGCCAAAAAGGCATTGCTACAGATGGTTCAATTATTTGAGCCGCTTTTAGACAGCTTTGTAAATCTTTTTCTTCGAGGGTATTATCGAATGCGTTAGTAATTTTTTGACTCAGTTCTTCTATGGAAAACATTGGTGGCATAACTTTTACTTTTATTAAGTGCGTATACCAGAAAGTACCCAGCTGCTAACGACTAACAGCTAATTGCTAATTGCTAATTGCAATTATGACTATGGCAATCCTAATGTAGCTGATAAAAACACAGCATCAGCAGCTTTTTGTGTTTTTTTTGCTACTCTAAAGGAAAACCTGCGGCTTACAACTGAAACTTTTATTACCAGAATTGTAGTTGTGAATTTTTGTGTCGATTAGCAAATTGAACCTTTCTTCCAAAATATTCTAAAAAATTGCCATAAAAAAGCTGATTATGCTCAAAAGATTCTCGTCGTAGAGCTTGTGATTTTGGGTCAAAATATGACATAATTTCTCCATGTTGCCTTTAGCTAAAAATGTGGATGAAATACTCTGCAGCAGTTGTTATCCCCGCCAAGGTATCTACAACTGCAGTATCTAAATAAGCCTTTGAAAAGCTGCTTAGCTAATCAAAAGATGTGCAACTACACCGGGTATCTCTCCTTAGCTCTTTGCCGGTCTAAGGAGTTATTCCCCGGATTAAGCACAAAGAATTATCTTCAACAAAAAAATGTCGCGATTTTGTAATGCTACCGAAGCCTTTACACTTCAATAACTTTACTGCGAGAATTTTATTGCGAGTTAAAAACACTCCGCACAAGTAGAAAATGTTACTGGAAATTTTCAAAAACTCCAAGTGGCTTTAAATTATTTTTACTGAACTTAGCCTCGCCACTTTACATGTTAACCCTTAATCGCTAAGATGGGTTATTTTTTTTCTTCAGGGAAAAAATTTAATTGATTTATAAATTTGATTCTGTCAGATGGTAGAAAATAATTACCTATAGGGTTAGCATATAGGTCTTTTTCTGCCGCAAACCTTGTACATATATCACAAGGCTATAACTGACACTTACTGACAGATTGTTCTGATTGCTGTAAGTTCATAACATAGAATTGCAATCACTCACAGCTAAAACTAATCTTAATCAATGACGTCAATAGGGACACACCGAAGCCATAGCTATTAAGACTGACAACCCGAATTAGTAAAGGGAAATTAAAAAACCTACATTATTTAACTGGCTCTACATCTTATGTTTATGGCTTTAACCACAGTTACAAGAAATAAGCACATTTATAATGATAGTCTTTTTTTGAACTTTCGCTTACTAATATCTAAGATTTTTTTTCCAATAAAGGAAAATATCTAGAAAATTTTTTCCAAAATTGGAAAATAGGTAAAACATTCCAACAATCGGAGCAGCTTACCATCAACTCTTTTGTATTTTTAACAAACTGGAGGGTTTTGTCAATACATTTTGACAATCTTCACATTTACTTTATGCTAAATTTTTATTTAATAATAGTAATTTATCTTTTATACAAAACATAATTGCTCGTGTGTATATATTTAAACAATAATAATGTTATCAGGCGCGACAATAATTGTGGTTATGTTAAAGAAATAATGTATTTGAAAAGCGCAAGTATTGTTTAAGACTGTATCATCATTATATACAAGCAAGTAAGTGGTATATTTTGTTTCTGTAGAAACTAAAAATTCAGGATGCATTTAAATCTCAAACTTTTTATACCTTAGAGGGTGGTTTATAAAGAGAACATTAAGCATCATTTATATTATAAGTCAGTGACTAAAGTCACTGTCTAAAAGCTGAAGTCCTCTAAAAGAGGACTGAATAATACATCAAAAATAAATATTTTACAAAATTTAAGATATTCCCAAAAATCTTATTTCTTATTAGTCCTCTTCAGAGGACTTTAGCTTTTAGACAGTGACTTTAGTCACTGGCTGGCTGACTGGCTGGCTGACTGACTGACTGACTCGCTGACTGACCGACTGACTGACTGACCGACTGGCTGGCTGACTGACTGACCGACTGGCTGGCTGACTGACTGACTGACTGGCTGACTGACTGACCTACTGACTGACCGACTGACCGACTGACCGACTGACCGACTGGCTGACTGACCGACTGACTGACCGACTGACTGACTGACCGACTGACCGACTGACTGACCGACTGACCGACTGGCTGACTGACCGACTGACCGACTGACCGACTGGCTGACTGACCGACTGACTGACCGACTGACTGGCTGACTGACCGACTGGCTGGCTGGCTGACCGACTGACTGGCTGACCGACTGACTGGCTGACCGACTGACTGGCTGGCTGACTGACCGACTGACTGGCTGACCGACTGACCGACTGACCGACTGACTGGCTGACCGACTGACTGACCGACTGACCGACTGGCTGACTGACTTGTGCTTTAAACAATCTTTAAAATCAATTTATATCAACTTCATATTAGGTTTATTATTATACATCAAATGTTTAAAATTTTTATCCGCCAAAAGTAGCAGTAAAGTAAAAGTTATCTTATTATTAAATAATAGCTTTCATAATACAGGGAAAGAAAGTCACAGATATATAAACCTTATTACTAGTGCGAATAACTATACAAAATACGTAGAAATTATCTCTATCAAAAGTAAGAATTGACATTGAAATTTCTATCGGTTAATAGTGGTAATTTATAATAATAAGGCTATTGACTTATGTCATAAGAGATACCAAAATATACATATGGATGTAGAAAATTTAGACATAAATTTTACATCCAAAATTGACTGACAGCAAAACGTTTTTAGAGAGGATTCTCTTATGACTAGTATCAGAGTGCTTAATTTGCCAATGCTTATTGATTCCGAGATGAATAACGCCGTTGGTGGTGGTGGTTATAAATATTACGACTACTGCGACTATTACGACTGCTACGATTACAAAAAATATTACAAGCCCAAAAAAGAAGAACCCAAAAAAGAAGAACCCAAAAAGTACGAACCCAAAAAGTACTACCACTGCTAAATTTAACTAAAAAGGCAATGGTTAAATAGTTTAAAAAAAAGCTAACCTGGCTATAAAGTGTACAGGTTAGCTTTTTTTATTTAACATTTAGATTCAGTCAATTGGGATGTTATCCCATAAATCCTAGTGATATGATTTGAAAAAATCCGACAAAAATTTATGTAAGTCAGAAATACTAAAGCTAGGAATTTTCAAATCATAAGTTTTCAAACTAGGGACTTTCCCACTTGGGCTTGAGATTTTATAATCGTACCAACTAGAAGTCCCATTGCTAACATGTACTGATTGCGAGTAGTACGCTGATTGTGTAACTTCAGTACCACCACAAATTATAGATATTTCGTTCGCAACCCGTAAGCAGCTTAAGTCAGAAATACTAATCATTATTTTCTCCTTTGTAAAGTGAAAACTATAATATCCTTCTTCAGAAAGATATTAGAGGTTAAGAAATGACGCTAACATTAGCCTTTACTTAACTTTTATAATCAGTTCACATCGGGTAAAAATTGAATAAATTATGCGACTTCAGTGGTAACACAAAAGTAAACATAATCTGTCTGGTAAATATTTTTATTTTGTATAATGCACCCGATGGTTTTATAAAAATACGTTTGTTATACGAATAATATTAATTCCAAATGCTATAGCAGTGCCACCATTAGAAGTTGCATTTATATTCTGTGTAGCATTAATAAATTGACTAATTATACTGACTTGAGGTTTACTACTATATCGGTTAGTAGTACGTCTGTTGTCATTACCTCCATAAATATTTGAAACTTCAGTTGCTGTTTCCAAACAGTTCAAGTCACGAATATTAATCATTTTTTTCTTTTTCGGTTACTAAGTGGAAAAAACGACTAAAGAATTGATTATTTTCAATCCTTCATGTCTAAGTTCATTGCTATAAATAACATTGCTTGCTATAAATAGTAATGAGCTTAGACATGAAGATTCAAAGTTGAATTAGACTATCTTGTGTGAACAATGATGTGATAATATCAGCTGTTTTTAGCTGGTCATCATATACAGTAGTCGTTGACAGTTCCACAGTTGATGTTTTAGTCACTTGACCGCCATAAATTTTAGACGATGAAGATGTAATCTCTAAATACTTAAGGTCTGAAATAACAATCATTACCTTACCCTCATTTCATGATTAAAAATTAGTTAAATTACTAACTTTTTATGACTTTTCCAAGTCTATGATAATCACTCAATAATTATCTCTGACTTGGAATTAATAATACTTTACCCCAATCGCTAGGGAGCATCTCTATTTTGCAAAGTTTGAGATGCTCCAGACAGCGACTCTATAATTTTACATTGATTACAGGAGCAACAATAGTAGAAACGTTAATAACTGTTGCGACCGCAGCAAACTTAGCAGCAGCAAAAGCTAAACCTGCTTGAGTAGCACTATTACGAGGAGTTGCACCACCATAAACTTGTGATGCTTTAGCAGTTTCTAAATAGTTTAAGTCTGAAATTTGAACCATGTTTATTCTCCAGTATTAAATTCAAAAAAATTCTGATGTAAAAGGAACGAGCTCCGCTAATTCCTTTTACTTGTCTCGAAAAATACTTACGAAAAGTCTGAGAATCTCACCTTAATCTGGTTATCAAGTTAGAACTTGAACAATAGAAATGTTGGTCTGAAATCTACTGCTTTTGCATCAATCTTAGAAACGTTAACAACCGTAGCTTTACCAAAGAGTGCAACAGCAGTTCCTTCTTGCTTAACAGTAATATTGTTGGTAGCACTACCACCATGTACTTTAGATGCTTCGTTGGATACTTCTAAGTAGTTGAGGTTAGAAATCTTAATCATTGTCTTTCTCCTGAAAATTGTTTTGTTACTTGTTGTTTAGTGTTCTCAAAACTTACTGACGTAAAGAATGAGACTTGAGACAGAATCAACTAATCCGATTAGTAAAAAAGGAACTTTATAACTGTGGGTCGGAAATCTATAGCTTTCGCATCAATTTTTGAAGTATTAATAACGGTAGCTTTTCCAACTAATCCAACAGCGGTTCCTTCTTGTTTAACAGTAATATTATTAGTGGCATCTCCACCATAAAGTTTAGCTGCTTCGTTTGTTGATTCTAAGTGGTTGAGGTTGGAAATCTTAATCATTGTCTTACTCCGATGAATTGTTTCTTGAACTCGCTTTAAACTCTCTTTGAGTTGTTATTAATAATATAAAACAGATAATTTTTTTTTGGGGGCTTTTTTACGAATTATGCTGCCAGATTGGCAGTTTGATTTCAACTTATTTATTTATTAAAAAATGCAATATTTTAACACTCATATATAATTTTACAATCGCTAATTGATGATTAACTTGCCAGTTTGGCAGAAACTTTTCTTGATATTAATTGTTTCCAAAATCGGTTATTTTATCATTATCTTTGTCTAACTAACTACTTGATTGCAATGTATGTTGCCATTTTGGCAGGATTTTTTAATTTAGTGCCTGTTAAAAAAAATATAACGCTAAAAAGCTATTACACATTTAATATCAAATCCATTTTTATCGGAATTATTTCTTCCTTTGCGTCTTTGCGACTTTGCGTGAGTATATAGCGGTTCCCAGTGTAGTAAAGTACATATTAAATTAGTAAAGTATTGTGGGGTCCCTGCCCGCCCTTGTGTGCCTCACCAGAGTAGGAATTGCTATATAAAAAAACACCCAACCAGTTGGGTGTCTGAAAAAATTGTTATCTAAAATTGAACGATGTTTTCAGTCTCAATATGCTTTCCAACTTAAAATTGGAATCCAACGTAGAGTTGACTAACTAAAATTCCAAAGACCCGAAGGTACTTTACTTCCAAGAGTCGGTTCTTCTGAATTAGGTTTCGTGTCATTACCAGCAGCACCACCGTAAATTTGGGATGGTTCAGTTACGACTTCCAAACATTTAAGGTCGCAAATCTTAATCACTACTTTTCTCTTCATAAAATTCTCTTATTTCATATCTCGCAGAATTTCTAACAATTTGGCGTAGATGCAAGGTATGAATTATTATACTATAAGCACGGGTATTTATGCTTACTTCGGCATTATTTTAAAAAATAAACTTTCTACTTGACCCATAAAATTCTGATCAGATTTTTCTCTGAAAGTTTAATATTCTTCCAAAAATTACGTAAGTTACCACCCCGAAGACTCACTTCTTTTTTGTCCATAGTTTCTACGAAAGCAAGGTCTTTAATTTGAGTTGACTTACCTAATGAATTGGTATTTACAGATTGAGCATTTCTGTCATCTCTCTGAGGAGATATTTCATTGGGTATATTGATGCTATCTGTATCGTCTTTTCGATTTTCTTTAACTAATCGGTTGTAAGTTCGATAAGGAATATAGCGAAGTGGGTTGTAACCGGAAAACCACAAAAGCAATACACAAGCCCATGAGTATTTGCCAGCAGCTATAGCTTCAACAACCTGCTTGAACTGTTCATATCTCATGGCTTTATAGAAATTTGCGCTTGAGCTAGCAACTTGCTGAGTCATGGAATGCATCTCCAAAGTAATTGAGTGAAGGCGATAGTAAAAAAGCTATAAAAAAGCTATGCTGTAATCTTTATCTGGCTATTTGTGCTAATAGCGGCTATCACAAAGTTATTTGCAGGAGTTTACAATTTTTAATGCACTTGGTACGTATACTGCGAAGTTTTGCTGAAAAAGAGATAATACATAGCTTTGAAATGTTGGGTTTCAGTTATTCCTTAACCTAAGCTACAAGTTCTGAGTTACTTTATATCTTTAGGGGTAGAAGCTCCTGTATTATGCATGAGGGTACTAATAAAATAGAAAACCTTAACTTGCGATTAAAGAAAAATTTGGTGAAACCACAATTTCCAGTTGCGCTACTTGTTGCTGCAACCAAGCTGCAAACATATCTCCCAAAATTTTCACGCGCAATTTTTCGTCTAACTCCGGTTGGATAATTTCCTCAACCCAAATTAAATGAATCTCTTTGGATATAGTAATTGGTTTCAGAATTTGCGGTGGGTTTGCGGCAAATACTGCGGCTGCAATTTCTGGTCTTAAATCGTTACGGCTACAAATTCCTTGATACCCTCCAGCACGACGGATTTCTGGGTCTTGGATATATTCGCGTGCAACTTCTTGGAAACTAATTTCGCCTTCTTGTAATGCATAAAATAGTTCCATTGATAAATCTTCATCATCTAGAGTTAGTTCGTAGATAGCAGCAGCAGAATAATTTAACTGGTTTTCATAAAAGAAATGTTCTACTTTGTCAGCAAATAAACTATGGGCTAATTTTTCTGAGAGTAAATTTAATTCTATTACTTCTTCAAACTCCTCTATCGATAAATGGTGTGCATTTAACCAAGCCCAAGTTTCATCTGCTTTGTGGAGTTTATTTTCAGTACGTAACTTATCGGCAGCCTCTTGCATTTGTTCTGCTTCAAGTTTGATATCTAATTTTTTTGCCGCTTCCGCAATTACTTTACGAGTTGCAATTCCTTCGAGTACACTTGGAATTTGGCAAGTAAGTTTTAATTGTTGAATAATATCTTCTGCCGATACATTAATTACGTTTGACATAATAATAAAACTCTTTTCACTCACTCGATAAAATTATTAGTCATCTGCCACTATATAATATTATAGTTTGTTGGCTAATAAATGAGATAAAAACAAAGTAAGTATTAAAAAATTACTCGTGACTTCAAAAATTCAAAACTTAAAGGTCTAAGCCTCCTTTTTGTAACTGCTTAAATGGGTCTAACATAAAATCAATAATTCGACGCTGACGAACAATTACTTCTGCTGTAGCAGACTGACCAGGGGTGATAGCTACTTTTTTATTACCCGATTGAAGATAAGGTTTATCTAGGGCAACTTCTAATTCAAAATATTCTGCTTTACCCTGAATAGTTTCCTCCTCTTTTGAGTTTGGTGAAACAGAAGCGACCTGACCAGTCATTATTCCGTATTCTTGGAACGGATAAGCGTCAAATTTCATCTTCACTGGCATTCCTTTTCTCAGGAAAGCACTTTCGCTAACGGGCATTTTGGCTTTTAGAATAAAGTTACTGTCCGAGCGTGCTATTTGGGCAACTTTTTGACCCTGTTGCAGTACTTGTCCAGGTTTATCAACAGGTATTTCATAAATCATTCCATCAACTGTTGAGCGTACTACTCTTTGTCCTAGTTGAAGTTTAAATGATGCTATTTGACCTCTGGTTTGATTAATTTCTGAATCTATATTACTTATTTGTCTATTTATTTCCTTTAATTGTTCCTGAGTTTTTAGCAGAGCTAGCTCACCTGTTTTCAACAATGTTTGATAGCTAGTTTTTTCTTCTTCTAGTTTAAGCTTAGCTTGCTCAATCTCAGCTTGCATTTGATTCACTGTTGCTTGGAATTTATTACTCTCTTCCGCTAAACGTAACTCTGATTGCTGAATATCTGATTGAGCTTTCTGATAAAGACGTTTGCTTTCTTGCTCCTCTTTTCTTAATTGTTCAACTTGGTTTATAGAAACAGCACCATCACCCACCAGTTTATTAAAGCGCTCAAGTATTTTGGAATCTATACTCAAACGACTTTGAGCCGACTTTTCTTCATTTTTACCGCTAATAATTTGGTTCTTGACTTGATTGACTAATGCTTGTTTCTCTAGCTTTTGTACATTATAAACATTTTGCTTGGCATCTAAAGCTTGTTTTGCTTGGTTAACTTGAGACTGTTTTTCTAAAGCTTGGGATTTGCTTTGTTGCTCTTGAACTCCCAGAGTCATTTGTAGTTGTTTCGTCAATAAATCCAACTGTCCTCGTTGATTTTGTAATCCTGTCAACTTTGCTTGGATTTGTTGGAGTTCCGTTTGCTGAATATTAGAGTCAAGTTGTAATAGAACCTGTCCAGTTTTTACTTTGTCACCTACTTTTACTTTTACTGCGGTAACATTGCCACTCACTTGGCTATCTATTCTATCGGTTGCACCCTTTGGCTCGATTCTACCTTTTGCACTTCCTGTTTGGTCTATTTTAGAAAGCATTGCCCAAGGTAAACCAATGACTGCAAAAGCCATGAGAAAATAAAGTAATGAGCGTGTCCAGACTTTTGGTAAGCCGTCTAGCAATTCTTCCGTACCATAAGACCATTCGCTAGTGCTTTTGGCTACTGATTGAGATTTTACTTTTCTGTCATATGTAGCATTAGTATCCTGTTGATTCTCATTCTTTTCTGTTGCTGCTTGGGAATTACGCAGATTAAGAGGCATAATTTTTTACCAAAAAAAGTTGAAGTCAGTTTTTAAACAATTTAATACTACTCCACATGAGCCAACTGCTGTTGATTCAAGTGATAGTAATGACCCTTCTTAGCGATTAACTCATTATGAGTTCCGCTCTCTACTAAAACACCACGGTCTAAAACCAAAATCAGGTCAGCATTACGTACAGTAGAAAGACGATGAGCAATAATTAAACTCGTCCGTCCTTTGAGAATGGTTTTCAAATTGTTTTGAATAATACGTTCAGACTCAGAATCTAGGTGGCTTGTAGCTTCATCAAATATTACAAACCGAGGATTTCCTAACAACGCACGAGCAATAGCTAAGCGTTGCCTTTGTCCACCCGATAGCATTCCCCCACCTTCACCTATTTGGCTTTCATAACCCATTGGCATTTGTTTAATAAATTCATCCGCACCTGCGAAACGCGCTGCTTCTATAATTTCTTCCAAGTCTGCTTCTGGATGAGCGATGCTAAGATTTTCCCTTATTGTACCCCCAAACAAAAACGTGTCCTGGTCTACTACCCCAACTTGCGATCGCAATGAATGTAATGAAATACTATTTATCTCCTTACCATCAATCAAGACTTTGCCATCTGTCGTTGGATATAAACCTAAAATCAACTTAGAAAGAGTCGTCTTTCCAGAACCACTGCGTCCAACAACGGCTACAGTTTGCTCAGGTAAAATTTCAAAGCTAAGGTTCTCTAGTACATTGGTGTCACTTTCGGGATGGTAACGGAAAGTAACTCGGTCAAAAATAATGTGACCACGAAGCCTAGATAAAGTTTGACGAGGTGAGTCGTGTAAATCTTCCTCCGGTTTAGCTTGTAGGACATCATTAATCCGCTCGGTGGAAACAATAACTTCCTGAAATTCAGTCCACAACATGGAAATTCTTTGAAAAGGAGTAATAACATTACCCAACAACATATTAAAAGCCACCAATTGTCCAACAGTCAGTTGACGTTGAATAACTAAGTGCGCTCCAAACCATAACAACCCAGTACTTATGAGCATTTCAATACTGGTGCTAATAAGTTGCAACTGGTTACCAACTACCTGTCCAGAAAAGCCCTTTTTAGTCAACTGATTGAGCAGTCCTTCCCAATGCCAACGCACAGTTTGCTCAACACCCATCGAGCGGATAGAACGAATACCTGACAAAGCTTCTATCAAATAACTATTCTCTTTAGCAACAGCAGTAAAAATTTCTTTAGAAATACGACGCAACAAAGGAGTAGTTATCAAAGCCAGTAAAAAGAACGCTGGAACAAACGCCAAGCATAACAGTGCGAGTTGCCAGTTATACCAAAACATCAACCCCGCATAAATTATAACCGTCAGTAAATCTAAAATAATCGAGAGCGCTTCCCCCGTCAAAAAACGCTGAATTTTTTCATTCTCTTGAACGCGAGAAAGAATATCACCAACAAAGCGTGACTCAAAAAACGACAAAGGTAAACGGAAAGTATGCTGAATAAAACCTACCAACATTGCTACACTGACTCGCTTAGCCGTGTGGTCTAGCAAATATTGCCGTAAAGCGCTGAGAGCAATGCGAAATATACCAAAAATTATTAAACCGAAACCGACAGCATTTAAAGTTACAGAGCTACCCTGTACAATCACTTGGTCGAGTAGAAACTGAGTAAATAAAGGGGTTACCAACCCAAACACCTGAATAAAAACCGAAGTTAAGAACACTTCCAGCAAAACACCAGTATGTGGCTTAACTAAATCCACAAAATGCCAAAAAGATGCACCAGCTTCCTCAGTTTTTTTCAGTTCTGCTGTTGGTTCCAACAACAACGCATAACCAGTCCAGCCTTTTTCAAATTGAGCAGTAGTTAGATTTCTTTGACCAATCGCAGGGTCACCAACAATCACTCGTTTTTTAGTAATTTCATAAACAACAATATAGTGATTACCTTCCCAGTGAACAATAGCAGGTAAAGTTTGCTCAGCCAATTTATCCAAACTAGCTTTAACCGGACGAGTCGCAAAACCGATGCTTTCCGCAGCAACAGCAACACTACGCATAGATGCGCCACTACGTCCAGTGTTTGCAATTTCTCTTAACCTATTGACACTAAAATTCTTACCCCAATATCGTCCAATCATGACTAAACAAGCCGCTCCACAATCGGAAGCACTGTGCTGCTCAAAAATGGGATACCGTTTAGTGAAATGTCCCCACCATCGTCCTACCGTGACTTTAGGACTAGGAAAATAAGGTCTATGCTTTTGTTTTTTCTCTTGTTTTTTTGCTTCTGTACCAGGTTGTCTAAAGGGAATTACTTTGTTACTTTTATCTAAATTTTTATTAAATCGTTCTTTCAGGTCGCGACGTTCCCGTACTTTAGCATTTGCTGAAGAAACATTAACCTCAGCAGTCGCAGATGTTTTTGCTTCTTCAGCAATCAACTGCGATACCTCAGGAAATAACTCCACAGCCTTCTGCCAATCAGATTCTTTCAAAGCGTAAACAACAGCGGGTTGAGTTACCTGCTGATTATCCAAGTATTTCTTAGTATAAATTTGACCCTGCTTCAATAAATCATCCGCAGAATCTTGTATTTCTCCGTGCAAAAACATCCAAAGCTTAGTATCTTTATGAACAGATTGAGGCAAAGGAGAGATTTCACCAGTTTCATCCAAATCCAAGTAGTGTCGTTTAAATAGCGATAAAGCTTGGAGAATCTGCTCACAATTCGTACTACAATTAGCAAATTGCTGCCGACATAACAACATTAAATCCCAGCGTTCGGCTTGTTGTAATAGACGTTCGCGAATCTGGGGGTACTTAGACATTAAACCTTGCAACACATCACTTGGAAAGTAGGCTAGCTTTAAAGAAGTAGAAGCTCTAGCGGCTATTGGTTGAAATTCCTCTCTCTCAAACAGAGTCACTTCCCCGAAACAGCTCCAAGTCGAAAGAGTCGTAATTAAATTATCAGAAATATCCAGCAGCCTAACCTTACCCTTCAGGACAACGTACACACCTGATTGAGAGTCTGTTGATTGCCAAAATTTCTTCGCTGGAGGGGGTTCTAAAATTTCGCTTGACGATAGTAACTTAGAAAGCTCATCTTCCGAAAGCACCTCTCCAAATATTTGGGTAAGTTGTTCACCCAAGCTCGTTGGTGAAGACATATTTGACCTCTGTAAAAAATATGACTAAAGCCATTTATTACTTGCCATCTATCATTATTTTAATTTAAAGACCAATGGCCAAATGACCAATAGCGACCTGTAAATAGAAGTACTAAAATCCTTGTTTATCGATTTTTGTATGATTCTCAAGGCTTTGTTTAGCATATTAAACCGTAGTTATAATACTGAATCGCCTTATCTCCGATAAATCTTGGAATAATGCTTTTAAGAGAAAAAGTGTTAAAAATTCCACATGACTGAGGTCGTAACTCTCAAAATTTCTATATTTCAGTAGTTGTGTTTCTGGGTAGTAATGTGACATAATTTTACACAAGTTGCTTTTTACCAAAACCTAGGATATACCCCGGTACAAAATATATTTTGGTGTCAACTACCAGGATTTAATCGGCTAAGTATTATCGATGAATGTGGGCTAACTAAGTCCACGACAACTGTCCTTATCCGCCAAGATGTTACAGTTGTATGGTAATTTGCCAAAATGTAACCATAGCTAGGTATTTTCCCTCTTTTCTTACATGAACTAGAGGGGATTTCCCCTGGTTAAGTACAAAAAGCTCATCACCAATATTTTTAGCGTTTGGGATATATGAACCAATAGTAGTCATATTGCGATACTCGATATACACAACATCAGCTACTTTATTTTGCGAGCAAAGCAAAATCTGGCTTGGTTTTTTTCAGTCCAATATGGGGGCGAACGGTCAGCTTTGCGGTTGCAAAAAGAAATGATTTTTCTGGTAGATGTGTAAAACATAGACTTTAACCCCGACAAAAATAAACTAACTTTTGAGAAATTATCTTGAACATGGAGACTAGGTATTGTAAGCCTCTATTGACTAGAACTCACCTCCAAAATGCTGATGATAAATGTGTAAGCATTTTAAAGGCTTGTAATTAAAGCAATCAGACTGATGCTTAAGTAATTTTCATGATCCCTAATGAAAATTTTATATCTTAAACCCACACTTTGTTTTCCACGTCAGGAAAAATTAAACCTAAAACTGACATCGATAAAATAAGCAAGAGGTTTTAATTTGTAATACCAAAGCTAAGCCATAAAAGGGGTAGCATATCGTATCTTTTCTAGTTTTGACCGCGAAACCTTGGCTTTCAGGTACAAAATTTTATCAACCAGGCTTAACTGCACAGGGGAAACAACTAGATAAATAACCAACTTTACCTCAGTCAAATCAACACCCATATAGATTTACGTTACCTAAATACTTAAAACTAAGTGGCTAAGTGCTGTCAATCATTCTGGACAAATTTAATACTTTTTTCACACATAAGCATACAAGTTTTATGAAAACTTCACGGAAATTCAGTGTTGTTCTTGCATACTGCGTTTGTAAATCTAAGATTTTTCAATAATTTCTTAATAATTCAAGTCGATGTTATTTAACAATATAATTTTGGATAAATAAATTTTAGTTAAAAATATTTAATATAATACCTACATTAAATAGTAATTTAGACATCTTCCATAAGATATAAATTAATATAGTTATTCCCAATTTCCCATTCCCATCACGGACTACTCCTCATTCCCCACTCCAATTCAGCGCTGAGCCACTGTTGAAACATGTTATTGAGTATTTCTTGGTATCTTTGGGGTGTTAATTCTGCGGGTATTAATTCTTCTACTAAAAATAAATGATAACCTTTATCTGTTTTCAATGGACCGATTAATTCCTTTGGGGAACTGCCAAATATGGTTGCAGCGATATGTGGCTCAAAAGCCCAACGGTGTATCTTACCTTCATAACCACATTTTTGCCGACGGGCTTCGTTAATATCGTAAAGATGAGCAGCATCATAAAAGCTGACCTCGCTTTCTTCTATCTGAAAATAAAGCTCTTGCGCGAGTTTTTCATCATTTACAGTAATTTGATAGAGGATAGCTTGCTCAAACTCTACTCGGTTTTGAATAAAAAATCTCTCCACTTCTGCACCAAACAGAGCCAATCGCAATTTATGCATCAAGAGATGATTGCGGATTCCTATTTCCCAATCATCTATAGTTACTAACTGTTCCGATAACCAAGCTACAGTATCAGAAGCTTTCTCTAAACCTTTATCACGTCGCTGACGCTCAGCCTCAGCTTCGATTTCCTCGCTTGTAACAATTATTCCTCGTTCTGCTGCGGCTTGGCTGATTAATCTTTGAAATAAAATACTTTGATAGATGTCTTTCCAATTCATTTCGGTTTTCAAGAACTGGATAACCTCTTCCGCTTCAGGTTCTATTTTAGGTAAGTTATACATAATTAATTTTAATATATTACATTTTGTTATACCCCAAAGCTAGTAAACCTCAATTGTAGGAAATACGGAAAAATATATAACAGTTTCAAGGATTTTACAGCGTATACTTAATGTAAAGACCACGCCACGCAAACATCTTTCTTGTCCCAACATAAGGAACCCCAGCACCCAACCCCCTCCCCGCTTGCGGGGCTACTGTGTACACACAAGTCTTCAAATAACCTTAAAGTTCCCTGAGATACCCCTTCACGCTTCGTGAAGGGGTTTATTGAACTTGTGTGTACACGGTAGGCTTGCAAGCGGGGAGGGGGTTGGGTGCTGGGGTTTTCTTCGCAACTCAATTTTTTCAAAAATGACTAAAAGAATATATTTTTATGAAAATTAGAAATAGAAAATATCATAAACATTGTATCTTTTTTACAAATTTTATCTAAAAAATATATGTACGTTCTGGATGAATCTGGTAATATTATAAACAGAACATATCTTCAACAATTTAGAGGTTTATCACATGATAATTGCTGATTTAAATTTAATTTCTGACACCACAGAATTTGAAGAACTAATTATTGGTGGTGCAAGCACTTCTACATATACAGAAACCAATGCTAGTCCAAATTCAGCTTTAGCAATAAGTAATGCAAATGCTTCAGGAAATAACACTTTCACAAATACAGAAACTCTTTTGACTTACAGAGAAATCAACAATAATTCCCTAATAAAAGTATATGCAAAAGCTGAAGCTTATGCTCAAGACCCGAATTCTTTTGCCTACAGTCGTAGCCGTAGTACTGAGGTTTACTTAGGCACGAAGTAAATATAAAAGTATCTGTTTGATTACTTGCTAGGCAAGTATAGTTCTTATTAATAATGTAGAGACGTGTAAAGTTACGTCTCTACTATCTGATTTATAGAGGTTTTATAACTCATGCTAACTTCTCACACGTGCGGACACTCTAATAAAATTTGTGTCGCCTTTATTACTTACAATTCCAAATATAACTTTTTTCCCATCTTCACTTTCAATTCGATATCCTATGTTACCTTCTTGAGCTAGCTCTTTTTCACTTAATCCTTTAAAAAGAGATTCGTCGAAACTGTCAAAATTGTCGAAGCTGTCCCAATCGTATATCTCAAAGTCAGAAAAAGATGAAACAACCAATTTGTTATAATTTTTTAGATACGAAAATCCGCCTTGCACTTGATTGTCATTAGCAGACTCGCAAAAATCGAGGTCGTTAATTTGTAATTTACCCATAACCAACCCTTTAAGACTAAATTAACCAATTAATCGTTGATAATCGCTGATAAATTTAGCGAAAAATTTCAGCGATTATTTTATTTTTTCAAATGTTCTATTCAGCTTTCAATTTTTCATAGCCTAAGTGAAGTAAATGGATAATTAACTTACTTCTTCATAGGTTATAGAAATGGTATTAACTGTTATTTATTGGAGCTATTTATTACTAGCTGCAATAGCACTACCGGAGGAGATAGAACTACCAGATGTAACCCGAGCTATAGCATAACCATCAGTAAAGGTATTATTACCTAATGCCACAGCTTCAAATGAAGAAGTAGCATAGTTTCCGGACAAATTAATTCGACTCTTTAAATAGTCTTGATATTGTGTAGAATTGCCAGCACCACCAATAACATTAGTACCTGCAACTAATTCAATCACGTCTAAGTCTGAGATAATCACCGACATTCTCCTATGAATTAATATTGATTTTGTTGTTTTGCACACCTTTTCAAGATGCTAGTCCAAGATGCTAGCCATTGTTGTAGGGCTACGACATTGTCGCAACCCTACCATGTACAGAACAGAGATTAGAATCTCAACTGAGGAAATAAAGATACTATTTTGATGGCTCAACTTTCCGGATTAGTCGAGTTTAGATAAAGTATCGAGACTTACCTCAATCTGTACTAGCTTCTGGCTGCCTTTATTTCTAGTGATAAATCTCAATCAACTAGTTATTTCCAGCAGAAATGGCAGTAGAAGAATTTAGACCAGGCTCAACTAAACTAGTAGCTTGAGTCAAGCTGTTTTTGTAACCGACTACGTTTGCTTGAGCAGTACCAAGGTTTCCTTTCACTATGGCGTTAGACTTAACATTTTTGTCAATCTTAAATTTCTCATTGATGTCAATATCGACATTTTCTGAGCGTTTTACATTTGGCACAAGTAAGAAACCACCCAAGACTTCTTCGTTAGTACCTTCTAAGTAGTTTAAGTCAGAAATAATCATCATTTCCTCCTAAAAAGAGCTTCACCGATTTGACGTTTTTTTTTGATGAGCTTTTTTCTTTGCTCATATTTTTAATATAGACTAATTTCTTGCAAAAAACAATATTTTGATTTGTTTTTTCTGATAAAAATATTTAATATTTTATGAAATAAATTAGGAGGTTAATAATTCGCATCTAGCGAAAGACACAGTAAGACCTTGCAGTAAAATGTTATTTCTTACCGCAAACAACAATAGACAAGTAATTAATATGTGAAAAAAAATTATAAATCTACCTTAAGCAGGAAGATTAACAGCAACACAAATTTTCTAAAATTAAATTAACTTTTTGTAATTATTTAAAACTGCATTAAGCATGATTTAGCACTTCCTTCTGTAATTCAATGACATCTGTATCAAACTGAGTATCTATTTCTAGATATTCAATTTCTTTCTTTAACCAATTACTAAACAATTCGTCCATAATTTTTTCGCGCAATTGTTCATCTAATTGGGGTTGAATGATTTCTTCCACCCAAATTAAATACACTCCTTTTTGTGTCGTAATTGGTTTGAGAATCTGAGGTGGAGTTGCGGCAAATATAGCCGCAGCAATTTCTGGACGAAATTCTTTGCGGTGTCTGGCTCCTCGATATCCACCAGCACGACGAAGTTCTGGCTCTTTAATATATAAACGAGCAATCTCTGCCCATGTTATTTCGTATTCTTGCAGCGCATAAAACAATTCCAGAGCTAAGCCTCTATCCTCGAAAGTGACTTCGTAGATAACAGCGGTATCATAATTTAACCGATGTTCATAAAAGAACTTTTCGACTTGACCCGAAAACAGATGATTCGCTAACTTCCTGGAAAGAACTTTATTGTGGACTAATTCTTCAAATTGAGTCACAGACAGATGGTTTTTTTCTAACCATGTCCAGGTGTCTTTAGCTTTAACGAGTTTTTTCTCGAACCGGATTTTATCTCCTTGTTCCTGTAATTCTTCTTCCTCAACCTTAATACCTGCTTCTTGGGCTGCTTGAGCAATAATACTTTGAGATGTAATTGCTTCTACAACATCAGGAATCTGACAGGATAGTTTAAGGTGGTGGATAACGTCTAAACAGGAAATGGTCAAATTTTTGGTCATGATGCACACCTAAGAAGGAATTTTGGGGAGTGGGGAATTGGGAATTGGGAATTGGGAATTGGGGATTGCGAATTGCGAATTGCGTTCGCGCAGCGTGCCGCTTCGGCATATTGCGAATTGATTACCAGCCGCCTTTTTGTAGTTTCTTGAAGGGGTCTAAAACATAGTCAATTACGCGCCGTTGGCGAATAATTACTTCCGCGTTTGCTGTCTGACCGGCGCTTAATTTAATCCGTTTATCACCATTTTGGACATACTGCTTGTCTAAGGCGATTTCTAACTCAAAGGTTTCTATATTTCCTTGGGGTGTTTGGCTAACTTTGGAGTCGGGAGAAATTTTAGTAACCTTCCCTTGGGTGATGCCATATTCCTGGAAGGGGTAAGCGTCAAACTTGATTTTGACTGGCATTCCTACTTTCAAAAAGCCGCTATCCTGAGTCGGTATCTGAGCTTTGAGTACGAAGCCAGCGTTTTTGGGCGCAATTTGGGCAATTCTCTGACCGGGTTGTACCACTGCTCCTGGTTTGGTTACTGGCAACTCAAAAATTACCCCATCCACAGGTGACCGCACTATTCGTTGTTGAATTTGAAGTTTGATAGACATGATTTGGCTTCCGACCTGACCAATTTGGGATTTGAGGGTGTTGACCTGTCCTTGCAAATCTTTGAGTTGTTGCTGATTTTTCAAAAGTGCCAATTGACCGTTTCGCAGTAAGCTTTGATAGCTGTTTTCCTCTTCTTGCAACCGGAGTTTTGCTTGCTTAATATCAGACTCTAACTGATTGGCTGTTGTTTGGTAGCGGTTCTGTTCTTCTTGCAGTCGCAGTGTTGCTTGTTTGATGTCCGATTGGGCTTTTTTGTAGAGTCGCTTGCTTTCTCGTTCTTCTTTTCTGAGTTGGTCAACTTGGTTTGCAGAAATTGCACCATCTTTCACAAGTCGATTAAACCGTCCCACTTGTCTTGAATCTATATCCCAACGCTCTTGAGCGGACTTCTGGTCTTCTTGAGTGGTGTTAATTTGCTGGATAGCCTGGTTAACTAATGCCTGTTTTTCTAATTTTTGTAAGTTATAAGTACTTTGTTTAGCATCCAGGTTTTGCTTTGCCTGGTTAACTTGGGACACCTTTTCCAAGGCTTGGGATTGGTTTTGTTGCTCCTGAACTCCAATGGTTAACTGCAATTGTTTTTGGAGTACATCCAGTTGCCTCAATTGATTTTGCAGTTCAGATTGCTTTTGCTTAGCCTGTTGTAATTCCGTTTGCAAAATATCAGACTCTAGTTCAAGCAGAACTTGCCCTTTGGAAACGCTGTCACCTTCTTTTACCCTAACAGCTTTGACGCTCCCGCCAGTGGGAGTGTCCAATTTTTGCGTTGCGCCTTTAGGCTCTATACGTCCTCTGGCATTACCTGTTTCATCCACCTTAGAGATGGTTGCCCAGGGTAATGCGATGACAGCAAAGCCAACCAACACATACAGCACACCACGAGTCCAAAGCCGAGGTAAGGCATCCAGCAGTTCTTCGATGCCGTAATGTAAGTCTTGGGTATCACCTTCGTTATTTAACCCATTAAAATTAGTCGTTTCTGATAGAGTGTTGTAACTTTTGGTGTTGTAACTTCTATAGTCATCCGGTTCATCTTTCGCAAATGCAGAGGAATCGGGAGATGTATAAGGCATAGTGATATTTCCCAATAATATTTCCCAATAATATTTCTCAATAATATTTCTCAAAATTGAGATGCGGGAGAAGAGTTACAAGCCTCCCTAGCCTGCTTGAGCTATTTGTTGTTGATTTAAATAGTAATAATGACCTTTTTTGGTGATTAATTCATCATGGATACCGCTTTCTACTAATATGCCCCGGTCTAAAACCAAAATTAAGTCAGCGTTGCGGACAGTAGAAAGACGGTGGGCAATGATTACACTAGTTCGCCCTTTGAGAATTGTTTTTAAATTGTTCTGAATAATCCTTTCAGATTCAGAGTCCAGGTTACTAGTGGCTTCATCAAAAAGTAATAAACGGGGATTTCCCATCAAAGCACGGGCAATAGCTAGACGCTGGCGTTGTCCACCAGAGAGAATACCACCACCTTCACCAATTTGGGATTCATAACCCATTGGCAGTTTCTGAATAAATTCATCAGCTCCTGCAAATTTTGCTGCTTGAATAACTTCCTCTAAAGAGGCTTCTGGGTGCGCTATAGAAATGTTCTGACGAATTGTACCACCAAATAGGAAGGTATCTTGGTCAACAACACCCACTTGAGAACGAAGTGATTTCAATGACACACTACTGGTATCATGACCATCAATTAATACTTTACCATCTGTCGGAGGGTATAAACCTAAAATCAACTTACTGAGTGTTGTTTTACCCGAACCACTACGTCCCACAACTGCTACCATTTGCTCGGTTTGGATTTCAAAGCTGAGATTTTCCAGCACGTTAGTCCCACTTTCTGGGTGATAGCGGAAGGTAACATTTTGAAAGCGGATGTTACCATCAATTCGACCTAAGGTCTTTCTAGGTTTATTATGTAAGTCTTCTTCCGGTTCCGCTTCTAGGACATCATTAATGCGTTCCGTGGAAATAACAATTTCTTGCAATTCATTCCACAGCAGCGACAGCCGTTGAAAAGGACTCAAAACGTTACCCACTAACATATTGAAGGCAATTAATTGTCCAACGGTGAGTTCCCCTTGAATCACTTGCCATGCTCCAAACCACATCAGTCCCGTATTTACAAAAGTTTGAATTACGCCACTGATAATTTGCAAGCGGTTGCCTATTATCTGAGCATTAAAACTTTTTCTAACCAAATTATTCAGTAATTCTTCCCAACGCCAGCGCACGTTCTGTTCAATTGCTAATGAGCGGATTGTGCGAATTCCTGTTAAAGACTCTATCAAATAACTGTTTTCTTCAGCTCCAGCATTAAAAATCTCTCTGGAAATGCGGCGCAAAATATTTGTACTAGCCAGCGCTAATATAAAAAATGGCGGTACAGTCACTAACACAAATAATGCCATGCGCCAGCTATAAGAAAACATCATCGCCAGATAAATGACCAATGTCAGCATATCCAGCATAATCGAGAGTGTTTGACCAGTTAGGAAACGTTGAATTTTTTGGTTTTCTTGAATACGAGAAATAATATCCCCAACATACCGCGACTCAAAATAAGAGAGGGGCAAACGGAAGGTATGTTTGATAAAACCTACCAATAGAGAGATGCTAACACGGTTGGCTGTATGGTCAAGCAGATATTGCCGTACTCCATTCATGGCAATACTAAACAAGCCAAAAACTATCATCCCCATACCAACAGCGTTTAACGTGGGAACGCTGCGTTGTACAAGCACTCTGTCTAGCAACAATTGGGTGAATACAGGGGTTACCAGTCCAAATAGCTGCATCAGCACGCTTGCCAGAAAAATTTCTATCAGTACCTTATAGTGAGGTTTAACTAACTCAAAAAACTTCCAAAAGCCTGTACTTTCAGCTTTGGCATCTTTGAGTAGTGATGTAGGTTGCAGTAACAAAGCATATCCACTCCAAGCAGCCTCAAATTGGCTTCTTGTCAGACTGCGTTGACCAATGGCGGGGTCACAGACTATCACGCGCTTTTTCGTAATTGCATAGACTACAATGAAATGCTTGCCAGACCAGTGGGCAATTGCCGGCAGTGATTGCTCTGCAAATTTATCAAAAGTCGCTTTGACGGGCCGGGTGGCAAAACCAAGGCTTTCTGCTGCTGTTGCTAAGGCACGTAAAGACGCACCATTACGGTTCACGTTGGTCATATCCCGCAGGCGATTGACACTAAAGTGCTTGCCCCAATAGTTACCAATCATCACTAAGCAAGCAGAACCGCAATCTGAGGCACTTTGTTGGGCGTAGAAGGGATATTGCTTTGTTAGTCGTCCCCACCAATGCCCCACTCGCACTTTCGGACTGGGAAAGAAAGAAAGTGTTTTTTTTGGCTTTTGTTTTGACTGGGAATCTCGCTGGGGAAAGGGAATGATTTTAGCACTAGATTCAAAAGTACTAGAGTTAAAAGCATCAGAGTTAAAAGCACCAGAATCAAAACGCTCAACACTTTTACTGCTCTTTCGTGGCTTTCGCTCTTGGGCTGCCACTGGAGGCTCTTGGTCAGGTACAAATGAACCTAATTCAGACCAATGTTCTAGTGCTGTTTGCCAGTCGGAATTTTTTAGAATGTAAGCGACTGTAGGTTGCTCAGTATGCCAATTACCCCCTTTTGAAATCACATTTGAACCTACATAGATGTTGCCAGGAGTCAAAGAGTTACCTTCATCCGATAGCAATCGACCCCGGAGCAAAACCCACATGCGGCAATCTTGAAATACTGTTGCTGGCACAGAGCCAATTTCCAGATTGTGCCGCGAAAAATAGGATAAAGCTTTGAGCGCCCCCGGAACTTGGGATGCATATAAGGGAAGTTGCGAATTTTGGCGACACAATAGCAGCAAATCCCAAAGCTCTGCACGGGCTTTTAGATGATGACGTACACTCTCGTCAAAGCTAAACACCTCAGCCAAAACCTCTTCTTTGAGATAGCCAAGCTTTAAATTCACCGAAGCTCTAGCAGTGTAAGGCTGAAATTCCTCGGAAGCAAACAGAGTCAGTTCACCAAATGATGCACCCACCGAGAGAGTAGCAATCAAATTCTCTGAGCTATCCAGCAGTCTGCTTTTACCTGCAAGCACAATATAAATTCCAGCCTTAGCCTCTGCTGATTGCCAGAACTCTTTTGCGACCTGCGGTTCCAATATTTCTATTGCAGCCAAGCACCTGTTAAGGGATTTATCCGAAAGCGTTTCACCCAAGATTTGGGTGATGTATTGACGTAGATGTTGCTGTGAAAACACAGTTTCCCCCTACAAATTCCATCAGTAAATAATGGCGATTTCATTGCCAAGCAAACTTTATCTTTTTGATTTACTCCAAGCTATCAACTCAAAAGCTCTGGACAGATATACAAAAAAGCAAGAATCCAAATTTTCTTTGCTAAAACAATCTTTCCAACGCAGCTACGTCTCAAGTCAAGGTAATAGGATGCCAAGGTTTCCCAAATTAATCAATATTGTTTAGCGGAGTGTTCCAGGTTGCGGACTCCCCATAGCTACAGATATTTTTCTCTCACCAGAGTCATATAAGCGTGCTAAATACCTTTCTCAGCCTTGCTGAAAACTTCACTTCTTAAATTTGGGTATTGTTCCCCATATCAGGGAAATTTCGTTCAAGAGAGTAAATTAATCACAAGCCAAAGACCGTAGACAAATAAGAATTTACCTAACTCGACTGAAGTAAATAGCAATAAGGGTTACTACTATTCAATGTTTAGAACAATTCTTGATGTATTGTCAATCATTTTTCGACATTTTTATACTTATTTCACACAGACAGTATAATCTTTACATAATCTTTATAAAGATTTTCTGTTATGCTTGCAATTTTTACCCTGAACTTCAGTTGGATTATGAATTTAAAACAATTGCCACAAGTTGGATAGGTCGTATCAGTTAAATCAGTGAAATAACTTTTTGTTGATATTTTTTATACTAAGATTTTTTATTGGCAAAAATACATAGTGATAATATTTACATGTGTAAGAGTAAAATTAAAATAAATCACTTTACTACACAGAAAAGCTCACAGTATCATTTGTCCCAACCAGGCGAACCCCACCCCCAACGGTGACTCCCCGTACACGGTAGCCCGTGTACACACAAATCTCCTCCCCCCACCCTTCTAGGGTGAGGGAAAAAAATTGGGAAAATAAAAAAATGGAAGCTACAAAAAATAGCTTCCACTGATAACCCGAAGATTCAGATAATTGTAGAACTGCGATGTTCTAAGGTTGGAGGATTCGCAATTACGCTTGAAAAAAGAAGCAACCTGATTATAAGTTTTTAGCAATAGCTAAAATAGCTAACAACTGTTTTCAGCGACGCTTTTCTTTTTCTCCGTTAGACAAAGAATCGAGAACATCATCATTTTGAGTCTGGCTAAAACTCAAAATATATTGTTCACAGTAATTACTAACCATAAATTAACTTGTAAGTATTTTCATGAGGGGGAGGAACCTCATAAATGACTACCAAGAAATTTGTATGTAATAATTTTCTCGTGAATGATGTTACGTCTTAACTTAAGCTGAACCCACATGTACATGTGCATAGAGCTTTGGCAAGCTTACAGATTCAAGTGCTTTAATCTATTTAATTTTAGAGAAAAAGAACCACCAATAGTGACGCTGAGACAATCTAACTTTAGTCGCAATCTGTTTGTTATTTTTTCATGGTTAAAAAATAACCATCGGTTTTCTCCTATTTAAGCGAAATGAATTATTTTCACCCTAGATATTTAATTTCTTATCTACTAATGTATAAGAATGTATCGGCTAATGTTTGCCAATTTGGCAGAATTGTATAAAAGAAGGAAGAAGGCTGAGGTTCCTCCTTCCAAATTCTTCCTTAATTAAAATTCGAGTTAAATTCCCGAATTTTATCCGACCACCAAGGGTCTAAATGGCCTCCACCACGTACTTCTGTTTTTTGCTTAGCAACTACTTCCAGATAAGCAAGGTCTTTGATTTTCTTACCCAAGCAGTTTGCCGGAACGTTACTGTCTGGTCTTTTGGCTACAGATGGCTTACCCATGATGCTATTGTCGATTTGCTGTTGTTGAGATTTATTTTCTGGAGGGTTTTCTTTCAACAACCTGTTGTAAGTACGATAGGGAATATAATGTAGAGGATTGTAGCCGGCAAAACGTAGCATTAGTACACAAGCCCAGGAGTACTTTCCGGCAAGAATCGCTTCCACTACCTGGTCAAATTGTTCATTGTTAATTTCTTTGTCTAAATTACTACTAATGCCGGAAACGTCTTGATTCATGGTGTCCATTGTTTTATATAAAGTAAATCGGTAGTTAAGCTTCCGTGGTTATTTTTGGGTAAATCAAAAATTCTTTACTCTAGCCTTCGCTTGTTTACTTGAATGACTCAAGTAATATATCCGCAACACGACGTTTACGGGTAATTTCTGCTATTCCTGTCTGACCTGCTGTCAGCTTGATGCTTTGTCCCCCTTGTGTTAAGTAATTGTTCTCCACAACTACTGCAACCTGGTAAAAATGAGCGTTATTTTCCGGTTTTTTACGTTCTTTGGTGATAGACACAACTCTTCCTGGTACTTTGCCCACATTATGTTCAGCATCCAGTTTGATTTGTAATTTATCTCCTTCGGTGATAAACGCAGCATAATCCAGAGGCAATGTAGCCATTAAAACAAAAGATGTACTTAAGGGTACAGAACAGGAATTTAAGGAACACACAATGCTTGATAGCGGGTCGTTAGGAACACTTTTTATTGGATTTGTCTTGGCTGTTTTAGCTATCCTGCTTCTAATGGAATTTATGGACACAGCCAACAGCTGAATTCTTTGCCGGATTTCTGGTTCAATAGCTTTTTTTGCAAATCGTCCTTTTTGTCCTTGTCCTTCTAAAGGTTTGATTTTACCTTGCAAAACTTCTTTAGGGTCAAGAGGATGCACTTTGCTGTATGAGTTGTCTATATCGTTAGCCAAAGCAGACTCACCATTATTTGGGTTATCTGTCAAAGACTGAGACAACAATGTTTTGTTAGTTTTGTTATTTTGGTTATGAAGTTTTGCCACCTGCTTGGTAGGTACAAACTGCAAGCGAAGATAAGCAACTTCTTCTATCTTACCCGTACAAGCCCAAACCAAAGCTATCGCAAAAAAAGCTATGCTGCTCAAAATAACTAGATAGGGAACCGCTGAAGGTTGTTCTTCTAGAAACTTTTGTAAAAATATGGACTGATTCTCAGCTTTCTGAATTTTTCCCTCACTGCTTTGCTCTGTAAAATTTGAGGTTACAGTATTTCCACTCCCAGACATTAATGCCGTTTCCACAACTTTATAGTTTGGAGTATGGCTTTTTTGGGTCTGGTCTCGGATATGGTTCGGGGTATGGCTTGAGGTTTCGACTGCATTTAACCTGATGATTCTTTCCATGAGCTGACCTATATTCAAACGCCTGACTTTCGCAAATCAAGTCTGTATAGCTTGGAAGCACAATTATTTGTTCCAATAAGCTACAGCTTTGACATTGCTGTGAATAAAAAGCAAATTGTTACCTTTTGCCATTAACAATGAGCAATCGGAAACGTTTTGCACTTGGCTCTTGGTAGATGCAGTTTTCTTCCTCTTGAAATTTTGCCAACTCCTAATGCAATTTAATGCAATACTTTGCCCCTAATGATTAAAATGTATTTAAAATTACCGTCTGCTTAGGAGTTATTATGTGAATACACATATTTGACAATACTAACAAATAAAAATTTCTTATCCTCCTTAATTAATTACAACATTTGTACTTATACTCTTTTTTGCCCTTAATGTCATCTGCCAATTTGGCAGATAGATATGTTCAATTTACTGAATATGTGGCGATATCTACTTACGTATTGTGCAACTTTCCATTTTGTCATACTTAAATAATTAAATGTGGGGTCATACCCCTCAACATCTGTTGTTTTTACCCAGGCTTACAATATCCTAATTTAGCTCAAGAATTTAGTCTTATAGCTAAATTGACAAAAACTACGTATTGTTCTATTACTGGTCATTTTCATATTTCCTTTACCAATCATAAGTTTTTATAAATATTACAAAATATAAACTGTAGCAGATGTTTCTTTTTGAGCTAATTTCCTTATTTGACTGACTTTTGACTTGTTCATACTATTTTTAGTTTACAGTAAATTGGTCGTAAATTTTGCATGAAATCAGCAAGTAGCTGTACGCATCAGTTTGTTTGAGTGCAGAATCATGATATAATACCGTAAAAATTTATTTTAGATTTTGGATTTTGGATTTTAGATTTTAGGTTCAGAGGAATAAGCTTATGTACTGGTATTAAGAATTTTAGATAATTCCACAGCATGAAACTTAAGTACTTGGGTTTGAACATTAAATCCAAAATCAAAAATCTAAAATACTTTGGTATTTTTCAGATGGTCTTTTTCAGAAAATATTTGCAATTATGATAAATTTTTAATTTCCTATATCCGTAACACTACATATAGATTTGTTGTTGAATTAGATGGTAATAAAGTCCCCTAATTGCAATTAATTCTTGATGAGTTCCTTGCTCAACAATGATACCTCGGTCAAGTACAAGAATATGGTTAGCACAACGAATAGTGTTCATGCGATGAGCTACGATAAACGTTGTGCGATAAGAATTAAAGCGAGCTAAGTTCTTTTGAAAGCTACGCTCTGACTCGGTGTCTTGGGAACTTGTGGCTTCATCCAAAATCAAAATGCGTGGGTTCCTCAGTAATGCACGAGCAATTGCAATTTTTTGCCCTTGTCCACCACTAAGCATCGAACCCCTTTCTCCCACTGGGGTGTTGTATTTTAAAGGAAGAGTTTGGATAAAACTGTCAGCTTGGGCTAGTTTTGCAACCGCTATAGCTTGTTTTTCGGTATATTCAGAACTCCATAAGGTAATATTTTCCAGGATGGTTCCAGAAAAGAGAAAACATTCTTGCGGTACTATACCCATTTGAGTACGTAATGCAGTGGGGGATACGGTAGCAATATCATATCCGTCAATTAAGATTCTCCCACTTTGGGGATGGTATAGTCCCGCAAGTAAATTAACTAAGGTGCTTTTACCAGAACCACTCGGGCCAATAATTGCAACAGTTTGTCCCGCTTTGACCGCAAAGGTGATATTTTGCAGGGTATTACGTTCAGCGTTGTGGTTGTAACGGAAGGTAACGTTTTCAAACCGGACTTCACCTTGTATCGGTGGCATTATTACCAGAGGTTTTTGGGGATTTTCTTCTACGTCTGTACTAAACACATCATTTAAGCGTTCCAAAGAAATCAGTATTTGTTGGAATTCTTCGTATAACCCAACCATTGCCAAAATTGGTTTAATACCGTGAGGGATGAACATATTAAAAGCAACAAACTGACCAATTGATAGATGTTGTTGCATTACCAGTGTTGCTCCGTACCAAAACACCCCGGTATAAGCGATGTGATTAAGTAAACTATTGATAAATTGCAGGTTATTCTCCAGCTTGTGAGACCTAAATCGAGCCTGAATCAGACTGGCAAAGCGTTCCTCCCAGCGCCAACGCATTACCCGCTCGGCAGATGCTGTTTTTACGGTGGTAATACCTGTGATAATTTCTACTATTGCTGAGTTTTGTGCGGTTTTTTCTTGAAAGATTTCCCGCGATACTTTTTGACGCAGTGAGTTGCTTGAGAAAGTAAGAATGGCAATGGGGGACATTAGAACCAGCACTAATAGGGTTAGTTGTAGGTTGTAATAAGCCATTAACCCTAAATAAATCAAAGCCATCAAAGCATCTAATAGAGTATTTACCCCATGTCGTGTCACAAATAACTGGATTTTTTGATTCTCATGAACGCGACTCAGAATATCCCCGACTTGACGAGAGGCAAAAAATTGTAAGGGTAATTTTGCTGTGTGGTTAATAAACCTTCCAGTTAAAGATAGTTCCACACGTGTCCCAATATAATCAAGCAAGTATTGGCGTACCGCAACCAAGCTCAAACGCCAAATACCAAAAATTAGAAAACCCAAAGCAAAGATGTTCAGCGTTAAGAAGCTTTTTTCCGGTAGAACAATATCAAGCACAACCTGAGTCACCACAGGAGTGAAGAGTGCAAAAACTTGCAACAACACCGAAGCAAGAACAATTTGTAACAGTAACCTTGGGTAACGCCAAAATGGTGCAAAAGCATTAATGTAAGAAATTTTCTCGCTCGGTCTCTGGAATAAGCGTTCTGTTGGTTCTAAAAGAAGAGCAAACCCAGTCCAGCTTGCTTCAAAATCTGAACGTGATAGCTGACGTTTACCAATAGCAGGGTCAGAAATTAACACATTATTTCCTTTGACTTGCCAAACAACCACATAGTGAGACGCTTGCCAATGAGCAATCCAAGGGTTACTTTGCTCCTCTAATTTACTCAAAGAACCCCGTACCGCTAGAGTATGGAACCCTAAACTTTCACAAGCTTCTGCTAATCCCCCTAATGACGCACCTGTTCGGTCTACTTGCGCTAAAGAACGCAAAGTATTGATGCTAAAACGCTTTCCCCAATATTGACAAATCATCGTCAAGCAAGCTGCACCACAATCTGAAGAGCTTTGTTGCTGTATGAAGGGGAGTGGGGAGTGGGGAGTGGGGAGTGGGGAGTGGGGAGTGGGGAGTGGGGAGTTGGGAAGAGGGAGGGGGGGAGGGGATGGGGGAGGGGATGGGAGAGAGGGGGGTGTTTTGGTGAATAGAATTGGCATAATTTCGGCTGCTAGAGAACAACCTTCCTCTGATAGGTAGTACAAAAATGAATCTGTTTGAGCTATCAGACCCGCTTGAATTTCATTCGGATACTCTCCCTTTATCTTCCCACTCCCCATTCCCAACTCCCCATTCCCAACTCCCCACTCCCCACTCCCTACTCCCAACTCCCTACTCACCACATAAGGTAACAGCCGTTTTATTGTCTGACTTTTTTGCGATCGCAATTTGGTACGAGTTTTTAAGAACGTCATCATCTGTCGTTCTAGTGCAGAAGGTTGAAGCTGTTCTTTGAGTTGTGGGATTTTTTTTAGGCATATCTCCAATTGATGTCGCTTAATTTTAGCAATTAGACACTCACTTGCAGCTACTGCACGATAGAATAAAACCTCAGAGCAAAATAAGTCATCTGCTCCAAAAGTATGTGTTGCTGATAACAAGCTAGTTGAGACTTCTCTTCCCAGAGTGGTGTCGAATCCCAAAAGCCTTACTTTTCCACTGCAAACCAAATATAAGCCGTCACTAGTATCTTGTTTGTGACTACCTTGTTTGTGACTATGTTGCGTTTCTGCATTTAAATGGTAGTTCAATAATTCGTCACCCAGTTGAAACTCTCTGATTTCAAAAAGCTGGCTTAACTCAACTGCGAGACTCGTATCCCCTACTACCACCCCCAAAAGGTTGAGGATAGTCACATCAGTTGCGGGAGATTCTGACTGCTGTGTATCTTTCGGCTCTCCCTGAACTCTAAATGACTTTCTTGAGTTCATGCGTTAACTTCTGCTTTGTAGGTAAAATTATTGACTTTAACTAAACTGATAAATTGGATTAACAACAATTTTTAATGTTTGCTCGTACTTTCGATAACCAGTTTCCCATTGCTCTCATTGCTTTTATGTAGCGTTTTTATGGTGTTTAAAATAACCACTAATCTGGCTATAACTTTTCAGTAGCTTTGCGGGAGGGTGAAAGTTTTCTATAGAACATCATAACGTGAAACACAGTTGATTTTACTCGATTATAAATTACACCATGTCGCATTATTACAAAATATTGACGTTTTTTGCCAAAGTACTCATAACACTTTACCAAAAATTTACTCCTTCTTTAAGCTGAATTGACTAAACATCATTAAATTAATCCTGTTGACGTAAGTTTACATAAATTTTCCATGAAATTTTTCTCCTTTAGCGAATAGGTATAATTAACCAAGCCCCTTAACATTAGGTAAATACAAGCAATTGGACGAAATTAAAAGAATATTCAAGCCCGGTAGTTATAAAACAGGAATTTTCCTTATTTTCCCTGAAAATAAAAATCAAGCAAGTATCCTTATAGATAATTAATACAGATGATTATTAGCTGTATATTAGCTTGATTAAAAAAGATTAAAAAAAAATTTCATGAAGATACGACCCTAATGAAGGTAGATTTCACCTAATATTCTTGGCTCAGACTTTGATAAAAGTTAATACAAATATTTAGAATAATTATAAATGCTTTGGGTAAGGTAAAAAGTAGCGAACATGGCAATTTTGTTCAAACACTGGTTGATTTTAAATCCTACACCTACCCCCAATAAACGTAGAGATGCGATTAATCGCGTCTCTACACTGTGGCAATCTCCTAAAAACCATCGGTTGATTTTAAATCCTACACCTACCTCCAATAAACGTAGAGACGCGATTAATCGCGTCTCTACACTGTGGCAATCTCCTAAAAACCATCGGTTGATTTTAAATCCTACACCTACCCCCAATAAACGTAGAGACGCGATTAATCGCGTCTCTACACTGTGGTAATCTCCTAAAAACCATCGGTTGATTTTAAATCCTACACCTACCCCCAATAAACGTAGAGACGCGATTAATCGCGTCTCTACACTGTGGCAATCTCCTAAAAACCATCGGTTGATTTTAAATCCTACACCTACCCCCAATAAATGTAGAGACGCGATTAATCGCGTCTCTACACTGTGGCA